>Ga0209573_1001844_pt1 | contig 29975 bp, 25 predicted proteins | sample TNRBio252014_DNA_FD_185870 | JGI IMG/M metagenome (GOLD analysis project Ga0209573, IMG submission 185870) | Wastewater treatment Type I Accumulibacter community from EBPR Bioreactor in Madison, WI, USA - TNR Reactor_6/25/2014_ DNA (SPAdes)... | ecosystem: Engineered > Bioreactor > EBPR >...
ATGACTAAAAAAATTCTCCTGACCCTCACCGGCCTGTTGCTGCTCATCGGAGCACTGGCCGGCGTCAAGCTATTACAATTTCAAACCATGTTCGCCGCCAGCGCTGACTTCGCGCCGCCGCCGGAAACGGTGACCACGATTGAAGTCAAGCGTGATATTTGGCAGCCCACTCTGAACGCCATCGGCTCAGTGACCGCTGTGCAGGGTGTAACGCTCAGCGCCGAGGAGGCCGGCACCGTTCGCCACATCGCTTTTGAATCGGGGGCGACCGTGCGTGAAGGTCAATTGCTGGTGGAATTTGATGCCCAGGTGGAGCAGGCGCAGTTGCGATCCGCTGCCGCTAATGCCGAACTTGCCCGCGCTAATCTGGCCCGCGCCCGTGATCTGCGCACCAAGAACATGGTGTCCCAGGCAGACCTCGAAACCGCCGAGGCTCAGGCCAAGCAGACAGAGGCGCAAATGGACAACTTCCGTGCGGTCATTGCTAAAAAAACCCTGCGGGCGCCTTTCGCTGGACGCATCGGCATCCGACAGATCAATCTTGGCCAGTTCCTCAATACCGGCGATCCCATGGTCTCCCTGCAATCACTGGACCCAGTGTATGTGGACTTTGCTCTGCCCCAACAACGGCTGGCGCAACTCAAAGTCGGCATGACCGTACAGGTCGCGACTGATGCCTTTCCAGGGCGATCCTTGACCGGCGAACTGAGCGCCATCAACCCCGAAGTGGACTTGGCGACCCGCAATATTCGGTTACGCGCCACATTCGCCAACCCACAAGGTTTGCTGCGGCCTGGCATGTTCGTCACCGTCGCGGCTGAACTGCCGGAAACCGAGCCGGTACTGATGATTCCCGCCACTGCCGTGCTCTACGCTCCTTATGGCGATTCGGTATTCGTCGTGGAAGAGAAAAAAGATGAGAAAACTGGCCTCATTGGCAAAGTGCTCAATCAACGTTTTGTGCATCTGGGCAAAACGCGCGGCGATTTCGTGGTCGTCACCTCCGGCCTCAATGCGGGCCAAACCATCGTGACCACCGGCGTATTCAAGCTACGCAACGGCATGGGCGTGGTCGTGGACAACCAACTGTCGCCCGATTTCCAGTTCGCGCCTAAACCAGCGAATTCGTAGCAATGAAATCGTTTACTGATCTATTCATCACCCGACCGGTGCTGGCGATTGTCGTCAATCTGATCATCATCATCGCCGGCGTACAAGCCATTTTCGCGCTCAACGTCCGACAATATCCGCGCAGCGATAATGCCAGCGTCACCGTCACCACCGCCTATATCGGCGCTAGCGCGGAACTGGTGCGCGGCTTCATCACCACCCCACTGGAACGGGTCATCACCGCAGCGGATGGCATTGATTATGTGGAATCGCAAAGCGCTCAGGGACTGTCCACCGTCCGCGCCCGGCTGAAGCTGAATTACGACCCCACCAAGGCGCTGGCCGAAATCAGTTCCAAGGTCGATCAGGTGCGCGGTGACCTGCCGCCGGAAGCCGAAGTCCCTGTCCTCAATATCGAATCCGCCGACAGCGAGTTCGCCTCGGCCTATTTGAGTTTCTCTTCGGATGTGCTGGCGCAGAACGAAATTACCGATTACCTGACGCGGGCCGTGCAACCGCGTTTATCGGCGCTGGAAGGGGTGCAGCGCGCCGAGATTCTGGGCGCCCGCACCTTCGCCATGCGCATCTGGCTGCACCCGGAGCGAATGGCGGCTCTGAACATCAGTCCGGTGCAGGTGCGTCAGGCGTTGGCCGCCAACAACTATCTGGCCGCACCGGGCCGCACCAAAGGCGCGATGATCGAAGTCAATCTAACCGCCAATACCGATCTGCGCTCGGTCGATGACTTCAAGGCGCTGGTGATTCGCGAGAAAGACGGGGCGCTGGTGACGTTGGCCGATATCGCCGATATCGCGCTGGGGGCGGAAGATTACAGCGCGGAAGTGCGCTTCTCTGGCCAGACCGCCGTGTTCATGGGCATCTTCCCGTTACCCAACGCTAATGCCATCGATGTGGTCCAGCGGGTTCGGGTAGAAATGGCGCTGATTCAAAAAGAACTGCCGACGGGACTACAAGCCTACGTCGCCTATGACGCCACCAACTACATTAACAATGCAATCCAGGAAGTCATCACCACGCTGGGCGAAACTCTGCTGATCGTGGTGGTGATTATCTTTCTGTTCCTGGGGTCGCTGCGTTCGGTACTGGTGCCCGTGGTCGCCATTCCCATCTCACTGATCGGCGGAATTTTCCTGATGCAGGTTTTTGGCTTCACCGTCAACCTGCTCACCCTGCTGGCCATTGTGCTGTCGGTCGGTCTGGTGGTGGATGACGCCATCGTCGTGGTGGAGAATGTGGAGCGGCATCTGCGCGAGGGCCGCTCACCGTTCGATGCCGCCATTCTCAGCGGCCGCGAACTGACCGGCCCGATCATCGCCATGACCGTCACCCTAATCGCCGTCTATACCCCCATCGGTTTGCAAGGAGGATTAACCGGCTCGCTGTTCCGCGAATTCGCCTTCACCCTGGCCGGAGCGGTGACCATTTCCGGAGTGGTCGCACTGACCCTGTCACCTATGCTGTCGTCCAAGTTGTTAAACGCCGAAGACGAACAGCATTGGTTGCCGGCTCATATCAACGCCGCTTTCGAACGCCTCAAACAGTTCTATGGCCGAGTGCTGGATAGCTCGCTCAGTGGCCGGCCCGCCGTTTACCTGCTCTGGACGACGCTGGCGATCCTGACCGTGCCGATGTGGATGTTTTCGGCGCAGGAACTCGCACCGGCGGAAGATCAGGGGGTGATTTTCGGCATTGTCGAAACTTCGGCGAACGCCACGCTGGATCAGACCAGCCGCTTCACCACTGCCGCTAATCAGGTGTTTTTGAACGTACCGGAAACGGAATTCACCTTTCTGATCACCTTCGCCACCTCCGGTTTCGGCGGTATGGTCGTGAAACCCTGGGATGAGCGCGAACGCACGGTTTTTCAAATTCTGCCCGAAGTGCAGAATCAACTCAGCGCTATCCCCGGCATCCGCATGTTTCCGGTCACGCCTCCGGCGCTGCCGGGAGGTGGCCAATTCCCGGTGGAATTCATCATCGCCTCGACCGCCGACACCCAGGAAATTCTCAACATCGCCCAGCAGGTGCAGGAAAAAGCAGCCCGTAGCGGGATGTTCGCTTTTCCGCCGATTTTGGATGTAAAGATGGATCAGCCGCAGACCGAGATTGTGATCGACCGGTCAAAGGCGGCGGCGCTCGGTCTGAGTCTGCAACAAATCGGTGCGGATTTGAGCGCGGCGGTCGGCGGCAACTTCGTCAACCGTTTCAATATTGCCGGACGCAGCTACAAGGTCATTCCGCAGGTGCAGCGAGCCAGCCGCCTCAATCCCGATCAGTTGGAAGATATTTACGTGACCGGACCGGACAACCAATTAGTGCCGCTCGGCGCCGTCGCCACGCTCAGCAACAGCACCGGGCCGCGCTCGCTCAACCGCTTTCAGCAGTTGAACGCGGTGAAAATCAGCGGTGTCGCGATCCGCCCACTCGATGAGGCGCTGCGCTTTCTGGAAGACGAAGCGGCTAAAATCATGCCCAAGGGCTACGTGATCGATTACACCGGCGAATCGCGGCAGTTGCGACAGGAAGGCGGCGCACAGTTTTTCAAGACCATGGGCTTCGCCATTATCTTGATTTTCCTGGTGCTAGCGGCTCAGTTCAACAGCTTCCGCGACCCACTGATCATTCTGTTGGGCTCGGTGCCACTGGCGCTGTTCGGGGCACTGATTTTCACTTTTTTGAAAATGCCCAATCCGCAAATTCCTTTCCCGTTCACTGAGGGCTGGACCACTACGCTAAATATTTACGCCAAAGTTGGCTTAGTGACGCTGATCGGGCTCATCGCCAAGAACGGCATTCTGATCGTCGAATTCGCTAACCACCGGCAAATCGACGGATTAAGCAAGCTGGAAGCGGTGCGCGATGCAGCGCTGATCCGGCTGCGGCCGATTCTGATGACGACCGCTGCGACGATTGCCGGTCATTTCCCGCTGACCCTGGTCACCGGCGCGGGGGCCGCCGCCCGTAATTCCATCGGCCTGGTGCTGGTCGGCGGCATCGCGGTGGGAACGGTATTTACACTGTTCGTGGTCCCCGCACTGTACATGCTACTGGCCAAGGATCACACCCACGACCGGGAAAGCCAGCCGTGAAGGGCGCCCAAAACCAGAAAAACAATGCGCACCAGAAAGCGGTGATTGAGGCTGTACCGCATCGCCGCAGAAGGGAATTATTGAAAAAACTTATTTAAGTGGACAACCGACGTATTAATCAAAGCGATCAGCGGCGCTGGCATAACCCCCAAGATCAACAACCCCGCCGCCAGTGGCATCACCGCCAACAATTCACGAGGTTGCAAATCCAGCAGATTCGCCAATTCCGGGCGCGGTGGCCCCGCTAACAGACCGCCGATGGTCCGCATCGCATAAGCTGCGCTGATCAACACGCCAAGGCTGGCCAGCAACATCAGCCAGCCCCATTGCTGGAAACCGCCAATCAATACATGGAGTTCGGCGACAAATCCCGCCAGCCCCGGCATCCCCATGCCCGCCAACAGCGCCAAGGTGATGAACACGGCGAAGCGTGGCGTGACCCGGATCAGCGCTCCATAATCTGCGACCTCACGGCTGTGGGTGCGTTCGTAAAGCAGGCCAATCAACAAAAATAGCGACCCGGCAATCAACCCATGCGCCACCATCTGCAAAACAGCGCCCATCAAACCCACTTCGTTGAGCGCCGAAACGCCGAGCAACACGACGCCCATGTGACTGACCGAGGAATAAGCGATCATCGCCTTCAGATCGCTTTGTCGCCAGGCCAGCAGCCCACCATAGACGATGCTGACCAGCGCGATGCCCATCAACCCAGGTTGCAACGCCAGCGCGGCTTCTGGCAGCATCGCCACTACCCGCAGCAGGCCATAAGCACCCATCTTCAACAACACGCCCGACAACAGAATGCTAACCGGGCTGGGCGCTTCGACATGCGCCAGCGGCAACCAGCCATGCAGGGGAAAAATGGGAATTTTCACCCCAAACCCGATAAGAAAGGCCAGCAACAGCCAAACCTGTTCCTGACGAGGCAAACCCACCGCTGCTTCGGCAATGACCGCCATGGAGAAAGACTGGGTGGGCGTGAGCCGGTAAATCACGATCAGCGCCATGAGAATAAAAATCGAACCGCCCATGGTGTACAGCACAAAATTCAGGCTGGCGGCGTGACGCTTTTTCCCGCCCCACAGGTCGATCAGGAAAAACAGCGGGATCAGGGTCAGCTCCCAAAACATGAAAAACAGGGACCAGTCCCGCGCCATGAACACGCCGAGCATGGCGAATTCCAGAATCAGCAGCCAGACGTGATAACCTTTTACGCCGGTCGCCACCCGATGAGACGCCAACAACGCCACCACCGATAACAACGTCGCCAGCAACACCATGGGCAGGGACAGTCCATCGATACCCAGGGCGTAGGAAACGCCGATGGTTGAACTCCAAACCACCTGCTCGGCAAACTGGATCGCCGCCGTGGTACGATCGAACGAAATCAGCAGACCCCAGGAGAGCGCCAGGGTCAGGCCCGCGTGAAACAGGGTCAGGCCACGAATGAGTCGATGTTGGGTGGCGGGCAGCAAAGCGACCAGCAGCGCGCCGAAAAAGGGCGCCCACAAAATGAGGCTGAGAATATGCATCGGTGTTAATCCCCCACCGACTCATGCTGGTAAATATCCCTCATCTGCATGGCGATCTCCTCCCCGAAAATGCGATTCTGTTTTTTTTATGTTACTGGGTCAGCGTGCAGACCCCCTCCCCAGCAAGAGAGGTTGGGAGGACGGAAAGTGTGCAATGCTAACAAGTTACCCTCTGCCCCAGCCCCCTTCCGCTGGGAGGGGTGAATGGTTACATTCCCAGCATTATACCTTAGTGATTCTCAACCCTTCTTCCCGGAGACGCCCCGATGCAGTGCGCGATCTATAAAAGCCCTCGGAAACAGGATACCTATCTCTATCTGGCGGCCAGAGATGATTTTTCCTGCCTTCCCGAAAATCTGCTGAAATTATTGGGCGAACCCCTGCATGTTATGGATCTCGACCTGCATCCGGACCGACAATTAGCGCAAGAGAACACCGTGGAAGTATTACAGAACCTTCAGGAACGCGGCTGGCATTTACAGATGCCCCGGCGCGAGGAATCGATGGAAACCAACATCAGGCATTGACAGCAGGAGCAGTCGCTATGAACAAGCCTGTTTTGGCAACTCCTTCACCGCCCACCCTGCTCGGTCCCGACGATCCCCCACCCTTCAGGGTAGTCAACCCGGAGGGTCTCGCGCCTGTCGTGCTGGTCTGCGATCACGCCAGCAACGCTATCCCTGTCCGGTTGAACGCCCTGGGCCTGAGCGCAGCGGAACTGGCCCGGCACATCGCCTGGGATATTGGCGCGGCTCAGGTCACCCGACTGCTGGCGGCGCAACTGAATGCCCCGGCGGTATTGTGTGGCTATTCACGGTTGGTGATCGACGGCAACCGCCCTCCCGGCGATCCCACCTCTATCGCTGAAGTCAGCGACGGCACGCTTATTCCAGGGAATCGTAATCTGAACGATGCGGAAGCCGAGGCACGGCTGAACGAAGTGTTCTGGCCCTATCACTACGCCATTACTCAGGCGATGGCTCACCGCTGGCGGCATGGTCACGGTCAGGCCCCAGCCTTGATCGCAATTCATAGCTTTACTCCGGTGATGAACGGCCTGCACCGCCCCTGGCAAATCGGAGTATTGTGGAACCGCGACCCCCGGCTAGCCGAGCCCCTGCTCACGCGGCTTGGGGCCTATCCTGAGCTGTGCGTCGGCGATAACGAACCCTACTCGGGGCGCGACGTCGGTTTCACCATGAACACCCACGGCGGCGCGGCGGGCTTGCCTCATTTGGAGGTGGAAATCCGCCAGGACTTACTCGCTGATGAATTGGGTTGCGTTTATTGGGCGGAGGTCGTGGGCGATGCGCTCACGGCGGTGCTGCAAGATCGGTCCCTGTATACGGTCCATCATTACTAATTGCGCTGGTGCTTTGCATAGCGCCGACGTTAATGTAATATAATATGACAGTTGTATATTTAATAAGCTAGAAAAGGTTGCCCATGGACGCTACGGAAAATATCAACAACCCCGTACCGACCCAGCACCCGTGGATACGAATGGCGGTGCTGGCGCTAGGCTATGTTATGGTCTGGGTCGCCCTTTGGTATGCAACGCAAACATTCGACCGGATGACCGGAGTCGACCTGTGGATTCCCTGCGCCGGTCTAACCTTCGCCCTGCTGTTGTACTGTGGCGTATGGGCCTTACCGTGGCCCTTACTCGCCGCTCTCCTTGCCGGGTGGCTAAGCGGGTCCGGGGAACATTGGCCCTATACGGTGGCAACCCATTGGGGGCCGCTGCCTGGTTACCTAGTGGCAGCCTATATTCTGCGCCACCGTCCTGGAGGTAAGCGCCCCGGAGTCTGGCGATTCGATGATCCACGACAAGTCGCGGCCTTTCTGGGCGCGGCGGCGCTGGGCGCCTTGTTCGCTGCACTGGCGAGCGCGCCTTTATCGCAAGCAGCGGGCGGGTCACTGTTGGGCCTGTCGTGGCCAGAGATGGTCGGACGCCACTGGGCCGGCCACTTTATCGGCATCGTCACCCTCACGCCGCCCGTGCTTCTCTTCATCATGCCGATGGCCCGCCGTTGGGTCCGGGGAGAATCATCACGCTTTCCCAAAGAGATTCCCGCTGTCGAACCGCTGCTAATTCCGCTCAGCCTGATACAAGGCATGCTATCGGTCATCTTGCTGGGCGTGTTGCTGTGGACGCCAAGCTTGCATTGGTTCGGTCAGCCCTACCCGTTTATGACCTTGTTGCTGTTGCCCGTATTAACCTGGATCGCTGCAACCCATGGCGCACGAGGCACCGCGCCAACGGTATTACTGTATCAAATGGGGGTAATCGCCTTGGCCGCCCAAGCCGGTCAACCTGACCTGACGTTTCAGTATCAAATCGCGATGGTGGCTATTGCGGCGTCGGGTTTGCTGACCGGCGCCGTGTCTCAAGCCCGACTCGCCGATATTGCCCGCTTCCGCCACCTGGCTGAAGTGTCCAATGACCTGCTATGGGAATTTGATGACCAGGGCCGATTGTGTGATCTGCGTGGACAGCTTTCCCGAAAGACGCCGGCGCTCCTCGCCAGCCAGTTGGGAAAGACCTGGCGGGAGTATGTCGCTGAACAGGAATCGGGAGCCGAGTTGACAACGCTCCGGAAAGCGCTCCAGGAGCGCCAGCGGTTTCAGCAAGTGATGCTGTGCATTCGGCTGCCGGGCCGGAAAGCGCCGATTTGGACGCGCAACAGCGGACTGCCGCTCTTCGATGACAGTGGCGAGTTCCGAGGCTATCGTGGCACAACCACTGATATCAGTGACTATCAGCAAGCTCAGATGGAACGTCGGCGAGCAGAAACCCTGTTGCAGGACTACGACCGAAATCTGGAAGCTCAGGTGGAAGCCCGGGTGATGGAACGCACCCGGGTGCTGGCGGAAGTCAGCCTGCGCAACTGGCAGTTGGCTAATTTCGACACCTTGACCGGACTACCCAACCGCAACCTGCTTTTTGAGCATTTACGCAAAAGCCTGCAACAAGCACGGCGGCAATGGCGCATGCTGGCGTTGCTGCTGGTCGATCTGGATGGCTTTAAAGCAGCCAATGATAATTTCGGCCATGAAATGGGCGATGAATTGCTGCGGCAGGTGGCGGCGCGTCTGCGCCAGTGCATCCGCGCCACGGATACAGCGGCCCGGCTGGGTGGCGATGAGTTCACTATCGTGTTGACCGATCTGGAACAGTCCGATGCGGCTGAAGCCGTTGCCCGCAAACTGGTGGCCTCCCTGGCCGAACCGATCGTGCTGGGTGAAATTACCGCCAACGTCACCGCCAGCGTGGGTATTGCGCTCTACCGTCCCGAGTGGCCGGCGAATCTGGAAACAGGGATGGCGCTGCTGCGGCAAGCAGACACGGCTATGTATGAGGCCAAGCGCGCCGGCAAGAATGCCTGGCGGTTCGCTGAGTTGCAGGGTGGATTCGAAACGCCCGCCTGACACATCCTTCACGCCGCTTCCAAATGGGCAATGAGTAATTGCAGCCGCCGCTGGCCGCGCCACTCATTCACATCCAGCCGGTAGGCAATGCGCACCCGCGCCGTGCCGGGTGTGAAAGCATCGACCTGATTAAACGCCACGGCCTCCAGCACGCCTCCAGCGCCCAGGGGCCGCAACGATAGCTTCACATGCTGCTCTTTCATCACCTGATAGGACAGCACCTCGAACACCCCGTCAAACAACGGTTCAGGAAAGCCCTGCCCCCAAGGGCCACCTTCTCGTAGCAATTCCGCGATTTCCAGGCAAAATTCCGCTGGCGTTAACTCACCATCGCTCAGCAACCGGCCCTGCAGGTCATCATCGCTGAGCCAGCGGCGGGTTTCCGTATCGAATGCCTGAGTGAATAATTCGAAATGCTCCCGCGCCAGCGTCAATCCGGCGGCCATGGCATGACCACCAAAATGACTGATCAGCCCCGGATGCTGCGTCGCCACCGCCGCCAGCGCATCGCGCAAATGCATCCCCACCACTGAGCGACCCGACCCTTTAATCTTGCCGTCGCGATCCGTGGCGAAGACAATCACGGGCCGATTCAACCGCTCTTTCAAGCGCCCGGCAATGATGCCAACCACGCCCTGATGCCACTCGGTATCGAACAGACACAAGCCAAAGGGCAATTCGCCGGCGTCCGGCGTGATGCGCTCGATCCGCGCCAGAGCTTGCGCCTCCATCGCAGCAGTTAATTCGCCTCGCTGCCGGTTAATTTCGTGCAAACGGCGAGCGATGCTCCGGGCCGCCTCCAAATCGTCGCTGAGCAGGCACTCAATGCCCTGACCCATGTCTTCCAGCCGGCCAGCGGCATTGAGCCGGGGGCCGAGATAAAAACCGATATCACTGGCGCTCAACCGGGCCTGCGGGCGACCGGTAACCTCGCACAACGCGGTGACGCCGGGAATGCACTGGCCCTGACGAATGCGCCGTAAACCCTGCTCAACCAGAATCCGGTTGTGATGATCCAGCCGCACCACATCGGCCACTGTGCCAAACGCCACCAGATCAAGAAACTGCGCCAAATTCGGCTCCGCTAACCCACGCTCGGCAAACCAGCCCACCTCTCGCAACCGCGCTCGCAACCCCATCAACACATAAAAAATGACCCCCACACCGGCGAGATTTTTACTGGGAAACCCATCACCCGGTTGATTGGGATTGATGATCACCTCGGCGGCTGGCAATTCCCGTCCAGGCGCATGGTGATCGGTAATCAGCACCTTCATGCCTCGCGCTTGTGCGGCCTGGACTCCTTCATGACTGGAGATGCCATTGTCCACCGTGACCAGCAGATGGGGCTGCTCTTCAGCGGCAACTGCCACGATTTCCGGGGTCAGGCCGTAACCGTGCTCGAAACGGTTGGGCACCCGGTAGCCCACCCAGGCCGCGCCCAGAATTCGCAACGCCCGCACCGTCAAGGCGCAACTGGTCGCGCCGTCCGCATCGAAATCAGCAATGATCAGGATACGCCAGCGCTCCCGCAGGGCGGTATGTAATAGATCGACCGCCTGTTCCATATTCATGAACGCCGCCGGCGGAGTCAGCAACCGCAAATCCCGTTGCAGTTCGCGAGGCAAACGCAGGTCGCGGGCTGCATAAATGCGCTGCAGTAGTGGCGGAACCGGCAGGTCACGAGCCGGTTCGCAAACGCGACGGAGGATGGACTTAAGCATGGAGACCGGTTATCCGACGAGGGCGGGTTCCACCCGGTTACGGCCATTTTGCTTGGCCTGATATAAGGCCATATCGGCCTGACGCAGTAAATCTTCCAGATCGACTGTGGTCGGATCGAGACTGGCTAAACCCAGGCTGACCGTGAAATTCAGTAACCCCTGCTCCGTTTCGACCGCATCTTCAGCGATGGCCTGACGCAACCGTTCCGCTGCGACCCGGGCCGCGATGAAGTCAGTCTGGGGCAATAAAATGGCGAACTCTTCACCCCCCAGTCGCGCAAATAAATCCACTTCACGCAACTGCCGCCGCCCAATCATCGCCAGCGCCTTAAGCACCTCGTCGCCGATGTGATGACCGAAACAGTCGTTGATTGACTTGAAGCGGTCGGCGTCCATCATGAGCAACGACAAGGGTATTGAATAGCGACGGGAGCGCTCGAACTCGTAAGTCGCCGTTTCCATGAAATGACGGCGATTATGCACCCCCGTCAGACTGTCGGTGGTAGCCAGCTCCACCAATTCAGCCTGCGCCTGTTGACGCTCGGCGATCTCCCGCTCCAGCTCAACAGTCCGCTCATTGATCTGGCTCAGCGCCACACCGAAGGCGCCGACGGCGCAGGCGATATCATCCAGTTCTTGCAAGCGTTCGCGCCGCATCTGAATCGCGCCCGGCTGGGTTTTAATCTGCTTCAGATTCTGCGTAGCGCGCAGGATCGGGTTAACCACCGCTCGTTGTACGAAAACGATCACGATCACGAACAGCAGCACCTGAATCCCCGAAATCAACACGACCGCCAGCATCGCCCACTGGGCCTGGCGGGCAATGCGCACACTGCCCTCAGAGACCGTTACCGCCGCACCGATGGACAGATGCTGAACCAGATTTTCCAGGATGGCGCTGGCCTCTTTCCAATCGTCAGCCAGCGTTTTTTCGCTATTCAGCAGCGGACCCCGCACTTCCATACGCTGGTAAACCGTATCTTGTAAGGTTCGGTGCGTCGCTATCTTTTCGATGATGCCGTAAACCTGGTTGACCTGATTTTTAATGCGGGCGTCTTTTTCGTAAACCGCATCCATCGCCAAAATCCGCGCCGCCAGTTGCGCCTCGCGTCGTTCGCTGGGTTCGGCGCTATGGCGGACGATCTCACCGAACACTTTTAGCCGCTCCAGATTAACGGCGGTACGCACTCCAGCCTGGATATCCGGCAACAGAGTGTGCGTTGCTTCTCCAGCCAGGCGGAGGATGTCGTACTGGACGATCAGCAACACCGCCGCCGCCACGCCGCCCAACAACATTGCGATGATCGCGCCCAACAGCAAAGTAGGCACGAGGCGTGGCCGGACCGGTTCGTTCGGCTCCGATGATGCCGCGTTCATTTCCAAAAGCTCTCGTTGCATCAGTAAATGCTGAATGGGAAGTAGCGGGTGTTGATCCGATGATAAGCGCCGTCCAGCCAGAGCTTGCGCAACGCAGCGTTGACGGCGTCCCGTAGCGGGATATCGCCTTTACGGACCTGAATGTGCGCGGCCTCGCCGGTTTCGTCAATCGTCAGCGGCGCACCGATAATGTCCAGTTCCTGCCCGGCGCTGGAGCGCAGGAATGCAAAGGCGGACAGGTTATCGGTCAGGGTCAGGTCTGCCTCGCCCCGGCTCAGCGCGGTAAAAGCGTCAGCGGCTGTCGCCGTAAGATTGAGTACCGCCATCGGATAGTGTTTGCGCAGATAGTCAGCATAGGTGGTGCCGGCCTGGACAGTCAGAATTTTGCCATGTGCGGTTTCCGGATTCACCTGCGCCATCCCCGCATCGCGACGACCAATGAACACATTGCGGGTTCGGTAATAAAAATCCGTGAATTCAGCCTGTCGTTCCCGCTGTGGGGTCTTGGCCATACTGGCGACGACCATTTGATGACGCCCCACCATCAGGCCAGATAGCAATTCATTCCAAGGTACGGCAATGATCTGGCAGTCTTTTTCAAGATGACGGCACAACTCCCGAGCGATATCCACATTGAAGCCCACTAACTGGCCTTGCTCGTTGATAAAGCTGAAGGGCGGACAAGCGTCTTCGGTCGCAATGCGCAAGCGGTCAGCGGCGCTGGCGTTGGTGAGCCCACTGCAGAACGCCAGGATCAGCAGCCGGATGGCCATCTTGAGCATGATCACTCTCCACTGCCACTAAACAATGGGCCGACGCCGGCGCCAGAATCGCCAGCGGGCGGCGCGGGTTAACGAATGCCGGCGACCTTGGCCCCCGTAGAGATGCAGCGCTTTGATCTGACCGGCTTGCAACAACCGCCAACACGGTTCAAACCAGTCTCGTTCCAGCCGGGCTACATGGTCGATCCAGGCGTCGCTATCGCCATCGATCTGGTCGTGGCGCGCTTCATCCAGCACCACCAGGCTGTCAGCGTCATGCGCGGCCGCTTGCCACCAGTCGTTGGCATTGTCAGGAACGGGGCTGATGGCAACGCCCGCCAGTCGCGCCAGACCCCGGGTCAGCAAATCGTCAGCATAAAAATCAGCAGCGGGCGCTTGCGCACTGGCCGGGAGCACCCCTCCGCCCCACAGCCACAGGCCATTGATCAGCGGCTGATTGCGCTCATCCCGCGCCCGGTTAACCGGATGGCTGTGAAACAGCATTTGCGCTTCGGTAAGCAGAGGATGCCAGCGCCGAACATTTGGCCCATAGGGCAACAACGGGTTGATGTCGCGGCCAATAGCGTCGAGTAATGGCCAGGTGCGCAGGCCAGGATCTTCCGGCAGGCGCAGATACCAACGCTCCGGGCAGGGGACATGGAGCTGCAACCCGTCAGCGGCAAAGGTCTGATCGAACGCTGCCGCCAGCGCCGCCGCCTCGACCGGTTCAATGGCCAGCGCCCGGGCATCGACCAAGAACACGCCCTGCAGATCAGGACGCAAATGCACCGGATCGGCCCGCAACCACCAACCACCGTTCGGTTCACCGCCATCAACCAGCGCCGTCACGGCTGCGACGGGCAATTCCGCCTCAGTGGGGATCGGCACGCCAAAAAGTTGGAACAGCACGGCGTCCATGGACAGCAGCGTCTCCGCCACATCAGCTCGCGCCAGCAACCATTCCAGCGCGGGCGCCGTCGGGCGTGGCGCCGCCAGATCCACCGGCCAGGGTCCTAGCAAACCCGGCAGCAACAAATGCAGAGTGGTGGCCACTGTCAGTCTGCGTCCAGATATTCCAGCCGGATACGCATGATCGGCGCACGGATGCTGTCCAGCGCCTCGATAGCCGCTATCGCCTCATTCATCCGCTGTTCCCGCACCGGGTTGATCAAAAGCACGATCGGGACCACGCTGGCGCTGGGCGGCGCTTCCTTTTGCATGAGGGCTTCGATGCTAATGTCACAGTCGGCGAGAATGCGGGTCACATCAGCCAACACGCCAGGACGGTCCAGCGCCTGCAAGCGCAGGTAGCAGGCCGTTTCGACCTCCGCCATGGGTAAGACCGGTAGATCGGACAGCGCGTCCGGCTGGAAAGCCAGGTGCGGCACCCGATTTTCCGGGTCAGCGGTCAGGGTGCGCACCACGTCGATGATGTCGGCCACCACCGCCGAGGCGGTCGGTTCAGCCCCAGCCCCAGCCCCGTAGAACAGGCTTTGGCCGACGGCGTCGCCCTTGACCAGCACTGCATTCATCACTCCGTTCACGTTGGCCAACAACTGGCGTTGCGGGATCAGGGTCGGATGGACCCGCAATTGCACACCGTCTCGCTCACGACGAGCGATGCCGAGATGTTTGATCCGATAGCCGAGCTTGGTGGCGTAGGCGACGTCGTCGCGGGTGATGCGGCTGATGCCTTCGATGTAAACCTTGTCGAATTGTAGAGGGATACCGAAAGTGATGGAGGCCAGGATCGTCAGCTTGTGGGCGGCGTCGATCCCCTCAATGTCTAAAGTAGGGTCCGCCTCGGCGTAACCCAACGCCTGGGCTTCGGCCAGCACCTCCGGGAAATCGCGGCCTTTGCCCCGCATTTCAGTCAGAATGAAGTTGGCGGTGCCGTTAATGATGCCCGCCACCCATTCCAGACGATTGCCAGCCAATCCCTCACGGATGGCCTTAATGATCGGAATGCCGCCGGCCACCGCCGCCTCAAAGCCGACCATCATCCCAGCAGCCCCGGCAGCGGCGAAGATTTCGTTGCCGTGCCGGGCGATCAGCGCCTTATTGGCGGTGACCACATGCTTGCCGTTGGCCAGGGCGCGCAGTACGAGCGTGCGAGCCGGTTCGTAGCCGCCCATCAATTCGACAATGATCGACACTTCGGGATCATCCACCACTTCCAGCGCCTCGCCGGTCAGTTTCATCCCGGCCGTATTGGCGGTGGTGGTGTCGAGATTACGGGCGGCGGCATGAGTGATGAGAATTTCACGCCCGGCGCGGCGACTGATTTCTTCAGCGTTGCGGGTCAAAACCCGAGTCACGCCGCCGCCGACCGTGCCCAAACCGAGCAAGCCCACTTTTACTGGAGGATAGATACTCATATTTCAGGCTCCCGTCGTCGCCGCCAGGATTGGCGAGCCAGGCTCCCGGCCTTCTCTGCGGAACATCTCGCGGATGCCACGCAGCGCCTGCCGGGTACGATGTTCATTCTCGATCAGGCCGAAACGGACGTGATCGTCGCCATATTCGCCGAAACCAATACCGGGCGACACAGCGACTTTGGCTTCAGCCAACAGTTTCTTACAAAACTCCAGCGAGCCAACCGCACGATACGGTTCAGGAATCGGCGCCCAGACAAACATGGTGGCCCTGGGTTTTTCGACCGGCCAGCCCAGGGCATTCAAACCGTCGCATAGCACGTCGCGGCGCTTACGGTACAACTCGCAAATCTCGCTGACGCACTCCTGTGGTCCTTCCAGCGCGGCAATCGCAGCCACCTGAATCGGAGTGAACATCCCGTAATCGAGATAGGACTTCATCCGCGCCAGCGCGGCGATCAAGGTCGGGTTGCCGCACATGAACCCCACCCGCCAGCCCGGCATGTTGTAGCTCTTGGACAGGGTAAATGATTCCACGGCAATATCCTTGGCGCCAGGGACTTGCAGGATGGAGGGCGCGACATAGCCATCGAAGACCAGGTCAGCATAGGCCAGGTCGTGAATCACCCAGATTTCATGCTCGCGGGCAATAGCGATCACTTTTTCGAAGAAATCCAACTCCACGCATTGGGTGGTGGGATTGGCCGGGAAGTTCAGCACCAGCATTTTCGGGCGCGGCCAGGAATCCCGGATCGCCTTTTCCAATTCGGCGAAAAAGTCTACACCGGGCGTCAGCGGCACATGGCGGATGTCAGCCCCGGCGATAACGAAGCCGTAGGGGTGAATCGGGTAAGCCGGATTAGGAACCAGCACGGCATCGCCCGGCCCCAGGGTCGCCAAGGCTAGATGGGCCAGACCTTCCTTGGAACCGATGGTGACGATGGCCTCGGACTCGAAATCGAGATTCACGGCATAGCGAGTTTGATACCAGTGGCAAATCGCTCGCCGCAGGCGCGGAATGCCACGGGAAACGGAATAGCGGTGAGTGTCGCTGCGTTGGGCAACTTCGATCAGTTTATCGACGATATGCTTCGGGGTAGGCTGATCAGGGTTGCCCATGCCAAAATCGATGATGTCCTCACCACGGGCGCGGGCCTGGGCTTTCAGGTCGTTGACAATATTGAAGACGTAGGGCGGCAGGCGCTTAATGCGTTGAAAGTCGGTATTCAAAGTGGCGTTTCCAAAGGCTGGGTCGAGCAATCTCCGCCAGGGCGGATCGCGCCGGACGCGGAGATCGAATCACGGGACGGGCGATGACAATTTAACAAAAAATATATAAAACAAAGGCATTGACTGGTCGCAATCGCCGCACCAGGACAGGCCAGTTATGATACTACGGAAATTCTTCTTGTAAATTTTCGCTGCCCACTCACCGTTTCTCTTTGATCATCAATCCTCTTTGGCGCATAGCGGATACGATGCGCTGCCGAACTGGCTGAGGCGCGTCGTATCCGCTATGGCAATGCACTTGCCTTTCACATCTATCAGACCGGCCTCGTTCAAGCGATGCAGCACCCGCGACAGGGTCTCCGGCGTCAGATTGAGCCGCGAGGCGATAATATGCTTACTGGCTGGCAAGGTGCATTCAGCGTAATTTTCGGTCGCATTTCCGGCGAGTTGCAGGAGGAAGCCAATGACTCGTTGGGCGGAGGTGTGCAAGGAATAGCCCTCGACATCTTGAATCAGGCTGTGCAGGCGGATGCTGAGTCCCGCCAACATCCGGCGGGCGAAAGCGCTGTCGTGATCGATGGCGGTGAAAATGCTTTGCTTGGCGATAGAAAGCAGGCGGGTATCCACCAGTGCTTGGGCGAACACCGGGCAGGGGCGCTCCATAAACATCACCGCTTCGCCGAAACTGTGCCCCGGATCAACGATGGACACTACTTTTTCTTGACCTTGCAGCGAAGAAAACGCCAATTTGATTTGGCCGTATACAACGACGTAAAAACCATCTAGCAACACGCCTTTCTGAAAGAGCATTCGCCCTTTGCTCAGGTGGATTTGGCGTGTTCCTGTTGCCAGGTTGCTGATTTCGTCGTCGCGTAATTGCTGAAAGAGCGGCAGGTTGGCAAGCAAATGACTAATCTCTGCTTTTTTCTCCATGCTTTTCCTTTTCTCCTACCGGGATAACCATGGGCGCATCCAGCACCTCCGCCACGTTGAGTTGCTGCATCGCGGAAATCGCGTATTCCCAACGGCCCTCGGCGCACAGGCCGAGAACGCCGCCTTCTTCGTAGGCCACCAGTGCCACTTTGATGCAAGCGGCGCGCACTGCTTCCACTAATTGCTGTTCATTGCACATCAGGAACTCGCTGACTCGGTGGGCGCCAACTTTGATAGGCTCAATGTGGCGCCAAGAACGTGAATAGCTTAGCTTCCTTGAAGTGAGCGGTTTGGTCTCCGCTGCGGTCGGGATTGCCGTGGTGAGCAAGAATGTTACTATTTTTGCTCCACAGCATGGCGATCTTCGCAAGGAAAAACATCGACCGCAATGCCTACATTGGCGTCCCCGATCTACCTTCTCAAAAGAAAAAGGCCAGCGTCCGTGAAGCAGCGCTGGCCCTGGATATTGGATAGCGAATCAACCCCGCCAATCAGGCGTATTGTTGAGCGACGAAATCCCAGTTGACCAGATTCCAAAACGCCTCGACATATTTCGGACGCAGGTTGCGATAGTCGATGTAATAGGCGTGCTCCCAGACATCACAGGTTAGCAACGCCTTCTTGCCGGAAGTGGCTGGAGTGCCGGCATTGCTGGTGCTCAGCAATTCCACCGAACTATCCGCATTCTTGACCAACCAGCCCCAACCGGAACCGAAAGTACCAATCGCCACCTTGGCAAATTCCTCTTTGAACGCCGCGAAGGAACCGAACTTCTGGGTAATCGCCGCCGCCAACGCTCCACTGGGCTCGCCACCGCCATTCGGTTTCAGGCAATTCCAGTAGAAGGTGTGGTTCCACACTTGGGCGGCGTTGTTGAACACGCCGCCTGAGGATTTCAGAACAATCTCTTCCAGCGACAGATTCTCGAATTCCGTGCCCTTGATCAAATTGTTGAGATTAGTCACATAAGTCTGATGATGTTTGCCATAGTGAAATTCCAAGGTTTCCGCCGAGATGTACGGCTCCAGGGCATTCTTGGCATAGGGCAAAGCAGGCAGTTCGTGAACCATGATCAGTGTTCTCCTTGCAGGTCGATATAAAGGGTATTGCGCCCGTTTGGAACCCACCAGCAGGTTGAAGTTTCGCCAGTGAGCGCTGGACGGGCCGAGCCGGGCAAGTCTAGCCCCCACCCCTTGGCGATGCAACGCAGGTTGTAAGCGCTAAGGGTATGTTATTCTTGCCGCCGAATCTGGCGTCAGAGTCGTTCCAACGACTCTGCACGCTCCCTATCCCAGCCTACAGAAGGTCGAGAATCATGCACAAACTCCATCTCACGCTGGCCTTTCTGGCCGCACTGGCCACTACCGGTTGTGTCAGTATGGGCGGCGGCTCCAGCGATGGCAGCACCGCCAGCGCCGCCAGCCTCAGCGACAGCGGACGCAGCAGCCCTAAAATCAGCGATTCCGAAATCGTTGCCGCTATCAAGGATGCCTACAAACAGGACGAGCAACTAGCCAGCGCCAACATCAGCGTCACAGCGACCCAGGGCGTCGTCACCCTCAGCGGTAGCGTCCCTAGCGCTCCTGCCTACAATCGAGCGATTTCCCTGGCGCGCAGCGTCACTGGCCGCCCGCCCGTTGCCGCTGATCTAAAGTTCTAGCTCACCTTCTGTTCCTGACAGCGCTCTTAAATCATGTGCGGTATTTGTGGTGAATTGAAACTGGACGGTCAAGCGCCGGATTTGACTTTGTTGCCGAAAATGCTGGCGCAATTGGCCCGACGTGGCCCGGACCATGAGGGAATCTGGTCTGACGGTCCCCTTTTATTCGGCCATCGTCGATTATCTGTGATCGATCTCAGCGACCGTTCCAACCAGCCGATGGTCGATCACGAGTCGGGGCTGGCGCTGGTATTCAACGGTGCAATCTACAACTACCGGGAATTGCGGCGAGAACTGCAAAGCCGGGGTCACCGCTTCTTCTCCGCAGGCGACACTGAGGTGATCCTCAAAGCCTATGCCGAATGGGGTGAGCAATGCGTCGAACGTCTCATCGGCATGTTCGCCTTCGCTCTCTGGAACCTGCGCGAGCGCACGCTATTTCTCGCTCGCGACCGACTGGGCATCAAGCCGCTGTACTACAGCCGTACCTCGCATGCCTTCCGCTTCGCCTCTAACAGTCAGGCCCTGCTGGCCGCGCCGGATGTGAGCACGGCGATTGATCCGGTCGGCTTGCATCACCAATTGACCCTCCATGCAGTTATTCCCGCGCCGCGCACGATTTTGCAAGGCGTCCGCAAACTGGCTCCAGCCACCACGCTGACCATTGACGCCAGTGGACATGAGCGGAGCCGGGTCTACTGGCGGCTCAACGCCCAGCGTCCCGCGCAACCGCGCACCGAAGCGGAATGGACTCAGGCGGTGCATGACGCCCTGCGCCTGGCGGTGCGACGGCGCTTGGACATCGCCGATGTGCCGGTGGGCGTTCTGTTGTCCGGCGGGCTGGATTCCAGTTTGCTGGTTGCGCTGCTGGCCGAATCCGGGGTGCGCGATCTACTGACCTTTTCTGTCGGTTTCGAGGATCAGCCCGAAGAGAAGGGGAATGAATTTGAGTACTCCGATCCAGTGGCGGCCCGCTACCAAACCCGCCATCACCAATACCTGATTCCCAATGATCAAGTGCTCAAGCGCCTGCCGGAAGCCGTGACCTGTATGGCCGAACCGATGGTCGGGCAGGACGCAGTGGCGTTTTTCCTGCTGGCCGAGCAGGTTTCTCAAACTGTCAAGGTCGTACAGAGCGGTCAGGGTGCGGATGAGGTGTTCGGCGGCTATTTCTGGTATCCACGCATGATTGCTGAAACGGGAACGGATCTGGAGCGATTCCGGCAGCACTATTTCGACCGCGATCATGCTGAATTCATGGAAACGGTCGCACCGGTTTACCACGGCCCCGACTACACCGCAGCACTGATCGCGGAACGGTTGGCGGAACCGGGCGTGGATGACTATCTGGATCGGGTGTTGCGGCTGGACGTGACCACGTTGATTGTCGATGACCCGGTCAAACGGGTCGATAACATGACGATGGCCTGGGGACTGGAAGCGCGGGTGCCGTTTCTCGATCACGAACTGGTAGAGTTGGCCATGCAATTGCCGCCAGACTTGAAAATCGGCGGCGGCGGCAAGTCTGTGTTGAAGAAAATTGCCCGGGGACTGTTGCCCGATGCGGTCATCGATCGGCCCAAGGGCTATTTCCCCGTGCCAGCGCTCAAATTTGTGCGCGGGCCATTCCTGGATTTCATGCACGACACGGTGAATTCACGCGCCTGCCGGGAACGCGGCTTGTTCCAGCGAGCCTATCTGGATCGATTGCTGGCTAAACCCGAGGCGCATCATACTCGCTTACTGGGCAGCAAACTGTGGCACTCGGCGCTGCTGGAACTGTGGCTGCAACTGAACGTTGACCCGGCGACGCGGGTCAATGGTTAAACATCTTTCTCCTATGAGGTCAGTCAATGGACGCTTTGGAACGCATCAAGCAACAAGTTGAGTCTAACCCAGTCGTGATTTATATGAAGGGCACTCCGGAAGCTCCGCGTTGCGGTTTCTCGCAGCGTGCTTCTCAGGCGTTGGCTGCCACCGGCCTGCCCTTTGCCTACTTCAATGTCCTGGAAGATCCTGACATCTTCGATAACCTGCCACGCTACGCCGACTGGCCTACTTTCCCGCAGATTTATATCAAAGGCGAACTGATTGGCGGCTGTGACATCACCTTGGAGCTGTACCAGAACGGCGAGTTGCAAAAGCTTATGGAAGGCGCGGTTGCCCAGACCGATAGCATTGCATCCTAAACAACATTTTCCGATATTAACCCCTCCCTCGCCAAAAGGAGGGGCTTTTTCCATTGTGCAATTGCACAATGCGAAAAATTTTTTCGCTGATCCCTACCAAAATGTTGGATAAGTACTACAATTACCGTATTCAGGCTGTGGCAATGGTCCTTAGAAGAGGACTATCGGTGTTCGCAACCTGAATTCGCCCTCACGGCACATTCCCCCGGCGCAATGAGGGTGATCACCGGGCCACGGTTGAGCGAGGTAAAATCATCATGCCCAGTGTTTTAAAGCAAATCGCCCAGCAGTTTGAACAAATCGATCCTGACAAAGCCAACGAGCTGCGCCGGATCGATGACGTCTACACTCAATTTGGTTTTAATGACAGCGCAACGACCCAAGCCGACGACGGCGCCACTCGTCGTCTGCTCCACCACCTGCCGCGCATGGCGCGGATGAAGGGTTTCCGGCTGTACCGGATCGGGGTTGGCGAGCAGGAAAATGGTGGCTATGCCCATCAGGCCGTCGCCCTGCTCGATGCCCACCACCTGCCGACGCCTGGCAATACCCTGGCAGTACTGGATCCCATTGGCGCCGATGCGGCTCCCCCAGAGGCCAGCGAAGACGAATCCCACCAGTATTTCTTCGAGGTCTGGCAAACTTTGCAGTACTACTACGGTCACGGTTGCGCGCTGATCCCCGACAAGCCATCAGCGCCAACGCGGACCACATTTTAGCAATGCCTCCTCTCGCAGAAACAGGAAACCCGGCTAAGCCGGGTTTTTTTATTGTAAAACCACCGCTATTCCTTACTTGCTTCCACGAAAAGCCGGCGAGGCTGGAGTTGAGCAACCATCGATTTTTCCTCCCGGTGGGTGTCGTTCCTGCGACTTTTCTCAAAGCACAATCCGCTGAATGGCGAGATTCTCCAAATCCCTGCGCCCGACGCCCATCTCGCCCGCCAGGCGGATATATTCCACTGTGTCCGGTTCCACACCAAACAACTTGGCTGCTGCGGCATCTGCCGCCACCAGATCAGTCGATAGCAACTGCGCCTGCATATTCACGACATCCGCCGCTGACACCCCACGCGGCCCATGGCGCATCATGACGTTATACGCATCCACCACATTTAAATCCGGCTTGCGGTAACTGGCGAAATCAGCAATGCATTGATGCAAATTGTTGGCGTGCCACTCACCGCGATCCCAGACGATGCCCATCAGATTCTTCATCGCCACAGTCAATCGGGCGCCGCCATGATTTTTCAGCACCGGCACATTAATGAATACATCGGATTGCAAGACTAACTCATGCTCCTTCACTTCACGCAGCCGCCGACCTTGAGCCACCGCGACAGTCTGGAAATATCCCTCACTGTTGCCCGGCGCTAACTTGCCACCGGCTTCTTTCACTGCCTGCTCAACGCCACTCGTGCGATAGCTGTCGCGCCAAGCATCGCAGGTGTGATCAAACACGTAAACCTGTCTGGCTCCAGCCTGTAAACAATGCTCAATAACACGGCGCACTAAGCGCGGATTCGTATTAGCGGCCCGCTCGGGCGATACATTCCAGCCAATATTGGGCTTGACCACCACTGTCTGGCCCTTTTTGACAAAACGCTCCATACCGCCCAAGGCGGCAATCCCCCGGTCGAACAGCACTTCTGGATCGCCATTCTTGACTGCGACCAGATCGGGGACACCGGCCGTGGTTTCCCCGGCGTACAGCCGATTTGTTGAATCTCCCAGCGCCAGACCGGCGCCGAGCGCTTTGAGAAAGGTTCTGCGTTGCATGGCGAGTACCTCAACGAACGGCCGGCGGCGGTCGGTCTATGCATCCAAACCACTCCGACGCTTAACGCCACCCCTCCTGAGTCAAGGAGGGGAACAAATCAGCAGATTCAGAAACGGAAACGCCGCAGGATAGTTAGCGACGACAGTGCGCCGACCAACTTACGATCCGCATCCACCACCGGCAAGCGGATATAACCTTCAGACAACAATGTCAACGCCTCGGATAGCGGCGCATCGGGACTGACAACCGGATGGGTAACCGCAAAATCACCGACCTTGCGATGCAGGTGGGGAATTAAACGATTATCGACATCCTCTGCGCTTTCCTTTTCGGCATCGTCAGGCAACTGCGGCTCCGCCGGTAACAACATTTTGGAAAACATGAACGAATTGATGGTGCCGACGAACTCGCCTTGGGTGTTCACTACCATCAAATCCTGCATGTGCTTGCGGATCATGATCGCCAACGCCTCCGAAAGCGGGGAGGTATCAAGCACGGCGGTGGGCGCAGATAACATATAGTGTTTGCATTTCATTTTTGGGATTCTCCCGCTAAGTTTAAACTGGCGACGCCGACGATAGTCATCGTTGCGCATCTGCCGACGTTAAGAATATCGGATTAGCGTAGCCTTGATCGGGTATTATTGCGCAGCCTTGGCCGCCGTGCATGGCGGGCAATACCCCCGCAAGTCTATTCCGGAGGAACCCTATGATTGTTGGAATTATATCGCTGGTCGCGGGCCTGCTTGGACTGATTGTCGCCGCGATGTTGTACAAATCCATCGTGCGCCGTCCCAGCGGCGACGAGTTGATGATAGCGATTGCCGCTGAGATCCAGTTGGGCGCCATGACTTATCTACGCGCCCAGTATACCAAGATCGCCATTTTCGCTCTGGTGGTTGCCATTCTGCTGTCCGTACAGTACGGCTTTCCCACCAGTTTAGCTTTCCTGCTCGGGGCGCTGGCCTCGGCGCTGGCCGGACTGGTCGGCATGTATGCGGCGACCAAAGCCAATGTGCGTGTCACCGCAGCGGCGCGAAATCAAGGCGCCGGCGAAGCGCTGCTGGTCGGCTTTAACGGTGGCGCAGTCATGGGCCTGGCCGTCGCCAGTTTCGGTCTGATTGGCCTGGGCCTCATTTTTACCGGCCTGGCGTCCAGTTTTGCGGTTGATCCGGAGAAAATTTCGGTCGTTTGGGGTTTCTCGATGGGCGCCTCGTCCATCGCGCTGTTCGCCCGGGTCGGTGGCGGCATTTTCACCAAGGCGGCGGATGTGGGTTCCGATCTGGTCGGTAAAGTCGAGGCTGGCATTCCTGAAGACGATCCGCGCAATCCGGGCGTCATTGCTGACAACGTTGGCGACAATGTCGGCGATATCGCCGGCATGGGCGCGGATATTTTTGAATCCTATGTCGGCGCGATGGTGGCCGCTATATCGTTGGCCGCAACCGTGACTGCCGCCCAGTTGGCGGAGCAATTTGGCAGCGACATCAGCCGCTCAATGCTGCTCGCACTCCCTCTGGCGTTAGCGATCATTGGCCTGCTCTCATCGCTGGTCGGCATTTATGGCATGACCGCCTTCAAAAAATATGGGCCGGAAAAAGCCCTGGCCATCTCCGAAACCAGCGCCTCCGCCCTCTTTCTCTTCTTGTCCCTGCTGACCATGCTGGTGCTGGGCTATAGCTGGTCGCTGTTCTTCGCCATTCTGGCGGGCAATCTGGCCGGTGTAGCGATTGGCCGAGCGGCCTGGTATTACACATCGTCCAAGCCGGTCACGCGCATCGCGCAATCCTGCAAAACCGGGGCTGCGACTAACATCATCACCGGACTGGCCGTGGGTTTGGAAAGTTGCGCGCTGCCGATCCTGATTATCGTGCTGACTATCTTCGTCGCCCACCAAGCCGCTGGCCAGTACGGCATCGCGATTGCTGCGGTGGGCATGCTGGCCACCGCCGGCGTAACCATGACGATTGATGCTTCCGGCCCCATCTCCGATAACGCCGGCGGCATCGCCGAAATGTCGCATCAACCTGCCGAAGTACGCGCCATTACCGATCACCTGGATGCGATTGGCAACACAACTGCTGCAACGGGTAAAGGTTTTGCCATCGGCTCGGCGGCGTTGACCGCGCTGGCGTTGTTTGTTTCTTATAAACAGGCGGTTGAACTTGCCATCGGCAAACCTCTGCCGATGGATATCACCGAACCACTGGTCATCATTGGTGTATTGCTGGGCGGAATGGTCATCCTGCTAGCCGCCGCCATGACCATGAGTTCAGTTGGACGGGCGGCTATGGAGATGGTGACGGAAATCCGCCGTCAGTTCCGCGAAATTCCCGGCCTGCTGCAAGGTACAGCGAAGCCGGACACTGCCCGCTGTGTGTCGATCTCGACCGATGCAGCACTACGCGAGATGGTTCCTCCCGGTATTCTCGCCGTGCTGTCCCCGGTGATCGTTGGCTTCTTCTTCGGCCCGGTCGCGCTGGGTGGGATGCTGCTGGGTTCACTGCTCACCGGCATGACCATGGCCTTGCTGATGTCCAACGCCGGCGGCGCCTGGGACAACGCCAAGAAATCTATTGAAGCCGGTCAATTGGCTGGGGAGCGCAAGGGTGGCGATGCCCATGCAGCGGCGGTGATTGGCGATACCGTCGGCGATCCCTTCAAGGACACCAGCGGCCCAGCCATGAACATCTTGGTCAAATTGCTATCCATCGTGTCCCTGATCCTGGTGCCGTTCATTACCTGAACCCCCTTCTATCACCCCCTCTCCCTTCCGGGGGAGAGGAAAGCCCTCATTGAAAAGAGTTGCACCACCCCGGCCAGCGTTCTGGCCGTGCTGGAAACAGTGCTACAGGTTGGAAGCTATGGGGAAGCCGCTCAATTTACCCGGCCAGCAAACCAGGCCGGCAATTCGTCCAGCCGACTAACCACCACATCCGGCTCTACCTCCCAAGGATCGAACACCGTATCCGGTTGGCGCTTAACCCAGGCAGCCCGCAAGCCAGCAGCCTTGGCCCCAATCACATCCCAAGCATTGCTGGATACCAGCCAAGTTTCGCTCGGCGCACGCTGGGCGCGCCGCGCCAGATAGGCGTATACCTCCGGGTTAGGTTTAAAGGTGCGCAGGTCATCTACGCTCACCACATCCTCTAGCAACGGCAACACGTCGGCATTCATCAACAGCGCCCGGATACTGGTTTCCACTCCATTCGAAAACGCGATGCGCTGATGGCCCTGCGTCTTGAGGGCATCCAAAGCAACGGCAACTTCCGCAAACATGGGCAGGTAGAGATAAGCCTCCAGCAACCGGTCCTGGTCGGATTCCGGCAATTGGCAGCCCAGCGCCTGCTGGGTGTAAAGCAACGCCTGGCGGGTGCAGACATCGAAGTCCACATACCGCCGCATCAAGCCGCGACGGAACGAATACTCCAACTGCTTGGTTCGCCACAGCGCTGCAAATGGAACCGCCTGCTCGCCGACCAGTGCGCGCAACGGCTCGGCCAGCGCCAACGGATCGACCAGTGTGCCATACACATCGAATCCTAGAGCATACGTCTTTTCCACAATGAACTCCGTTGTCATCACAATTCTTAAATTTACCGCCCTCGAAACCCACCCTGCGTTTCTGGAGCGATGCCTGCCGGGGCCGGTCTGAAAGGCGGATTAGGCTTAGCCAGTGGCGGCTCGGGCGGGCGAGGCGCTGGCAAGGGCGCAGGCGGGGGGGGCGTCGGTCGGCGGCAATCTGGCCACGGTTGGCAGGGCCGATGAGGGGGGCCGGGCGGATACGGCGGGTAAGGATAGGGATAAGGATAAGGCGGCGGATAATCCATAATGATACGGTCTTCTTCTTTATCGTCGCTCTGCTGCTGTTGCTGCTGAATCTGCTGATTGAGCAAGGTGTTTTCCAGCGCTTTGTTCTGCTGCTCCAGATCACGAATTGCCTGTTCCTGGCGAGCCTGTTCCGCCGCCTGACGCTCGCGGGCCATTTTTTCGGACAACGCATTGATCCGGGCGATTTCAGCGTCAGCATCCGCATTGGGTGGATTAGGAGGGGGAGAAGGAGCGATATCCAGCGCCTGCGCGCTCGCTGCATCCTCGGGTTTATTCTGACTGTAGTGCACCCGTCCGCTGGCATCAGTCCATTTATAGACCTGCTGGGCTTGCGCGATACCGCCCAGCGCCACGGACACTGCTAGCAGGGGAAACAGCCGCTGAAGGTTCATGCTAAAATCGCCTGTTTATTTCAGCTACGCTTTAAAGGAAAGCCCTTGGATATCCTACTAATTATTAAGGCATTGATTTTGGGTTTAGTGGAAGCGGCCTCGGAATTCCTGCCGATTTCCAGCACAGGCCATTTGATTATTGTAGGAGATTTTCTGAATTTTACCGGGCCACGTGCTGAAGCCTTTCAAATTTTCATCCAGCTTGGCGCTATTTTAGCGGTAGTCTGGATTTACCGGGAACGGTTGCTCGGCATCGTCTTGAATCTGGATCGGGACCGCAAGGCGCAACGACTGGTGCTCAACTTGGCGATTGCCTTCATTCCTGCTGCGATCCTGGGCTTATTATTCCACCGACATATCACTCACTACCTGTTCAACCCGGTCACAGTCGCCGGAGCGCTGGTCGTGGGCGGCATCGCTATTTTACTGATCGAACGCTATGCGCGAACTGGCCGGGTGCAGGCGGTGGATGAGATGAACTGGAAAGACGCGCTGGTCGTGGGTATTGCGCAGAGTGTGGCGCTGTTTCCTGGCGTATCGCGTTCCGGGGCAACGATCATGGGCGGGATGTTAAGCGGCATGTCGCGATTCGCCGCCACCGAGTTTTCCTTTTTTCTGGCGATTCCCACCATGATTGCTGCGTCCTTTTACAGCCTGTACAAGGAGTGGCATCTGCTGACTGTCGAGGACATCCCGATATTTGCCGTCGGCTTCGTGGCCGCTTTCCTAGGCGGCTTGGCTGTCGTGCGCTTTCTACTGGCCTACGTCGGTCAACACAGTTTCGCGCCCTTTGCCTGGTACCGAATCGCCTTCGGTGGATTGCTGCTGGCGTATTTCCACTACCACCCATGGGTTAGCGCCGCAGGATAAAACAGCGCTATTCGGTCCCCCTTTTGGAAGAGGGTTAGGGGAGTTGAGCGAGGACTACCGCTTCCGCACAGGCGGCAAATCAGTGCAGACGCCTTCAAACACTTCTGCCGCCATACCAATCGATTCACCCAGAGTCGGATGAGGATGAATGGTTTTGCCGATGTCTACCGGATCGCAGCCCATTTCAATCGCCAGCGCGATTTCCCCAATCAAATCGCCGGCGTGAGTGCCCACGATGCCGCCGCCGATCACCCGATGGGTGTCCTCGTCAAAAATCAACTTAGTGAATCCCTCATCGCGACCGTTGGCGATGGCGCGACCAGAAGCGGCCCAGGGAAAGCGGCTGACCCCGACCTTACGGCCCTGCTGTTTCGCCTCAATTTCGGTCAAGCCCACCCAGGCGACTTCGGGATCGGTATAGGCCACGCCGGGAATGACGCGGGCGTCAAAGAAACGCTTTTGGCCGGCGGCGACTTCAGCGGCGACATGCGCCTCATGCACTGCCTTGTGCGCCAGCATCGGCTGACCGACGATATCACCGATGGCGAAGATATGCGGGACGTTGGTGCGCATTTGCTGATCGACCGGGATGAACCCTCGATCCGTCACGGTAATCCCGGCCTTCTCCGCACCGATCTTGTTACCGTTCGGGTTGCGTCCCACCGATTGCAGGATCAGGTCGTAACATTGTGGCTCAGCAGGCGCGCTTTCGCCCGCGAAGGTTACGAATAAGCCCTCGGGTTTGGCCTCGACCGCAACGGTTTTGGTCTTGAGCATGACTTTGTCAAAACGCCGGGCATTGTGCTTCTCCCAAACCTTGACCAGATCGCGGTCGGGCCCCTGCATCAAGCCATCCAGCATTTCCACCACCTCGATACGCGCGCCCAGCGTCGAGTAGACCGTCGCCATTTCCAGGCCGATGATGCCACCCCCTAATACCAGCATCCGCTTCGGAATGGTGGGCAATTCCAATGCTCCAGTAGAATCGATGATGCGTGGATCGTCGGGGATGAAAGGAAGATGCACCGCAGCGCTGCCGGCGGCGATGATGCATTTCTGGAAGCGAATCACCTGTTTTTCACCGGTTTTATCCTGCGCCGCGCCCGTCGTCAGTTCGACTTCCAGATCGTTCGGGCTGACAAAGTGACCATAACCGCGCACGGTGTCCACTTTACGGGCTTTAGCCATACCGGCCAGTCCTCCAGTGAGCTTGTTCACCACTTTGTTCTTGTGAGCGCGCAATTTGTCGAGATCGACAGTCGGTGCGTTGAAGGACACCCCGAGTTCGGCGAAATGAGTGGCTTCGTCCATGACAGCCGCGACATGCAGCAACGCCTTGGAGGGAATGCAACCGACGTTCAGGCACACACCGCCGAGGGTGGGATAGCGCTCCACCAGCACGGTCTTCATGCCGAGATCGGCAGCGCGGAACGCAGCGGAGTAACCACCGGGACCGGCGCCGAGCACCAGCATTTCGCATTCGATAGTTGCGGCAATCGTTGGATTCATCGTGGGATCTCAGGGCTGGGGTAAGGGGGTCGGCGTAAACCTGCTAGAATTCGCTTGAAGTATAGTGCGCTTTATCAGCGTGCAAGCTCACAAATAGACTTCACGGATTCCGCTGAACACCAAGTAGCGCTGCATCTGCGCTACGCCAAACTGATGGTA
>Ga0209573_1001845_pt1 | contig 29955 bp, 32 predicted proteins | sample TNRBio252014_DNA_FD_185870 | JGI IMG/M metagenome (GOLD analysis project Ga0209573, IMG submission 185870) | Wastewater treatment Type I Accumulibacter community from EBPR Bioreactor in Madison, WI, USA - TNR Reactor_6/25/2014_ DNA (SPAdes)... | ecosystem: Engineered > Bioreactor > EBPR >...
CTCGGCGGCGTGCATGTAGTCGTCCTCGGTGGCGTCCGGGTTGGCGTAGATCGCGTCGCGCTCCTTGATCGCCGCCCACAGCTCCTCGTGGCCCATCATCACCACGTCGAGCACGCGCATGTCTTCGTAGGCGAACTGGTCCTGGCGCAGGTAGGCCATGCGCTCGTGCGGGTCCTTGGAGACGTTGCCTGCGGAGGGGTCGAGGATGCCGCACAGGATCTTCATGAAGGTCGACTTGCCGGCGCCGTTCGCACCGATCAGGCCGTAGCGGTTGCCGTCGCCGAACTTGACGGAGACGTTCTCGAACAGGGGCTTGGCCCCGAACTGCATGGTGATGTTGGCTGCGACGAGCACGGAAGAGTCCTGATTTTCAGATAAAACAAAGCCTTGAATTATAGCGCAGCGATGCTGCGGCGTGCGCTGCGAGTCGGCGCCGATGCGCGGGCAGTGCGCGCCGAGCCGCGCCTCGCGGGCCTGCGGTCGCGCGCTGCAGCCTTGCTTCGCGTGTCGGAATCGTCCGACGCCGGTTTAGGACCGGGCCGATGGTGCCTGGCGGGGGCGGCGCCTAAAGTGAAGGCGTGGTCCGGGGCTGCACCGCCCGGCGCCCTTCAAGGAGAACATCATGCTGCATTACGCCGTCGTCTTCTTCGTCATCGCCCTCATCGCCGCCGTGCTCGGCTTCAGCGGCATCGCCGCCGGTGCGGCCGGCATCGCCAAGGTGCTGTTCGTCGTGTTCCTGGTGATGGCGATCGCCAGCTTCGTCATCAACCTCGTCAAGGGGCGATGAGCCCATGGCCCGCGTCGCAGACGGCGCCGGCCTCGCCGGCCCGCTTCGGCTATGCTCGCGCCCCTACACCGTATTTCGGACCTTCGCCCATGTTGCGCATCGCCATCGTCGACGACCATCAGATCGTGCGTGCCGGCTTTCGCGAGCTGCTGGCCGACGAGCTCGGCCTCGAGATCGAGTTCGAGGCCGCCTCGGGTGAAGCGGCGCTCGAGTCCCTGCGCGAACAGCCGGTCGACGTGCTGCTGCTCGATCTGTCCCTGCCCGGGCAGAGCGGCGTCGACGTGTTGCGCGCGGTGCGCCAGCGCTACGAGGGTGTGCGAGTGCTGATGCTGTCGGGCTTTCCGGAAGAGCGCTACGCGCTGGCGATGATCCGCAACGGCGCCGACGGTTACCTGTGCAAGGACTGCTCGCGCGAGGAGCTGCTGCAGGCGATCCGCACCGTCGCCCAGGGCCGGCGCTACGTGTCGGCGCGCACCGCCGAACTGCTCGCCGACGAGCTCGGTGGCGGCGGCAGCGCGGCGCCGCACGAGAAGCTGTCCGATCGCGAGCTGCAGGTCTTCCTGCGCCTCGCGCGCGGCGAGTCGGTGACGGACATCGCCGCCGTGCTCAACCTGAGCGTCAAGACCGTCAGCACCTACCGCACCCGCCTGCTGGAAAAGCTCGGCGTCGGCAGCAATGCCGAGCTGGCCACCTATGCGCTGCGCCACGGGCTGATCCTGGACTGAGGAAGTCGGGTCGATGACTGCGCCCCTTCACGCCGAACCTGCCACAGCGCCCGCGCTGCGCGTCGTGCTCGTCGAGGATTCCGCGATGCTGCGCGGGATGCTGTGCGAGATGCTCGCCGAGCTCGACGGCGTCGGCGTGGTGGCCGAGGCCGAGGACGAGCAGGGCGCGCTGGCCGCGCTCGAGACGCAGCGGCCCGACCTGGCGATCATCGACCTCGAACTGCGCCAAGGCAGCGGGCTGGGCGTGTTGCGCCAGATGCAGGCCGAACCGGAACGCTTCGGCCGCCCGCGTGCGGTGGTGTTCTCCAACTACGGCCACGCGCCGGTGCGCGCGCGCTGCGAACAACTCGGCGTCGAGCGCTTCTTCGACAAATCTTTCCAGCTCGACGAGCTGATCGACTTCGTCCAGGCGGCTGTTCCGGGCTGATCGGCTTCAGTGCATGCGCGCGAACGGCACGCGGGCGGTGATGCGCGTGCCCTTGCCTGGCGCGCTGTCGATGTCCAGCCGCCCGGCGAGCATCTGCATCCGGTGCGCCATGCCGGCCAGGCCGTGGCGGTTGTGTTCGCGCGCCGCCGGGTCGAAGCCCACACCGTCGTCTTCCACCGCCAGCACCAGCTCGTCGCCTTCCACGGCCAGGTGCAGCCGCACCGAGCGGGCCTGCGCATAGCGGCGCGCATTGGTCAGCGCCTCCTGCGCGATGCGGTACAGCGCGAGCGCGGTCTGGGCGGGCACGTCGGGCAGGGCATCGGGCAGGTCGATCTCGAGCCGGCCGCCGTGTTCGCCGATGTCGCCGCTGTCGGGCAGGGCGCGCAGCGCCTCGACCAGGCCGAGTTCGGACAGCAGCGGCGGGCGCAGGTCGGCCACCACCTTGCGCTTGAGCGCGATGCCCTGGTTGAGCGTGTCGAGCAGGCGGTCGAAGCGGCTGCGCAGCGGCGCCACCGCCTCGGCCGGTAGCTTGCGTGCGATCCAGCCGGCGTCGAGCTTCGCGGCGGTGAGCAGGGCGCCGAGCTCGTCGTGCAGCTCGCGCGCCAGGCGCGCCTGCTCGGCCTCGCGCGCGTTGGTCAGGTAGGTGGCGAGGCTGCTGAGTTCCTGCGTGCGATGGGCGACCTCGGTGTGCAGGCGCTCGTTTTCCGAGCGCAGCAGTTGCGCCATGCGTTCGCGCAGGCGGTCCTGGCGGTAGAGCACCACGACCAGCACCAGCAGCAGCGCCAGCACGCTGGCGCCGAGCACGCGATTCATCGTGCGCGCGTCGGCAAAGCGCGCGAAGGCGCCGTCCTGGGTGGCGTCGATCTCGGCCTGGGTGGCAGCGCGCAGGCTCAGGATGCGGGTGCGGATGTCGTCGGTGACCTGCTTGCCGGTGCCACCGTCGGGCTGGTCGGCGCCCGGCGGAACGCCACGCTCGATGGCTTGGGAGAGCAGGCTCCAGCGCATGTCGACCAGCAGCGCCAGATGGTCGACGGTCTCTCGTTGGCCTTCGTCCGTCCAGGCGTCGGCACGCAGTGCGGCCAGCGTTCGCTCGAGATCGGCCTGGCCGTCCTGATAGGGCGTCAGATACACCGGGTTCTGCGTCAGCAGGTAGCCGCGCACGCTCGACTCGGCGTCGAGCATCTGCAGCAGCAGGGTGTCGAGGTGATGCAGGCGCACCGAGCGCGCGCGCAGTTCCTCGAGAGCGGCGCGGCTCGATTCGGATTGCCACTGGCCGGCGACCAGCCACGCCAGCCCGAGCACGAAGCTCAGCACCAGCACGGCGATCAGCAGGCCCGCGCGCGGACGCGGCAGGCGGGACGGGGCGGGGGGCAAGGGCAGGCGCTCGGGCGTGAAATCCATGAACCTGTCCTATCCTAGCCCACGATGCCTAGCTTGTCCGGCGCGAGTGCCGGCCCCCGCATCATGCGGGGGCCGCGGCGCGTGTGCTCAGGGACGGATCACGATGTCGTTCTTCACCGCCTTCACGCCCGGGGTGCCGCGGGCGAGATCACCGGCGCGGTTGCGCTCGGCGGCGCTCTTGGCAAAACCGGACAACTGGACGGTGCCCTTGAGCGTCTCGACGCTGATCGACATCGCGCTGACGGTCGGGTCCTCGGCGAACTTGGCCTTCACGCGGGTGGTGACGGTGGCGTCGTCGACATATTCGCCGACGGTGGATTGGTCGCGGGTGACGGCGCAGCCGACGGCGGTGAAGGCGAGCAGGCCGGACAGGGCGAGGGTGGCGGCGGTGTGTTTCATAGTGGTCTCCTGATGGTTTGCTTGTTGTGGCGGGCGGTGCCCGTGATCGAGGTGCAGTTCCAATGTAGATCGCATCCCGCACACGTGCTGTCCGACAACGCGGAATGCAGTGTAGGACGATTCCGTCATCGCCGGGGGCGCGACCGGCCGCTTCCTCAATTCCTACAAATTGAAACGCCTTCGTCCTATTTCTGGTGCATCGGGATCGGTCGAGCATGCGTTTCACCGGGCGACGAAAGACGACCGGTCGCTGCAACCCCGAGCCAGGCGTCACGCCGATGGCGCCGGAAACGAAAGAGAAGAGGAGAAAGCCATGAACTGGGATCGTATCGAAGGCAACTGGAAGCAACTCAAGGGCAAGGCCAAGGAACAGTGGGGCAAGCTCACCGACGATGACTTCGACGTCGCCGCCGGCAAGCGCGACCAACTCGCCGGCCGCATCCAGGAGCGTTACGGGATCGCCAAGGACGAAGCCGAACGCCAGGTCGATACCTGGGCGGACAGCTTCAAGGACTGATCGGACAGGCTGCGGTGGCCGCCCCCCGGGCCGCCACCGCAGCGACTGACGAGCGCCCAACGCGCCATCCCCCCCAGCGCCTTGCCCGCGCCCGTCGGGCCCGCACCATGCCTGTCCCGAATGGGAGCTCGGCCTGCAGGCGTTCTCCGAGGAGGACGCCGAGCGCTGGAGCTTCGACGTGCTTGACGCCACCCAGCTGGTGCCGGAAGAACTGTGTCCGGTACGCACCGTGGGCCGCATGGTGCTCGACCGCAACCCGGACCAGTTCTTCGCCGAGACCGAGCAGGTCGCGTTCTGCACCGCACATGTGGTGCCGGGCATCGACTTCACCAACGACCCGCTGCTGGCAGGCCGCCACCATTCCGTGCACGCAAAAAGCCGGGTCGTTGCCGACCCGGCCGTTGAAGGCGCGCTGGAGAGGGGGCGCTCTGTGCGCGCCGATGGGAGGAGACTGCGCGAAGGGATTACTCGTCGCCCTTGACCTTCTCGGTGCGCTCGGCTTCCCAGATGTTGGTCTCGACGTCGACCTCGGTCGCCTTCTTCGTGCCGGCGTCGAAGTCGACCATGACCTCGTAGCTCTGGTCGCCCTTCACGATCTCGTACTCGAGGTGATTCGGGTCGTTGTCATTGACCGAGGTGATCTTCCAGCCGAGCTTCTCGAGCGCCGGGCCGTAGTAGTTGCGATCGTGACCGATGCCGAGCGCGTTCTCGAGCTTGTCCTTCTCGCCAGCCCCGAGCTTGGCACGGGCACGGTCGCTGAACTTCTCGGCAGAGGCGGTGAGCGCGGCGGGATAGGCATACTTGTAGTTCTTGTCGCGCAGCGCAGCGACCGTCGAGTCGGCGCGCCACATGTTGAAGGTCACGTCGACCTCGTCAGACTTGCCGTTTGCGAAGTCCACCTGCACCTCGTAGGAGTCGCCGTTCTTGACGATCTCGTACTCGAGGTAGTCGGGCTCGTCGTAGTTCCTGGCGGTGATCGCGTAGCCCAGCTTCTCGAGCTGCTGGCGGTAATAGGCCTTGTCGTGACCGACGCCGAGCGTCTTTTCGAGCTCGTCGGACGTCATCTGCCACCGCTTCCTGAGTTCGGCTTTCTCGGCTGCGGTCAGGCGCTTTTGCTGCGTTTCAGCCGCGGTGTCAGCGGCGAACGCGGCGGGCGCGACCGAGAGGCTGGCGACGGCGGCGGCGATGGCGAGCTTGCGGGTATTGAGGATGTTCATCGTTCGATCTCCTTTGGGTGGTTTTCGCTCCGGACTGCTGTGGTACCGGAGCCGTGGTACTTCAGTCGTTGCGTCTGACTGTGGAGCCCATGGTATGCAGTTCGCTTCGCCGGAAATGTCCGCCGATTGCCGATCCGCGTGTCGGACAAAGCCCACGCGCGACGCAGGACATCACTGATCGCCGCCTCGGCCAGACTTGGCCGCGACGACTGCTCGCGAACCCGTGCCGACGCAAGCCTGCAGCGGATCGAGCCTGCCGACGAACTGCCGTATCCTTGCTGGCTGGCTGGCCCACCCGAGATACCCACATACCCACACCGATGCGCTTCCTCCACTCCGCCGACTGGCATCTCGGCCGTGTCTATCACGGCGTCTCCCTGCTCGAAGACCAGGCGCACGTGCTGCAGCAGTTCGTGCGCATCGCCGCCGACACCCGGCCCGACGCGATCCTGCTCGCCGGCGACATCTACGACCGCTCGGTGCCCCCGGCCGAGGCGGTGCGCCTGCTCGATCGGGTGCTGAGCGAACTGATCCTCGAGCTGAAGATCCCGGTGGTGATGATCGCCGGCAACCACGACGGCCCCGACCGCCTCGCCTTCGGTTCCGGCCTGCTGCAGCGCGCGGGTCTCACGGTGCGCGGCCCGGTGGAGATGGACGCCGCGCCGCTGGTGCTGCGCGATGCGCACGGCGAAGTCGCCGTGCATGCGCTGCCTTATGCCGAACCGGCGCTGGTGCGCAGCGCCTGCGGTGACGACGCGATCGCCGATCACCACGCCGCGCTCGCCGCGCAGACCGCTGCGGTGCGCGCGGCGCATGTGCCGGCGCGGCGTTCGGTCGTCGTCGCCCACGCCTTCGTGCAGGGCGGGGCGGAGAGCGAATCCGAGCGTCCGCTGTCGGTGGGCGGCACGGGCGCGGTCGGGGCCGGGGTGTTCGACGGCTTCGACTACGTCGCGCTTGGCCACCTGCACCGGCCGCAGGCGATCGGAGGAGGGCGCATCCAGTACTCGGGTTCGCCGCTCAAATACTCCTTCGCCGAGGCCGATCACGCCAAATCGGTGAACCTGGTCGACATGGACGCCGAGGGCAACTGCGCGGTCGAGCGCATCGCGCTGGTGCCCCGCTGCGACCTGCGCATCCTCGAAGGCGAGCTCGCCGCGCTGGTTGCCGCCGCAGCCGCCGACCCGGCGCGCGATGATTACGTGCTCGCCCGCCTCACCGACCACGGCGCGCTGCTCGACGCCATGGGCAAGCTGCGCAGTGCCTATCCCAACGCGCTCGCCATCGAGCGCCCTACCCTGATCGGCGACGGCCCCGGACGCGCCACGGCCGACCATCGCCGCACCCGCATCCAGGACCTCTTCGCCAGCTTTCACGAGGAGACCACCGGCGTGGCGCTGGAGCCCGCCGCGCAGGCCGCGCTCGATCGCGTGGTCGAGCGTCTGGAGCAGGAGGCGCGCGCCGAATGAAACCGCTCAAGCTCAGCCTGCAGGCCTTCGGCCCCTTCGCCAGTCGCGAGGAAGTGGATTTCACCCTGCTGCCGCCCGGCGCGCTCTTCCTGATCTCCGGCCCCACCGGCGCGGGCAAGACCTCCATCCTCGACGGCATCACCTACTCGCTCTACGGTGACACCTCCGGCGGCGAGCGCAGCGCGCGCGAGATGCGCAGCCACCACGCCGACGCGGCGGTGCAGACCGAGGTCGAGTTCGACTTCGCGCTCGGCGAGCGCCGCTACCGCGTCAAGCGCATCCCCGAGCAGGAACGCGCCGCGCTGCGCGGCGACAAGCTGGTGAAGGTGCTCGCCAAGGCCGAGCTGTATCGGCTGGAGCCGGACGGCGAGACATGGACGCCGCTGGCGCAGAAGACCACCGAGGTGACCGCGCTGGTCGAGGAGCTGCTCGGCTTCAAGGCCGAGCAGTTCCGCCAGGTCGTGCTGCTGCCGCAGGGCCAGTTCCGCAAGCTGCTCGCGGCGAGCTCGGCCGAGCGCGAGAAGATCCTCGAGACCCTGTTCGGCACCGCCACCTACAAGCGCCTGCAGGATGCGTTGAAGGCCGAGGCCGCCGTGCTGCGCGAGCGCGGCGAGCAGGCCGCGCTGCAGCGCCGGACCCTTCTCGAGCAGGCGGGGGCGGATGCGGTCGAGGCGCTCTTCGCCCGTCGCGATGCGCTGCAGGCCGTGCTGGCGACGCTGGCCGAGACGGAGCAGCAGGCGCGCGCCGAGGACGCTGCGGCGCGCGCTGCGCTGCAGCAGGGGCAAGCGATCGAGGCACAGTTTGCCGAAGCGGTTGCGGCCGCTGCAGCGCTCGACGCGCTGGAAGCCGGCAAGGCCGAGCTCGACGCCCAGCGCCTGCGCCTGGAGCAGGCCCGCCGCGCGCAGCAGGTGGTGCCGGCCGATAGCGCGCTGGCCGCTGCGCGGCGCAGTGCCGAAGAGGCGCGCGCGCGTGAAGCGCACGTCGCGAACGAAGCCGCTGACGCCACGCGCCGGCTGAGCGAGGCAGAAGTTGTGCTGCAGACCGAAGCGGCGCGCGCCCCCGAGCGCGAGGCTGCGCAGCGCGAACTGCTGCGCCTGGAGGCGCTCGGCGAGGCGGTCACGCGCCTGGCTCAGGCCGACGCTGAGGCGAGGCGCTGCGAGGCCGCGCGCATCTCCGCCGACAAGTCGCTCGCCACCGCCACCGCGCAGCAACAGACGCTCGCCACCCGCCGCGCCGAACTCGTCACCCGCATCGAGGCCTTGCAGCCGATCGCCGCCGACGTCGCTGCGTTCGAATTGCACCTGCAGCAGGCCGAGCAGCGCGCCCAAGCGCTCGCCGCACTCGCCGCCGCGCGCAAGCAACTCGGGCTGCGCGAGGTCACCGAGGCCAAGGCGCGCCAGGCCTGCGATACCGCGCAGCGCGCCGCACATGACGCCCGCGCCGCCTTCACCGCGCTCGACACCCGCTGGCGCCAGGCCCAGGCCGCCATCCTCGCTCGTCACCTGCACGACGGCGCACCCTGCCCGGTGTGCGGCAGCGCCGAACACCCCGCGCCCGCCAGCAAGGAGGGCGAGCTGCCCACCGAGCAGGCGCTGCAGGTGGCGGCGGACGTCACTCGCGCAGCCGAAATCGCGCTCGATGCCGCGCGTCAGGCGCTCAACGCCGCAGAACTGGCGCGCGCCACGGCCGCGGCCGAAGCCGACACCCGCGCCGCCGCGCTGACGCTCGCGGCGGATGGTGCCGCCGAGGCGGGCGAACGTGCAGGTCTTTCATCGGGGTTGGCTGCAGGCCGCGGCGCCTTGGTTGAGGGTGCGATTGCCGCCTCAGGCGCTGCAGTCGGTGATCCTGCCGGGGCCGCAACGGCCGAGTCCGTCGCCGCTGAAGTCGCCCACCTGCGCCGCCAGCTCGGCGCCGCGCGTGCCGCCGCGGCGGAACTCGCGCCGCTACGCGCGCAGGTGCTCGCGCTCGACGCCGAACTCGCCCGTGCCGCCACGGCATGCGAGCAGGCGCGCGCCCAGTCCGCCGAGGCCGCCAGCGCGGCGCGCGGCGCGCAGCATGTCGCCGACGAACGCCGCGCCGGCGTGCCGGAAACCCTGCGCACGCCCGCCGCGCTGCAGGCCGCGCTTGCGGGTGCGCAGGCGACGCGCCAGCACCTCGACCACGCTCTGCAGAATGCGCAATCCACCCACGGCAAAGCCGCCAGCGACGCAGCCGGCCTGCGGGCGCAGCACGCCACGCTCGGCGAGGCCGTGCAGGCCGCCGGGGCGCGGGTCGAGGAGGCGCTTGCTCAGTTCGGCATTGCGCTGCAGGCAGCGGGTTTCTGGTCGGCGAGTGCTGATGCACGTGTCGGCCGTGAGGCTTTGGGCGCTGCCGACGCTGCGGCGGTGAGCCCACCTCAGTTCGCGGGCAAGCCCGCTCCCACAGAGGATGACCGCACCGACGGCGCACTCGCGCAAGCCGAGGCGGCGTGGCGTGCCGCGCTGATCCCCACTGACCGCATCGCGACGCTCGAAGCTACGATCCGCGACGCTGACCACCACCGCGCCGCCGCCCGCGAACGCGCCGAGCGCGCGACGCTCGTCATCGCCGGCCTGACCCGCCCGGATCTCGTCGCCCTCGACGCCCGCGCCGCCTCCGCCCGCGCCGCGGTCGAAGCCGCGCTCGACCGCCTTGGCCACGCCCGCAGCGCGCTCGCCACGCTTGGCGAAACCCTCGCCCGCCTCGACGACATCGCCCGCCAATCCGGCGCCATCGAAGCCGAATACCGCGTCGTCGGCCACCTCGCCGACATCGCCAACGGCACCAACGGCCGCAACCTCACCTTCCAGCGCTACGTGCTCGCCGCGCTCCTCGACGACGTGCTGCGCGCCGCCTCCCTGCGCCTGGCGGCGATGAGCCGCGGCCGCTACCAGCTCCAGCGCCGCGAAGACCTCGCCGACGCCCGCCGCGCCGGCGGCCTCGATCTGGAAGTCTTCGACGAGTACACCGGCCGCAGCCGCCCCGCGAGCACGCTGTCCGGCGGCGAAGGCTTCATGGCCTCGCTGTCGCTCGCGCTCGGGCTGTCGGACGTCGTCCAGGCCTACGCCGGCGGCGTGCAGCTCGACACGCTCTTCATCGACGAAGGCTTCGGCAGCCTCGACCCGGAGTCGCTGGACATGGCGATGAAGGCGCTCATCGACCTGCAGCAGCGCGGCCGCACGGTCGGCGTGATCTCGCACGTCGAGGAGATGAAGCAGCAGATCGACGTGGCGATCGAGGTGGTGCAGGGGGTGCGGGGCAGCAGGGTGAGGCTGCGGGGGAAATCGACAAGGAGTTGACGCCCAATTCTCATCAGCACAAACTAGTCATGAAGCTAGTCAGCGAGGTGTGATCATGCATGTATGGCCAGTACAGGATGCGAAGGCGCGGTTCAGCGAGTTCCTCGATAGCTGCCTGTCCGAGGGGCCGCAGATGGTCACCCGGCGGGGTGTCGAGGCCGCGGTGTTGATTCCGGTGCAGGAGTGGCGCCGCCTGCAGGCCGCGGCGCGGCCTTCGCTCAAGGCTTTGCTGTTGGCGGACGAGGCGCGCACCGACGAGCTCGTTCCCGCGTGCGGCGAGGCCCGCCGCCGCGCGCCGGTGGATCTGGGCTGATCGGCATGTACCTGCTCGACACCAACGTCGTCTCCGAACTGCGCAGGCCGCGCCCCCACGGCGCCGTGGTCGCCTGGCTGCAGTCGGTGGATGACGCCAGCCTGTTCCTGTCGGCGGTCACGCTCGGGGAGATTCAGGCCGGAATCGAACGCACGCGCGAACAGGATCCCGCGAAGGCCGCGGAAATCGAAGCCTGGCTCGAGCGCGTGGCCAGCGCCTGGAATGTGCTGGCGATGGATGCCACGGCCTTCAGGGAATGGGCGAAGCTGATGCACCGGCAGTCTGACACGCTCTACGAGGACGCGATGATCGCGGCGACTGCGAGGACACAGGGTCTGACGGTTGTCACGCGCAATGTTGCGGACTTCCGGGCGCTCGGGGTGGATGTCCTCAATCCTTTCGCGTAGCGAAGGACGCCGCGGCGATCAAGGCGATTGCAGGGGAGCAGGGTGCGAGTGCGCACGCCTTGATCAATGTGCGGGCAAGTAGGCCAGCTCAAGACGACTGCTTGCAGCCAGTAGCCTCTTGTCGCGCGTCCAGAGCTTGGCGCCGGGGGTAAGCCGGGTTGCAGCCAGGAGACCTGAATCGACGTAGCCGATGCCGAGGCCGAAGAGTGTGTGCGCCTCAATGAAGCAGAGAACCTCATCATCCGTCGCGACCTGCGCTTGTGGCAGTTCGCTCATTGCATCCAGGATGGCGCGGCGGTTGTTCAGGTTGCCAAGGGCGAGTTCCCCCACGACTGACGGGTGCGAGAGCACCTGGCCGTAGTCGAGTAGCGCGCCGAGGTGTTCGTCGCCCGCACGCAGGTGATCGATCCAGATCGAGGTATCGACCAGGATCATGCGCGAGGCGCCGACTGGCGCCGCGGGACATCCCGGAGCTGCGGCTCGGAGCCGCCGAGCAGGCTGAGGCGTTTTGCGCTTTCGCGCTGGATTAGCGCGCGCAATGCCTCGCGAACCAGCTGGGTCTTCTCCGTCATGCCGGTGAGGGCCTGTGCCTTGGCGAGCAAGTCGTCGTCGAGCGCGAGAGTGGTACGCATGGGAAACTCCTGTGTGTGGGCACCAAATATAGCATCATGAGATGCGTGTTTTGATGCCTTTTCAGGCTCAGGAGCCTACCCTACCAGCACCCTTGCGTGATGCCGCAAATGATCCTCGATGAAGCTGGCGATGAAGTAATAGCTGTGGTCGTAGCCCGGCTGCAGGCGCAGCGTCAGCGGGTGGCCGGCGGCTGCAGCGGCGGCCTGCAGGGCCTCGGGCTTGAGCTGCTCGGCGAGGAAGCCGTCCGCTTCGCCCTGGTCGACCAGCAGCGGCAGGCGCTCGGTGGCTTGCGCGATCAGCGCGCAGGTGTCCCACTCGCGCCACTGCGCGCGGTCTTCGCCGAGAAAACGCGAGAAGGCCTTTTCGCCCCAGGGGCAGTGCATCGGGTTGGTGATCGGCGCGAACGCCGACACTGAGCGGTAGCGCCCCGGGTTGCGCAGTGCGCACACCAGCGCGCCGTGGCCGCCCATGGAGTGGCCGCTGATGCCCCGCCGGTCGGAGGCGGGGAAGTTCGCCTCGACCAGCGCCGGCAGCTCCTCGACCACGTAGTCGTGCATGCGGTAGTGGCGCGACCATGGCGCCTGGGTGGCGTTCACATAGAAGCCGGCGCCGTGGCCGAAGTCCCAGGCGCCGTCCGGGTCGCCCGGCACGTCGGCGCCGCGCGGGCTGGTGTCGGGGGCGACGATGATCAGGCCGAGCCCGGCCGCCATGCGCTGCGCGCCGGCCTTATGCATGAAGTTCTCGTCGGTGCAGGTGAGCCCCGACAGCCAGTACAGCACCGGCTGGCGGGCGCCCGGCTGTTCGGCCTGCGGCGGCAGGTAGATGGCGAATACCATGTCGCAGTCGAGGGTCTGCGCGTGGTGGCGGACGCGCTGGTGCCAGCCGCCGAAGCTCTTCTGGGTGCTGAGGATTTCCAGGCTCACGGTCGCCTCTCCCGGATCAGAAGTGAATCACCGTGCGGATGCTTTTGCCCTCGTGCATCAGGTCGAAAGCCTGGTTGATGTCCTCGAGCGGCATGTTGTGGGTAATGAACGCGTCGAGCGGGATCTCGCCTTTCTGCGCCTTCTGCACGTAGCTCGGCAGTTCGGTGCGGCCCTTGACGCCGCCGAAGGCGCTGCCGCGCCACACGCGGCCGGTGACGAGCTGGAACGGGCGAGTGCTGATCTCCTGCCCCGCGCCGGCCACGCCGATGATGGTCGATTCGCCCCAGCCCTTGTGGCAGCACTCGAGCGCGGCGCGCATCAGCTTGACGTTGCCGACGCACTCGAAGGAGTAATCCACGCCGCCGTCGGTCAGCTCGACGATGACGTCCTGGATCGGCTTGTCGTGATCCTTCGGATTGACGAAGTCGGTGGCGCCCAGCTCGCGGGCGATGTCGAACTTGGCCGGGTTGATGTCGATGGCGATGATGCGCCCGGCCTTGGCCATCTTCGCGCCGATGATCGCGGCCAGGCCGATGCCGCCGAGGCCGAAGATGGCGACGCTGGCGCCTTCTTCCACCTTGGCAGTGTTGAGCACCGCGCCGATGCCGGTGGTGACGCCGCAGCCGAGCAGGCAGACCTTGTCGAGCGGCGCGTCCTTGGGGATCTTGGCGAGCGATATCTCGGGCACCACGGTGTATTCCGAGAAGGTCGAGGTGCCCATGTAGTGGTAGATCGGCTGGCCCTGGTAGGAGAAGCGGGTGGTGCCGTCGGGCATCAGGCCCTTGCCCTGGGTGGCGCGCACGGCCTGGCACAGGTTGGTCTTGCCCGACTTGCAGAACTTGCACTCGCGGCATTCGGCCGTGTACAGCGGGATCACGTGGTCGCCGACCTCGAGCGAGCTCACGCCTTCGCCCACCGCCTCGACGATGCCGCCGCCCTCGTGGCCGAGGATGGACGGGAAGATGCCCTCGGGGTCGTCGCCCGACAGCGTGAAGGCGTCGGTGTGGCACACGCCGGTGGCGACGATGCGCACGAGCACCTCGCCCTTCTTCGGCGGTTCGACATCCACTTCGACGATCTGCAGGGGCTGGTTGGGGCCGAAGGCGACTGCGGCGCGGGACTTGATGGTCATGGCGGGAATCCTGGGGGCAAGCGGGCGCACGGCCCGCGACCCTGAAAGTATCCGTATGCGGCTAAATCCGATAAATGGATAATTTCAGATTTCAGTATTCCCGTGGCAGGAATTCAAGGCGGGGCAGGGATCGCGCAAGCCTCGGCCCTTCGTCTGCCACCCCAGGAGCCTCCCCATGCTCAACCGCCTCGAAATGCTGCGCATCTTCTGCACCGCCGCCGAGTCGCGCAACTTCAAGGAAGCCGCCACCCGCCTGGGCGTTTCGCCGCAGGCGGTCACGCGAGCGGTGAAGGACCTCGAAGACCACGTCGGCGAGCTGCTCTTTCACCGCAACACCCGCCACAACCGCATCACCGAATCCGGCGAACAGCTCGCGGCGCGGGCGCGCCAAAGCCTGCAGGGCGTGGATGCGATCTTTCAGAGGGCCGGGCAGGCGCGCGACAGCGAGCTCGCCGGCCTGGTGCGCATCACCGCGCCGCGGGCGCTCGGCCGCCATGGGCTGATGCGGGTGCTCGGCGAGCTGTGCGCGCAGCACCCGGGGCTGCAGCTTGACCTGCGCTTCTCGGATCAGTTCGCCGACGTGGTCGATGAGCAGATCGACATCGGCATCCGCGTCGGCGTGCTGCGCGACAGCCGTTTCGTCGCGCGCGCGGTGTCGCGCGTGTCCTTCCACATCGTCGCCGCGCCCGAACTGCTCGCGCGCTGCGGCGCACCGACGACGCTGCAGGATCTGGCGGAGCGCCCGACCACCGTCGCCATCGACCCCAACACCGGCCGGCCGTGGGCGTGGTTCCTGGCCGGCGGCCAGCAGTGGCTGCCGCGCACGCCCACCTTCGCCACCGACGACACCGGCGCCGAGGCCGAGGCGGTGCTCGCCGGCGTCGGCTTCGGCCAGCTCGCCGCCTACCTGGCCGCGCCGCACCTGTGTTCGGGGCGGCTGGTCGAGGTCCTGCCCGAGCTGGCGCCCGAGCCGTGGAGCCTGTCGGTGTATCGCCCGCAGCGCGGCCCGGTGGCGGCGCGCATCCGGCTGGTGTTCGACCGGCTGGTGGAGTACTTCGGTGAGGGCGGGCGGTTGCCATAGGATGTGCGCCGGACAAGGTCCATGCGCAAACCCGGGCTATACTGCAGTCAGGTGTAATACAGGAGATTACTCATGGCTACGACCCCTGTTTCGGTTCGTCTTGATGAACCCCTCAAGGCACGCGTTCGCAGCCTGGCCGATCAGCGCCGTCGCCCGGTGCACTGGTTGATGCGCGAGGCTATCGAGCAGTACGTGACGCGTGAGGAGCAGCGCGAGGCCTTCCGTCAGGAAGCGCTCGACGCCTGGGAGAATTTTCAGAGCACTGGCCTGCATGTGACCGGTGCTGAGGCGGATGCCTGGCTTGCCGAACTCGAGGCCGGTAACGACGTCGAGCCACCCCGAGCGCATATCTGATGCCTCGCCTGGTCTGGTCGGAGCCGGCGCTGGCCAATGTCCGGCGCTTGTATCGTTTTCTGATGATGAAGAACCCCGCGGCAGCCCAACGCGCGGTGAGGGTGATTCGTGAGGGCGTGAACATCCTGGCGGGTCATCCGCAGGTGGGGCGTGTGGTCGAGGATATGGAGGAAGCGTTCCGCGACTGGCCGATACAGTTCGGTGATTCTGGTTATGTGGTTCGCTACCGGTTCGATGGCGACCAGGTCACGATCTTGACGGTCAGGCACCAAAGGGAAGCCGGGTTCAAGACGATGGGCTGACCCACAGCCGAAGGTGACGACCGACACCTTCACGGCTGCACGCGTCGTCCGTCATGGGGCTCCTGCTTTCTGCGCTGCCCAGAGGTGTGCAGCGACCAGCGCGCGCCACGGCGAGAACGCGGCGAGCCAGGCGCGCGCATCGTTCTCGCTGAGCTTCGCTTGCACGCCGAGCAGCGCCTGCAGGCCCCGTCGCACGGCCGCATCGCCGTGCAGCGAACCGTCCATCCAGCCGAAGCCGCGCAGCAGGGTGTAATCGACCGTCCACGGACCGATGCCGCGGACGCTCAACAGCCGCTCGCGGATGTCGTCGACCGGAGGCGTCTGAAGCCACGCGTCGAGCGGCAGCCCGCCCTCCGCCACCAGGCGGGCGAGGGTGAGCAGGGTGCTCGCCTTGGCCGCGGAAAAGCCTGCCGCGCGCAGGTCGTCCACCGTCAGCGCGGCGACCCGGTCTGCGTCCGGATAGCACATGAGCCCGCACGGGTGGCGCACGCCCGCCGTCAGGATCAGCTTGCGCCGCAGCGAAACCGCCGCGCCCAGGCTGATCTGCTGCCCGGTCACTGCCCAGGTCAAGGCCTCGAACGGCGTCGCCGCAACCGCCACGCGCAAGCCCGCCTGGCGGGCGATGAGGGCGCCGACTTGCGGGTGATGACGATGCTGGCGTTCGAAGGCCTCGACGTCCTGGGTCAGGCCGAGCATGCGCTGCACCATGGCTTCGAGGCGCGCCGCGCATTCGGCGTCGGCAGCACCGTCGATCATCAATGCGGCTTCTGCTTGCTCCGGTTCGAAGTGCAGCGCCAGGCACGCTGGAAGGCCGTTCCACACCATGCCCTTGCGCAAGCCCGTGTCGCTCGCCGACTCGGCGACCGCATGCGGGTCGCGGCGGTGGAAGGCGAGGATGTCACCGGGTCGGTAGGCGTGAGGCAGCGGAACGGTGCAGGAAAGCATGGTGTCGATCGTGGTCTCCTTCGGGCCGCGAAGCGGCGCATGCCCCGCAGCGAAATTGAGCCTTTCAGAGGCGCCGTTCTTGATTGACTTTAGGGCTGGTCTATAAACAGGTCTATGCCAATCGGAGAACGTCATGAGCCTTGAAATCGCCTCGTACGAGGCCAGGACAAAACTGGCCGAGCTGCTCCGAGGCGTGCAGGCAGGCAAGCAAGCGCTACACGATCACCCTGCGTGGCGAGCCGGTTGCCGACCTGGTGCCGGCTGAAGGCAGCAAGCAAGCGGATGCCGCGGCGGCCGTCGACGCGATGCGCAAGTTCATGCGTGCCGCGCCGCGCGCCCACGGTATCGATCTCAAGTTGCTGATCGACGAGGGGCGGGCATGAGCTTCGTGCTCGGTAACTCTGTCGCGATGTGCTGGCTGCTGGCCGATCGCAAGCGCGCCGATGTGGCTTACGTCGAGACCGTGCTGAATGCGCGTCGCCGACGCCGCCCGACCGCCCAGCTCAGCCCGCCACCCTCGCCCGCGCCGCATGCAGCTTCCTGTAGCTGTCGATCAGCCGCTGGTGTCGATCCTGCCCTTCGAGCTTGATGCTCGTCGTCCAGCACCACCTCCCGCACCACGTTCAGGGCCTGATAGAACAGCACGCGCTCGACCGTGTTCTCGTCGAACTCGATGCCGATCAGCGTGATGATGTCGGTGAAATCGTTGAGCGCTCTCTCTTCCAGGCGATCGAGCAAGGCTTCCAGTCCGTCGTCGTCGAGGCGGTGCAGGTTCAGGAGGTCGTCGCGGGAGCGCCGCGCCTTGTTGGTGTTGCCCCAGACCAGGTCCTCCACCGGATAGACCTCGGAGTAGCCCGGCACCTGGATGCGGCAGGCGATGGCGCCGAGCTGGTCGTGCACCGCCATGTATGCCTCCTTGCCCATGTCCGCGAGGAAGCCGAACAGGGTCGCGGCTTCGTCGGCGTTGGAATTCTCACCATGCCCGGAGAAATCCCACTCGACGAAATCGTGATCGGCGCGGGCGCTGAAGAAGCGCCACGACACCATGTCGCTGGAATCGATGAAGTGTTCTACGTAGTTGTGCGGGTCGGTGACGACGGCCGTGTCGAAGGTCGGCGGCGGCAGATCGTTCAGGCCTTCGAAGCTGCGCCCTTGCAGCAATTCCGGACAAGCCGGGGTCGGGGCCCCGACCCGCGGGCGCGATCGGCGCGGGCCGGGCAGCCCGCTTTTCCGCAGCGCCCCGGGCTGCTTACGGCCGCTGCGTCTGCGAGATCATCTTGTCGAGTGCCATCATGTGGTCGGCTTCCTCGGTGGCGAACTCCATCGCCAGCGGCTTGATCGTCGGGTCGGTGCTGGTCTCCGACACGGTGCGGTAGAAGTTCATCGCGCGCCCCTCGTTCTCGCGCGCGTATTCCAGCGCCTGCCAGGGGGTCATGGTGTAGTCGAAGGCGTCCTCGTCGCCGACTTCGGTGGGGGCGACCCAGCGGTACTGCCAGGACTTGAGCGTAGGCAGTTCGAGGCCGGCGGCGCGTTCGACGATCGAGTCGCCGTGCAGGTTGGAGTAGCGCACCATGTCGCGGAACAGGGCGGCAACCTCGAGGTTGTTGTGCGCTTCCATCATGTCGGCGAGTTCGAGGTAGCGTTCGGCGGCTTCGCGCTCCATGGCGATCGCGTGGGCAAGAAATTCGGGCATCGTGTAAGACATCGTCGTCCTCCTGGAACAGTGTTGTTTTGGTGGGCTTCACACATATCACAAGTTGAAGCAAACAGCAGGTTATTACGCCGCCGGCGACCTTGTCCCGCTGCACCGCACAAACCGCGTGATCAGCACATCGACGCTGAGTTCGATCGCGGTCAGCGCCGCGGCCCGCGCGCGGCCCTCGGCGGTGGCGCGGTGGAGGTGAGGCGTCATCGCGAGCAGGTCGGCGATCGTGTCGCGGCCGTCGAGGCCGATCATGAAGCGCAGGCGGTCGCTGCCGAGGACGGCGAAGCCGGGCGGCGGCGGCCGTTCGCCGCTGCGCTCGGGCTTGAGGCTGGGGTAGATCACCGCGCGCAGCTCGCGCAGGTGGTCGGGGCCGGCGTCGACCTGCAGCAGCTCGCCGCCGGGGCGCAGCACGCGGGCGAATTCCGCGTAGACCGGGAAGCCGAACATGCACAGCACGCGGTCGAGCGTGCCCGGCTGCACCGGCAGGCCGGCGTTGCTGCCGACCACCCAGGCGGCGTGGGCGTCCGCGCAGACCCCGGCGTTCCCGAAGAGATCGCGCAGATCCCGCTTCGCCGCGGCCTGCACCGCCCACTTCGAGATGTCGAGCCCGAGCAGCGCGAGCGGCTGCGCCGCGTCCGCAGCGAGCCGGCGCAGGTAGTAGCCCTCGCCACAGCCGGCGTCGAGGCAGGCGAGCGGCTGGGCCGGCGGCGTGGAGTCGAGCACCGCGGCGGCCACCGCGTCGGCGATCGGCCGGTAGTGGCCGGCCTCCAGGAAGCGCCGGCGCGCAGCCACCATCGCCTTGCTGTCGCCCGGATCGAGCGAGCGCTTGTTCTGCACCGGCAGCAGGTTTACATAGCCGTACGCGGCGATGTCGAAGCAGTGGCCGTCCGCGCAGCGCCAGCTCTGGCCGTGGCGTTGCAGCGGGGCCAGATCGAGCGGGCAGGCGAGGGCGGTGAAGGGGGTGACGGGCATGGCGGCGAGTGGGCGTGGAAGCGGAGGGGATGATAGGGGAGCTTCGGGGGTGAGTGCGATTCCACGCCTCGCCGGCGTGCGTGAAGCCCCGGAAGGAGCGGCGGCAGCCGCGAACAGGCGTTGTGGCATGTGCTGCACGTCGGTGCGATCGATTGGCGCCGGGTTCGCGCCTTCCGGCGTTCCTGCAGAAATCGTCCGCGCGCGCGCTCGCGGCTACCATTGGCGCTTGCCCCGAGCGGAGAATCCCCCATGCAAGCGTCCGAAGAGTTGCTCAACAGCCTGCGCCGGCCCGGCGTGTTGCCGGGGTCGGAGGACGGGGTGGAGCTGATCGAGACTCATATCTCGTGGGTGCTGCTGGCCGGCGAGCACGCCTGGAAGCTGAAGAAGCCGCTCGATCTGGGCTTCCTGGATTTCTCCACGCCGGCCAGGCGGCGTGAGGCGTGCGAGGCCGAAGTCCGCCTCAACCGGCGCACGGTTCCGGAAATCTACGAGGCGGTGGTGGCGGTGAGGGGTTCGCCCCAGGCGCCGCGCCTCGCCGGGGACGAGCGCGGCGGGGTGCCGATCGGCGCCGAGGGGCATCCGGGCGCCGCGACCGCCACGCCGGGCGGTGATGGCGATGCCACCTGCGGCGAGCCCTTCGACTACCTGGTGCGGATGCGGCGCTTCGATCAGGCCGGGCTGTTCTCCAGGCTGATCGACGAGGGTGGGCTGACGCCGGCGCTGTTCGACCGCCTCGCCCGCCACGTCGCAGCGTTCCACGCCGCGGCAGCGGTGGCGCAGCCAGGCGATGGCTTCGGCGATGCGGCGGCGGTGCACGCGCCGGTGCGGCAGAACTTCGCGCAGATGCGCACGCGCGTCGACGACGCGGACCTGCTCGCCCTCCTTGACCGGGTGGAGGCCTGGGCGGAGGCGCAGTTCGCCGTGCTCGCCCCGCTGTTCGAGGCGCGCCTGGCCGCCGGCCGGGTGCGCGAGTGCCACGGCGACCTGCACCTGGGCAACCTGATCGTGCTCGACGGCGCGCCACGGCTGTTCGATGCGATCGAGTTCAGCGCCACGTTGCGCTGGACCGACGTGATCGCCGACGTCGCCTTCCTGCTCATGGACCTGCAGGCGCGCGGCCGGCCCGGGCTCGGCTGGCGCTTCCTCAACGCCTGGCTGGAGCGCTGCGGCGACTACGCCGGGCTGCGCGTGCTGCCCTACTACCTGAGCTACCGCGCGATGGTGCGCGCCAAGATCGCTGTCATCCGCGCCGCCCAGGTCGGCGGCGCCGCGCGTGCGGAGAGCCTCGCCGAATGCCGGCGCTACCTCGTGCTCGCCGAGGCGCAGACGGCGCCGGCCGCGCCCGCCCTGCTGATCGCCTGCGGGCCCTCGGGGGCGGGCAAGACCAGCCAGTCGCAGGCGCTGGTGGAGGCGGGCGGGGTGATCCGCGTGCGCGCCGACGTCGAGCGCAAGCGCCTGGCCGGGCTCGCGCCCGAGGCGGCGAGCGGCTCGGCGCTCGGCGGCGGACTGTATTCGGCGGCGATGACGGCGCGCACCCATGCGCATCTCGCCGAGGCGGCGCGCGCGGTGGTGGCGGCCGGCCGCCCGGTGCTGGTTGACGCGACCTTCCTCAAGCGCGCGCAACGGCGCGTGTTCGCCGAGCTCGCCGCGACCCTTGGCGTGCCCTTCGTGATCCTGGCCTTCGACGCGCCGCCGGCGCTGCTGCGGGCGCGCGTGCGCAGCCGGATCGCCGCCGGCGGCGATGCCTCCGAGGCCGATGAGGCGGTGCTCGAGGCGCAACTTCGCAGCCGCGAGGCGTTCGAAGGAGAGGAACTTGCATGCGTGCTGTCGATCGATACCCGCGCGGCGCCAGACTGGCGCGATCTGCTGCGTGCGCTTTCCCGCCTGTGGCCGGGGGCGCCGGCGGTCGACCGGCTCTCCGCCGGCCCGTGAGCGCGTCGCCTGGTGCGCTTCGACGGCTGATCGCGCGCGAGCGCGGCGGGTGCACCCCGTCGGTGCGCTGGAAGCGGGCCCATGAATTGTTGGAGGCAATCTTCGGAAGCTGATGGATACACTGACCCACGCCCTCTCGGGCGCCCTTGTCGGGCGCGTGCTCGCCGGCCGCAACGCACGGGCCGGCGCGCCGTCGGGCGCCGCGCCGCACGCCGTCACCGCTGTCACGCCGCCGGTGTGGCAGATGGTGGTCGCTGGCACCGTCGCCGCGACCTTTCCCGATCTCGACTTCGTGCTCGGCTGGATTTCCGAGCTGACCTACCTGCGCGGTCACCGCGGCGTCACCCACTCGCTGCTCCTGCTGCCGCTATGGGGGCTCGCGATCGCCTGGCTGCTGGCACGCTTCTGGCGCCGCGGCGGGCGGCCGGGCGCGGGCTGGCGCAGCTTCTACCTGGTGGTGTGCAGCGCGATCTTCGTGCACATCCTCGGTGACCTGATCACCCAGTTCGGCACCATGATCCTGGCGCCATTCTCGGATCAGCGCTTCGGCTGGGGCACCACCTTCATCATCGACCTACCCTTCACCGGCATCATCCTCGCCGGCCTGCTGGCAAGCGCGCTGTGGCGCACGAGCCGGGTGCCGGCGACGGCGGCGCTGGTGCTGCTCGCCGGCTGGGTGGGGGTGCAGGCGACGGGGCGTGCCGAGGCGATCGACGCCGCGCGCACCTACGCCGCGGCCAACGGCATCGCCGCGGTCGAGGTCGACGCCGCGCCGCGCCCGGCCTCGCCCTTCAACTGGACCGCGATCGTGTTCGACGGCGAGCGCTACCACTATGCGCATCTCAACACCCGGCGCAGCGAACCGCTCGTCGCCACCGCGGACGACAACTTCATCCGCCGCTTCTCCGCGCCCTACCTGCCGGTGGCGATGGCGCAGTGGCAGGTGGGCGAGCGCTTCGGCAACGGCGACGGCCGTGCGCTGGCGCAGAAGGTGTGGCAGGCCGAGGACTTCGCCTTCTTCCGCTGGTTCGCGATGTTCCCGGTGCTCGACCACGTCGAGCGCGACGCCAGCGGACAGGTGTGCGCCGCCTTCCGCGACCTGCGCTTCGTGACCCCCGGGCGCGGGCGCGAACCCTTCATCTACGGGCTGTGTGGTGCTGCGGGTGAGTGGCGCCTGTTCGAGCGCGAGGGCGAGGTGCGGCGCTGGATCGACGTACGATGACGCGGATGACGGACGACGATTCCAATCTGCCTCCCGCGCACGCCGCGCAGTCCGCTGAGCCGCCCACCGAGAAGCCTGCTCGAACGGCGCCGCGCTGGCGGCGTTGGGGGGTGGATATCGCGATCTTCGTCGCCATCTTCGTCGCCATCCAGGCCTGGATGGCACGTGACGTGCCAGCAGGCCCTGCGCCTGATTTCGCCACCGTTGGCGCCGATGGCCGCGCGCTGAGCCTCGCTGACTGGCGTGCGGCGCATCCGGGAAAGGCGGTCGGGGTGTATTTCTGGGCCGACTGGTGCCCGATCTGCACCGCGCAGCAGGGCACGATCGACGGCGTGCAGGCGGACCACCCGGTGCTCACCGTCGCCATGCAGTCGGGCGACGCCGCGGCGGTGAGGGAGGTCCTCGCCGAGCGCAGCCTCGAGTGGACCACCGCCATCGACGCCGACGGCCGCATCGCCCAGGCCTACGGTCTGCGCGGCGTGCCGGCCTTCGTCATCGTCGACCCGGCGGGCGCGATCCGCTCCGTGTCGCTCGGCTACACCACCGGCTGGGGGTTGCGCGCGCGGCTGTGGTGGGCGGGTTTGAGTTCTTGAGGAGCAGCAAATGGGCGCACCCGGACTGATCGCCGCCTTCACCGCCGGCGCAGCCACGCTCGCTGGCGGGCGGGCGCTGGTGCATTGGGGGATCCGCAAGGGCCTGGCGGCGCCGCGGGTGCCGCATCACACCGACCCGGGCGCGCTCGGACTGGACTTCGAGACGCTGCGCATCGGCACCGAGAACGGCAGGTCGCTGCATGCGTGGTTCATTCCCGCACCGGGGCGCGTCGCCGGTGCCGATGCAGACGCCGCGGCTGTGGCGCGCGATCAAGCCGACGCGTCGCTCGCGGCCGCACCGGCGATCGTGGTGATGCACGGCTGGGGCGGCAATGCGGCGCTGATGCTGCCGCTCGCGCGTCCGCTGCACGAGGCCCGCTACGTCACGCTGTTCGTCGACGCGCGCTGCCACGGTGAGAGCGACGACGACAGCTTCGCCTCGCTGCCGCGCTTTGCCGAGGATGTCGAGCACGCCTTTGCCTGGCTGGCCACGCGCGCCGGCGTCGACCCACAGCGGATCGCGCTGCTCGGCCATTCGGTCGGCGCCGGCGCGGTGCTGTTCGCCGCCTCGCGCACGCCCCAGGTGGCGGCGGTGGTCAGCGTGGCGGCGTTCTCGCACCCGGCTGCGATGATGCGGCGCTGGCTGGCGGCCAAGCACATCCCCGAGAAGCCGATCGGCCGCTACATCCTCGACTATGTGCAGAAGACGATCGGCTACCGTTTCGACGATATCGCGCCGGTCGCCACCATCTCCCGCATCCGCCGCCCGGTGCTGCTGGTGCATGGCGAGGACGACGAGATCGTGCCGATTGACGAGGCGCGGCAGATCTTCGCCGCGCGCGGGGAGGCCCCGGTCGAGCTGATGACCGTGTCGGGCGATCATGAATCCTTCGCCGACCTCGAGCACCACATGGGGCGGCTGGTGGCGTTTCTCGGGCGTGTGCTTGGCGGAGATGAAGCGCGCCGATAGCCGCGGGCTTGGGGGCCTGCACGTCGGGGTTCGCGCCTTCCGGCGCTCCTACAGGGCCACGGCCCCGCGGCAGTAATCCCGGTCCACGGCGGTGATCCCGGTCCACGGCGGTGATCCCGGTCCGCGGCGGTGATCCCGGCCCCGCGGCAGTAATCCCGGTCCGCGGCGGTGATCCCGGTTTGCGGCGGTGATCCGGGTTTGCGGCGGCAATCCCGGGCCGTGGGGGGATCCCGCGTCGCGGCGGTGATCGCGGTTCGCCGCGGTGATATCGGGCCGTGGGGGCGATACCCCGGCCGTGGGGTTTTTTGTAGGAGCGCCGGAAGGCGCGAACCCGGCCTTCGGGATGGCAAGGCGATCCCGCTTTCCGCTGCCCCGTCCCGCGCTTTGCGGCGCGCTCACAAGGAGACCAGCCCGCCCGGGGCTTCTCCGCGCTGGCCGTGGGGCCGAGCGGTTTGTAGAATCAAGCCTCCTTCCCCTCCTCCGGACGCCCCTGCCTTGCGCGGCACAGCCGGAAGAACAAGCACAACGCGGAGACCCCTCATGCACAAACGCAGCTTCAATGCCCTCATCGCCGGCCTGTTCGCCTCGGCCGCGCTCGGCTTCTCGATGCCGGCCTCCGCCCAGCAGTACAAGGACGAATACAAGCTCTCCACCGTGCTCGGCGAGGCCTTCCCGTGGGGCTGGGGCGCCAAGCGCTGGGCCGACCTGGTCGCCGAAAAGACCGAGGGCCGCATCAGGATCAAGGTCTATCCGGGCACCTCTCTGGTGTCGGGCGACCAGACCAAGGAATTCACCGCGCTGCGGCAGGGGATCATCGACATGGCGGTTGGGTCGACGATCAACTGGTCGCCGCAGGTGCGGGAGCTGAACCTGTTCGCGCTGCCCTTCCTGATGCCCGACCACAAGGCGATCGACGCGCTCACCCGGGGCCGCGTCGGCACCAGGATGTTCGAGACCCTCGCCGAGCGCGACGTGGTGCCGCTGGCCTGGGGCGAGAACGGCTTCCGCGAAGTTTCCAACTCGAAGAAGCCGATCCGCACCCCGGATGACGTCAAGGGCATGAAGATGCGTGTGGTGGGCTCGCCGCTCTTCCTCGCCACCTTCAACGCGCTCGGCGCCAACCCGACGCAGATGAGCTGGGCCGACGCCCAGCCGGCGATGGCCACCGGTGCGGTCGACGGCCAGGAGAACCCGCTCGCCGTGTTCAATGCCGCCAAGCTGCACACGGTGGGGCAGAAGAACCTGACCCTGTGGGGCTATGTGGCCGACCCGCTGATCTTCGTGGTCAACAAGACCGTTTGGAATTCATGGTCCGAAGCCGACCGCAGGGCGGTGCAGGACGCCGCCCTGCAGGCTGCGAAGGAAGAGATCGCCCGTGCCCGCGCCGGCATCTCGGCGGGTGACGATGCGCTGTTGAAGGAGATCGAGGCCAACGGCGTCGCCGTGGTGCGCCTCACCGATGCCGAGCGCGACGCCTTCCGCAGCGCCACCGCCGGCGTTTACAAGGAGTGGGCCGAGAAGATCGGCGCCGACCTGGTCAAGCAGGCCGAGGAAGACATCGCCAGGCGCTGACCCGACGCGGCGCGACCCGGGCGACCGGGTTCGCGCCTCCCGGCGCTCCTGCAGCCGCGGTTCGCGCCTTCCGGCGCTCCTACAGGGCGAAGGGCGGCATGTAGGAGCGGCGGCAGCCGCGAACGAGTTCGTGATGCGGCATCGGGTGCCCCGGGCGCCGCGGTTCGCGCCTTCCGGCGCTCCTGCAGTGGAGCGGCATGTAGGAGCGGCGGCAGCCGCGAATGCAGCTCGCGATAGTGCGTCGCCCGCATCCAGGCGTCTCCGCGCTGCATGGCAGGGCGTGCGCAACACCTTGAATCAATTACGAAAACGACATGAGCGCCGAGCATCCCCCGCACGTCACCGAACCGGCCGCCCCCTACACGATCGAACAGGTCCTCTCCGGCATCGTCATGGGCCTGATCGTGTTGATCACCTTTGGCAACGTGCTGGCGCGCTATTTCACCTCGCAGTCCTTTGCAGCCACCGAGGAGTTCTCGATCGCGCTGCTGATCGTGCTGTCCTTCCTCGGCTCCTCCGCGGCCTTCGCCTTCGACCGCCACATCCGCGTCGACTTCTTCGTCGGCAAGCTGCCGCCAGGCGCGCGCGCCTTCGCCGACTGGCTGTCCTTCCTCGGCTCCTCCGCGGCCTTCGCCTTCGACCGCCACATCCGCGTCGACTTCTTCGTCGGCAAGCTGCCGCCAGGCGCGCGCGCCTTCGCCGACTGGCTGTCCTTCGCGGTCACCGCCAGCCTGTTCGCCTTCATCGCCTTCTACGCCGGCAAGCTCACCTGGGACCAGTACCGCTTCGAGGAGACCTCGCCCGCGCTCGGCGTGCCGCAGTGGTGGTACACGGTGTGGATGCCGGTGCTGGCGGTGGCGCTGGTGCTGCGCCTGGTGCTCACCCGCCTGCGGGGGCGTCCATGAGCGCGCCCGCACGGCCGTCCGAAGGGAAGCGCTCACCGCCCCCGGGGAGGATGCCGCGCAGCGGCAGGAGGGTAATCCAGTGACCGGCACCGTCCTCATCGGCCTCTTCCTGCTCGCCCTGATCGCGGGCATGCCGCTCGCCACCGGCCTCGGCGTGGCGAGCGTCGCGGTGCTGGCGACGGCCGGCTTCGACCAGCTCGCCGTGCCCACCAACATCTACGCCGGCATCGCCAAGTACCCCTTGCTGGCGATCCCGATGTTCATCCTGGCCGGCATGATCTTCGAGCGCTCCGGGGTGGCGATCCGCCTGGTGCGCTTCGTCAGCGCGATCGTCGGCGAATGGACCGGCTCGCTGGCGGTGGTGGCGGTGCTGGTGTCGATGCTGCTCGGTGGTATCTCGGGCTCCGGTCCGGCCGATGCGGCGGCGGTGGCGGCGGTGATGCTGCCGTCGATGATCGCGCGCGGCTATCCCAAGGGCTTCTCGGCGGGCCTGATCGCGGCCTCGGGTTCGACCGCGATCGTCATCCCGCCTTCGGTAGCCTTCATCGTCTATAGCGTGATGGTGCCGGCGGCGACCGTGCCGGCGCTGTTCGCCGCCGGCCTGTTCCCGGGCATGATCGCCGCGCTTTGCCTGCTGGTGCCGGCGATCGTCATCAGCCGCAAGTACGGCTTCGGCCGCGACTTCAAGGCCGAACGCCCGCCGCTGGGCAGGAGCTTCATCGATGCGATCTGGGGACTGCTGGCGCCGGTGATCATCCTCGGCGGCCTGCGCACCGGCATCTTCACACCCACCGAGGCGGCGGTGGTGGCGGTGGCCTACGGCATCTTCGTCGGCATGGCGGTGTACCGCAGCATCAGCTTCAAAGGCCTGTTCCGCGTGCTGGTCGAGGCGGGCGAGCTGTCGGCGGTGGTGCTGATGATCATCGGCATCGCCTCGGTGTTCGCGTGGGCGGGCAACACGCTGGGCATCTTTGACGCCGCCGCCAGGGCGCTGGTGGGGCTGCATTCCAGCGAGTGGCTGATGCTGCTGTCGATCAACCTGCTGCTGCTCGCCGCCGGCATGTTCCTCGACGCGATCTCGATCTTCCTGATCCTGCTGCCGCTGCTGGTGCCGATCGCGGTGGCGATGGGCTGGGACCTAGTGTGGTTCGGCGTGATGATGACGATCAACCTCGCCATCGGCCAGTTTACCCCGCCGATGGCGATCTCGCTGATGATCACCTCGCGCATCGCCGGCATCGGCATGGAGGAGACCTTCAAATGGGTGATCTGGCTGGTGCTGGCGATGGGCGCCGGGCTGACGTTGATGATCGTGTTCCCGCAGCTCGCGCTGTGGCTGCCGGGCAGGTTGGGGTATCTGTAAGCCGGCACACGGGTCGCTGCGGCCCGCGGCAGCATTTTTTTCGCCGTCCGTAGTGACGGCGCGAGGCATCAGCCCGGCTGATCGAGCAAGTCGTTGATCGCGAGCTGGATGCGCTGCGCCACGCGCTGGCGGTCGAGGCCGGGGTTGCGGATCGTGCGCAGCAGCAGGCCTTCGAACAGGCTCGCGAGCACTTCCACCATGTCTGCGGTCGCCTCGGCCGTGTCGTCGTGGCCGGCGGCGCTGCGGATGGCGCGGATGGTCACCATCAGTTCGCGCCGACAGGTTGCGTCGGCCTCGCGGACGATCCTGGCGACGTGCGGGTTGCGCGCGGCCTCGGCGACGATCTCCACCTTGAGCGCCGCACCATCGGGGTCGAGCTGATCCAGCACACCTTCGGCCGCGCGCTCGATCAGGGCATCGCGCACGTTGCAGGCGGCGCGCAGCTCGGCGGTCAGGGTCAGCAGCGTCTCGAGGTCTTGCGCGACGATGGCCGCGATGATCGCTTCCTTGTTCTCGAAGTAGTGATAGATGTGGCCGGCGCTCATGCCGGCGATCTTCGAGATCCGTGCGATGCTCGCGCCATGAAAACCGTGCTCGCGAAAGCACTGCGCCGCGGCGGCGAGGATCTGCTGGCGGCGGGCGGCGGCGCGCGAAGCGTCGGTGGGGTGGGCCGTGGGGTCCGTGATCTGCATGCTGTTCCGGTCAGACGCTCGCGCCCGCTGTCGATGAACGACCGGGGCGGGGCGATGTCCTGAAAAATCTTGCGATGCAGCAAACCATAACATAGAATGAGCGTTCGATCTAGAATAACCATTCTAATAAGCGGGATGTCGGGCAGCGACCAACAGTTGCACGCCGGCGTCGCCGCCTCTCGCGTTCACGAGGCTCCAATGAAGACAAGCTCCCAACCCCTTATCAGGTCCGCGGCTGCGGTAGTGCTGAGCGCCCTGTTCCTTGCCGCTTGCAGTGGAGGCAAGGAACAGGGCGGTGCGCCGGGCGCCGGGGGGCCGCCGCCGGCGCCCGCGGTCACCGTGGTGACCTTGAAGAGCGAATCGGTGCCGATGGTGGCCGAGCTGCCCGGCCGCACCAGCCCCTTCCTGATCGCCGAGCTGCGCCCGCAGGTCACCGGCATCGTCACCGAGCGCGCCTTCAACGAGGGCAGCGAGGTCAAGGCCGGGCAGGTGCTGTACCGCATCGACCCGGCGCCCTACCAGGCTGCCTACGACAGCGCCAAGGCGACGCTTGCCCGCGCCGAGGCCAACGCCCAGGTGGCGCGCATCAAGGCCGAACGCCACGCCGGGCTGGTGAAGATCGAGGCGGTCAGCAAGCAGGCCAACGACGACGCCCAGGCCGGGCTCAAGCAGGCCGAGGCCGAGGTCGCGGCCGCCAAGGCGGCGCTCGACAAGGCGAAGATCGATCTCGACTACACCCGGCTGAAGTCGCCGATCGCCGGCCGCATCGGGCGCTCGGCGGTCACCGCCGGCGCGCTGGTCACCGCCAACCAGGCGCAGGCGCTCGCCACCGTGCAGCAGCTCGACCCGATCTACGTCGACCTCACCCAGTCGAGCGCCGACATGCTGCGCCTGCGCAACGAGGTCGCCGCCGGCCGCCTGCTGGCCGGCGCCAAGGACGAGGTGCCGGTGAAGCTGATCCTCGAGGACGGCAGCGAGTACGCCACCGAAGGCCGCCTGGCGCTGTCGGAAGTGACCGTCGATGAGGGCACCGGCAGCGTGACCCTGCGCGCGAAGTTCTCCAACGCCGACGATGTGCTGCTGCCCGGGATGTACGTGCGCGCCCGCCTGCCGCAGGGCACGCGCAGCGACGCGATCCTGGTGCCGCACAAGGCGCTCAGCCGTGACCCGCTCGGCAACGCGCTGGTGATGACGGTCGACGCCGAGAGCAAGGTGGTCGCCCGGCCGGTGCAGGTCGCGCAGTCGCTCGGCGAGAACTGGGTGGTGACGAGCGGGGTGAAGGCCGGCGAGCGCATCATCGTCGAGGGTCTGCAGAAGGTGCGCCCGGGCGTTGTCGTGCAGGCAGAGGAAGCCGGCGTCGCACCGGCAGCACCGGCCGCCGCGGCGCAGTGAGGTAGGCGACCATGGCCCGTTTCTTCATCGACCGACCCATCTTCGCGTGGGTCATCGCCATCGTCATCATGCTGGCGGGCGCCCTGTCCATCCAGCAGTTGCCGGTGTCCCAGTACCCGTCGATCGCACCGCCCGCGATCGTCATCAACGCCAAATACCCCGGCGCCTCCGCCAAGGCGGTGGAAGACTCGGTGACGCAGATCATCGAGCAGAAGCTCACCGGCCTCGACGGCCTGCTGTACATGAAGTCGACCAGCGACGCCTACGGCAACGCCTCGACCACGCTGACCT
>Ga0209573_1001846_pt1 | contig 29951 bp, 27 predicted proteins | sample TNRBio252014_DNA_FD_185870 | JGI IMG/M metagenome (GOLD analysis project Ga0209573, IMG submission 185870) | Wastewater treatment Type I Accumulibacter community from EBPR Bioreactor in Madison, WI, USA - TNR Reactor_6/25/2014_ DNA (SPAdes)... | ecosystem: Engineered > Bioreactor > EBPR >...
TCTCACGCGGCAGCGGAACGCTGCGGGTATCAGGCGGCAGCGGCACGGATCAGGCCACAGAGATCCTCGACGATGTCGCCGATCAGCCGTTCGTCCTCGCCTTCGGCCATCACCCGGATCACGGGCTCGGTCCCCGATTTGCGGATCAACAGGCGGCCGGAGTTTCCGAGCTTCCGCTCGTAACCATCGATGGCGTCCTTGACCGACTTATGCTCCAGCGGTTGGCCCGACTTGAAGCGCACGCTGCGCAGCAGTTGCGGCAGCGGTTCGAAGATTCGGCACACTTCGCTCGGCCGCCGGCCGGAGCCGACGACGACCGCCAGCACCTGCAGAGCGGCGATCAAGCCGTCGCCGGTGGTGGTGTAGTCGCTGAGGATGATGTGCCCCGACTGCTCGCCGCCGACGTTGAAGCCGTAGCTGCGCATGTGCTCGACGACATACCGATCGCCGACCTTGGTGCGCTCCAGGCCGAGGCCGAGACCGCCCAGGTAGCGCTCCAGACCCATGTTCGACATCACCGTGGCGACCACGCCGCCCATCTTCAGTTGGCCACTGACGCGCCAATGGTTGGCGATCAGCCCCATCAACTGGTCGCCGTCGACCACGTTGCCGGCCTCGTCGGCGATCAGCACCCGGTCGGCATCGCCGTCGAGCGCGATCCCGAAATCGGCGCGGTAGTCCTGGACCGCGCGGCACATCGCCGTGGGCGACGTCGAGCCGCAATCGCGATTGATGTTGGTGCCGTCCGGCGAGACGCCGATCGGGATGACCTCGGCGCCCAGTTCCCAGAGAATCTCCGGCGCCACCTTGTAGGCGGCGCCATTGGCGCAATCCAGCACGATGCGCATGCCGGAGAGCGTGCAGCCTTTGGGGAAGGTGTGCTTGACGAACTCGATGTAGCGGCCATGGCCGTCTTCCAGCCGCTTCGCCCGCCCGAGCGCGCCGGGGGCGGCCAGATACTTGTGCAGGCCGTTGTGGACGTGACCCTCGATCACCTCTTCGACCTCGTCGGACAGTTTGAATCCGTCGGGGCCGAACAGCTTGATGCCGTTGTCCTCGAAGGGGTTGTGCGAGGCGGTCAGCATCACGCCCAGATCGCAGCGCATCGCCCGCGTGAGGATCGCGATGGCCGGTGTCGGCATCGGGCCGACCAGGATCACATCCATGCCGACGGAGATGAAGCCCGCGGTCAACGCCGCCTCCAGCATGTACCCGGAAAGCCTCGTGTCCTTGCCGATCAGCGCGCGATGCCGATGCCGGCCGCGACGGAAGTGGCACCCGGCCGCCATGCCGACCTTGAGCGCGATGTCGGCAGTCATCGGCTCGGAGTTCGCCGTCCCCCGAATGCCGTCGGTGCCGAAAAGTTGTTTCGCCTGCATCGATTCCTGCCGCTCGTTACGGGTGCATGTGAAGAACTCTCGCACGGATACCCGCCCGGCTCAGTGATCGCAGTTACACCGCCGGCAACACTACACGGATAATATCTACTCTACGGTTCGGACCTCGGCAATGGCCTGCCAGACCGACAACGCCTGCCGGGTGGCGCGGACGTCGTGAACACGCACGATGTGTGCGCCACGGGCCACGCAGGCCAGCGCGCCGGCCACGGAGCCTCCCAGCCGTTCGGCGGGCGGCGCATCGCGGTCGAGGCGGCCGATGAAGCTCTTGCGCGACAGTCCGACCGCGAGCGCGCACGGCAACGCCCGATACAACCGAAGCGCGGCGATGATCTCCAGGTTGTGGGCAGCCGACTTGCCGAAACCGATGCCCGGGTCGACGGCGATCCGCTCGCCCGGCAGGCCGGCCTCCAGGCACGCGCGGAAGCGCGCGGCGAGCCAGCCGTACACCTCCCGCGGCGCGTCGACGTATTGGGGAGCCTGCTGCATGTTGTGAGGCTCCCCCTGCATGTGCATCAGGACGACGGAGACGTCGGACGCGGCGACCAACGGCATCGCCGCAGGGTCGCCCGTCAGGGCCGTGATGTCGTTGACGATCCGGGCTCCGGCGGCGATCGCGCCACGCATCACCGACGCGCGCCGCGTATCGACGGAAACGAGCGCACCGGCCGCCGCCAGCGCGCGCACGACCGGCAGGACCCTGGCCAACTCCTCGTCCGGCGGCACCGGGAGGGCACCGGGCCGGGTCGATTCGCCGCCGACGTCGATGATGTCGGCCCCGTCAGCCAGCATCGACAGGCCCCGCGCGACGGCGGCTTCGGCCCGAAGCGTTTCCCCCCCGTCGGAAAAGCTGTCCGGGGTGACGTTGACGATCCCCATCACCAGGGGTCGACCGAGCCCGAGCCCGGCGAACGTCGCCGGCGACCGGTCCGGCGCGGAGCCCGCCGGAGTGTCTTGTCCCGACTGGGCCACCCTGCAGCGTTCCGACCCTGACCCGGCGCCTTCGCAGTCCCCGTTCAACTGTTCGGCTGCGGCTCCGCTTCGAAGCCGCCGCGCGGCTCCTTGCCGCTTCGTTTGCCGCTGGTGGGGACGGATGCGCGGCGGCCGCTGTCCCGCGGCTCCTCCCGCGGATCAGGCCGCACCACGGCCTCGCCGCGAAGAAGCGCCCTCACCTCGTCCCCCGACAGGGTCTCGTACTCCAGCAGCGCTTCCGCCAGCACTTCGAGGTGGTCCCGCCGCTGGTGGAGGATGCCACGGGCGACATCTTCCGCATCGTCGATCAGCCGGCGGACCTCCTCGTCGATCAGCCGCGCCGTCGCGTCCGAAAGGTGCTTCTGCTGGGTGACGGAATGGCCGAGGAAGACCTCTTCCTGGTTGTCACTGTAGCGCAGCGGACCGAGGCGGTCGCTGAAGCCGAATTCGGTGACCATACGCCGCGCCGTCTCCGTCGCCTGCCGGATATCGTTGCCGGCCCCGGTCGTCACGTTGTTCGGGCCGAACACCAGTTCCTCGGCGATGCGCCCGCCGAACAGCACGGCGAGGCGGCACTCCAGCTCAAGTTTGGAATAGGAGTGGCGGTCACGCTCCGGCAGCGACATCGTCAGGCCCAGCGCGCGGCCGCGCGGGATGATCGTCACCTTGTGCAGCGGGTCGTGCTTCGCAACGTGCAGGCCGACCAGCGCGTGCCCGGCCTCGTGGTAGGCGGTGAGGCGCTTCTCGTCCTCGCTCATCACCATCGAGCGACGTTCGACGCCCATCAACACCTTGTCCTTGGCAGCCTCGAAGTCGACCATGGTCACCAGGCGCTTGCCGACGCGCGCCGCCAGCAGCGCCGCCTCGTTCACCAGGTTGGCGAGGTCCGCACCGGAGAAGCCGGGGGTACCGCGGGCGATGATGCGCGCGTCCACATCGGTCGCGATCTGCACCTTGCGCATATGGACTTTCAGGATTTGCTCGCGGCCCAGGATGTCCGGGTTGGACACCACGACCTGACGGTCGAAGCGCCCCGGCCGCAGCAGCGCCGGATCGAGCACGTCGGGCCGGTTGGTCGCGGCGATCAGGATCACACCCTCGTTGGATTCGAAGCCGTCCATCTCCACCAGGAGCTGGTTCAGCGTCTGCTCGCGCTCGTCGTTGCCGCCGCCCAGTCCGGCCCCGCGGTGCCGCCCGACCGCGTCGATTTCGTCGATGAAGACGATGCACGGCGCGTTCTTCTTGCCCTGCTCGAACATGTCGCGGACGCGGGACGCGCCGACTCCGACGAACATCTCGACGAAGTCGGAGCCGGAGATGGTGAAGAAGGGCACGTTGGCCTCGCCGGCGATGGCGCGGGCCAGCAGCGTCTTGCCGGTACCCGGTGGGCCGATCAGCAGGCAACCCTTCGGAATCTTGCCGCCGAGACGCTGGTACTTCTGCGGATCCTTGAGGAACTCGACGATCTCTTCCAGTTCCTGCTTCGCTTCATCGATGCCGGCCACGTCGTCGAAGGTGACCCGCCCGGTCTTCTCGGTGAGCAGCCGGGCGCGGGATTTGCCGAAACCCATCGCCTTGCCGCCGCCCGACTGCATCTGCCGCATGAAGAAGACCCAGACACCGATCAGCAGGAGCATCGGGAACCAGGAGATGAGCACGCTCCAGATCGTCGGCGAGCCGTCTTCCGGCGCCTGCGCGCTAATGCGCACGCTGTGCTTCTGCAGGCGGTCGATCAGCGTCGGATCTTCCGGCGCAAAGGTCGACAGCGTCCGCCCGTCGCGGAAAACACCGCTGATCTGCTGGCCCTTGATCGTCACCTCGCGGATTTCACCGCTGTCGACCTGCTGGATGAATTCCGAATACGGGAGCGGCTGCTGCGCGCCCCCACGTGGGGACGCTCCCTGGAACAAGTTGAACAAGGCGAACACCAGGAGCGCGATGATCACCCACAATGCGAGGTTACGGCCGATATTCACGAGCTTTTCCTGCCTTCCTGTTCGGCGCCGGGCTCTCGTACCCGCCGGCCACAACCGTGATCACCGTGTCGCCAGAGGCGCGGCGATCCGCATGATCGCCATGCCTCGTGTAATCCCTGAGCGCGACGTACTTCGCGTTTCCAGCCTTGGCCGGGTCAACTCACCGGCGCTGCACCGGTCGAAGACAGACGTCTGCCGGGCTGCATCCGGCAACGTACACTCACCCTGGTGATACGTGACTGGTCCCCCCGCAGACCAGACGAACACCCTCGCGACTTTCAACAAATAATACACGAATTGTCCCGAGCAAGGAAATACCCGGCTCCGGTTATACTTATGCGAGGGCGAAATCTGCACTCCACTCTCATGCGTTGCAATTCGAACCTCTGGTTCCGGCTTGGCTCGGGCAGAGAAGCCAGCAATCGGCCACTGACATCAGATAGTACGGGGAGGGTAACCCGAGCAAGGTACGGCGCCGCGGATCGCGCCTCGGCCGCGTCGGCGAGGCGGAGCATACGCAAGTCCGCCTGGGTCGGTGGTCGTACCCTCAGGCCTTCCGACAGCGCCGGCGGAGCGTCCCCGACGAGCCGCACACCGAAGCGCCCATCCCAGAGCACGCCCCGCTCCGCCACGATCGGCTGTGGCGCGGGCAGGCCTCGAGCGTCGCGATAAACGAAGATGCCGCCGCCGCGGGCGACGATGCGGCAACGTCCCAGCGTCGTCGCGACCTCGGCCGCGGCGCGCAGCCGCGACCACGCCCGGCGTACGCGCTCGGCCGGCGGCGGGTCGCTCACGCCGCCGATCATGGTGACCATCCTGGCCAGCGCGGCGACGGCGACCTCCGTCGGTGCGCGGATAAACTCGGCACGAACCAATTCCGCGTACCCGGTGGGGTGGAGTGTGCAGGCGGCGGCGAGAAGGGCCACGATCGCGTCACGCATCGCCGAGCGTGCCGCTGCCGCCGCTTCCGTCGTGCTGGCGATCAAATCCCGTAATCCAGGCGGCGGGCGGCGCAGCCGGTGTTCCCGACCGGCGGCGCCAGGCGCCAGCACCAGGCGGAGCGTGCTGCGGGCAAAGCGGGGATCGCGGTTGGCCGGGTCCTCGATCCAGTCCCGACCGCGCGCGTCGAGGAAGGCACGGATGTCCTCGGGTTCCGCGGCCAGCAACGGACGCAGCAGGCGGACCTGCGCGGTTTCGAGTTCCGCTGCCATGCCGGCCAGGCCGTGCGGGCCGCTGCCGCCCATAAGCCGGAACAGGACCGTCTCCGCATCGTCGCGGCGGTGGTGCCCGAGCAGCAGATGCAGCACCCCCTCCCCCCGGCACCAGCCGACGAGAAGTCGGTAACGCGCCAAACGTGCGCGTTCCTGGATGGCGGTCGCCGGCTTCGCCCCGAGCCACGCCAGGGTACGATGGTCGACCCCCAGCGAAGCCATCCGGTCGGCGACCGCGGCCGCATCCGCTGCGGACCCGGCGCGCAGGCCGTGATCGACGGTCAGCGCGGTGACACGCCCGCCGGCCGCCGCGGCCCAGTCACGGGCGAGAATGCACAGTGCCATGCTGTCGGCACCGCCGGAGACGGCGACGGCGACGTGTGGATTGGTCTCGAACGGACCGAAGCCCGCCATCGCTTCGGCGAATCCCAGCGCCGCGGAACCCTGCGGATCAGGGGCAGGCGAGGCGCTTCCCCTCCTGTGTCGCGCGTTCTCGCAGCGTGGCCGGAGCATTCGGAAACGCCCGGTTCAGTTCGCGGAAGCTGGCACAGGCTTCTTTTTTCTTGTCGAGCCCGGCCAGCGACAGGCCGAGCTTCAACAGGGTGTCGGGTGCCTTGGGCCCGGTCTTGTTCTTCTCGTAGCCGTCGAGAAACACTTCGGCGGCGCGGGCGTACTCGGCCCGCGCGTAATAGGTCTCGCCCAGCCAATAGCGGGCGTTGTCGGCGAGAGGATCGTCTGGATTGGCCTTGAGGAAGGCGGCGAAGCCGCTTGCCGCGTCATCGTAATTCCGCTTCTCCATCGCCGCGAACGCGCGGGCGTATTGGTCGCGCGGGGAACTCGGCACGCTGGCGGTCTGCGTCGGCGCAGGTGTCGGCGGCTTCGCCTTGCCGGCGTCCGTCTCTGCCGCGGGCGGCACCACCCGAGGGGTCGCGGCGACGGCGCCGCCGCCTGCCGCCACCGGGCCGGGCGCGGCCGTCTCGGAGCGGGGGGAATCGGTGCCAGCGGCACCGGCGTCGCCGGTCTTGACCTGGCTGAGGCGATACTCGACGTCGCTCGCCAGCTTGTCGAGCCGGTCGTCGAGCTTGCGGAGTTGGTAGGAAACGTCCTCCAGCCGGCCGGTGACCGCCCGCAGATCCTGCTCGAGCTGCGACATGCGAACCTCGAGCCGCGCCGTGATCGGGCTCGGCGCCGGCGGAACGACGCCCGGGGTGGCCGCTCCCGGCAGCCCCGACCCCGTGATCGACGAGCCGGGCGACGTCGGCGCCGTCGGTGGCGTGCCGTAGGGCTCGGCATAATTGGGCGTCCCGCCCGGCGACGGAATCAGCAGCCGGGGCTCCGAGCCTTGCGCCATTGCCCCGCCGGCGCAGACGATCACGGCGAATGCGCCGGCCGTGGCACGGCGGATCCATACTCGCGCCGTGACTGCGCCGCACCGCGGCTCGATCGATCTACTGGTTTTCACCTGATCTCCACCTCACTCGCTGACGTGGGCGGCGCGAGGACCGTATCGGCCGCCGGCTCAGCTTCCGGCCGCACTGCCGACGACGACCGTGACGCTGCGCCGGTTCTTCGCCCACGCGGCTTCGTTCGAGCCGACCACCGCCGGCCGCTCTTCGCCATAGGATATGGTCCGCAGACGGCTGGCGCTGATGCCGTAGGCGATCAGGTAGTCCCGCACGGTGCTGGCGCGCCGATCACCGAGCGCGAGATTGTATTCCCGCGTTCCGCGCTCGTCGGTGTGCCCCTCGATGGTCGCGGCGATGTTGGAGTTCTTCAACAGCAGGGCCGCCTGCCGGTCGAGCGTCCCCTGCCCTTGCGTATCCAGCGAATAGCTGTCGAACGCGAAGAAGACGGTGTCGCCGACCGATACCAGTTCACGTTCCACCTCGGCCGGATTGCCGAGCGCTCCGCGCTGCACGCCGCCCGAGCCGTAGCCCTGCGACGAGACGCCCGACGGAGGCAGGGTCGAAACCGGTCCGCCGCCCGTGCCGGAGCCGCTGCCGGCCGTGCCCGCCGCGCCGGAATCCTCGGTGGCCGACTCACAGGCGCCGATCGCCAGGACCACGGCTGCCATCGCCACGAATTGTCTCAACATTTCTCTGTATCCTTCTCCGCGCGCCTTCGCGCCGCAAAGTCCGCGCCATGCGCGCAACTTCAGGCTCACACAGTGCCTGCTCGCCGTCCCACCCGCAAGTCCGTGCCCGGATGCGGAACCGAGGACCCGCCCCAGCCGCCGCGACGTCACGGATGCAGCGGCGACCAGGCCGGATCGGACGCGTCGCCCGGGGTCGGGATCTCGCGCTCGTTTCGGCCGGTCAAATCAATGGAATACAAGCGGGAACGGCCACCGCCGCCGCCGCCGTCCGACGCGTCGCCGCGAAAGAACATCAGCACGCGCCCGTTCGGCGCCCAGGTCGGCCCCTCCACGTGAAACCCCTCCGTGAGGATCCGCTCGCCGCCTCCGTCGGGGTACATCACGCCGATCGAGAACTTGCCACCGAGAATCTTGGTGAAGGCGATCAGGTCGCCGCGCGGCGACCAGACGGGCGTGAAGTAGCGTCCCTGGCCATGGCTGATCCGGCGTACGTTGCCGCCGTCCGCGTCCATCACGTAGAGCTGCTGCGCGCCGCCACGGTCGGAGTTGAAGACGATCTGCTTGCCGTCCGGTGCATACGACGGCGAGGTGTCGATGCCGGCGTTGTTGGTCAGCCGGCGGTTGACGCGGGTCCTGAGATCGACCGTGTAGATTTCGGTATTCCCCTCCGTCGCGAGGCTGAGGACCAGCTTTTCTCCATCCGGCGAGAAGCGCGGCGCGAAGGTCATGCCGGGGAAGTCGCCGACGGCTTCCTGCCGGTTGCTGTCGATGTCGCGGATGAACACGCGCGGCGTTCCGCCCCCGTAGGACAGGAAGGTGATCTCCTGCAGCGACGGCGCGAACCGAGGTGTCAGGACCAGCGATCCGCCGTCGGTCATGTAGCGATGATTGGCGCCGTCCTGGTCCATGATCGCGAGGCGCTTCACCCGCTTGAGCGCCGGGCCGCTCTCGGCGATGTAGACGATGCGGGTATCGAAGTAGCCGTCCTCGCCGGTGATCCGCTTGTAGATGGCGTCGGCGACGATATGCGCGATCCGCCGCCAGTTGGCCGGCGCGGTGAAATAGGCGAGACCGGCGAGCTGCTGCTCGGCGAACACGTCCCACAGCCGGAACTCGACCTTGAGCCTGCCGTCGCCGGCCGTCGTCACCCGGCCGTAGACCAGCGCCGGCGCGTTCAGCAGCCGCCAGTCGCCGAACCGCGGCAGCGTGTCGATCGAGACCTGCTGCTGCACGAACGCGCGCGGGTCGAGCGGCCGGAACAGGCCCGAGCGCTCCAGATCCGCCGAGATCACGCCGCTGATGTCGGCGCCGATGCGGGTCGTCTCCGGCGTCGGGCCGTCGAACGGCACGATGGCGATCGGCAGCGGTTCGACCACGCCGCGCGTGATGTCGATGCGCAGATCGGCCCAGGCCGTGCCGCGGCCGGCGAGGATGACGACGAGACAGAGCAATAGCCGCACGGCCCCAGGCAGCGTTCGCGTCCTCATCATGTTCCCAGCATGTCCTTCGGATTGAAGACCAGCGTCAGTGTCCGCCAACGGTCGTACTTGTCGGGCGGCAATTTGAACGGATGGCAGCGCGGGTTCAAGACGGCGCGGCGCGCGCTGTCGGCGGCCGCCTGAAAGAACGGGCTTCCCTGGCCACGGCTGGAGCCGTCGACCACCGCCGTCCGCGGCGTGCCGTCGGCGTTCATCTCGACACGAAGCGACACCACCAGGTCGCCGGCCTCCTTCGCGCCCGCCGGCAGGTTCCAGCACTGCTCGATCTGCCGGCGCACCGCGTCGATCTCGCTGGAGGTCACCGGCAGCGACGACTTGTTGCCGGCCGGCCCGCTGCTCTTCAACGCCTGCGCCACCTGGGAGCTGAAGCCGGGATCGCCCTCCGGCTGCGCGCCGCGCTGCGCCGGTGGCGAGGACGCCGCCGGCGCCGGCTTCGACGGCTGCAGCGCGGTCTTTCCGCTCTGCTTCAACTCTTCCACGGTCTTCAGCACGGAGGCGAAGTCGGACGCCGGCTCGGGTTTCGCCGCCGGCTTCGGTTCCGGTTTCGCCGCCGCCTTGGGCTCGGGCTTCGGCTCGGGCTTGGGAGGTGCTGGCTTCGGCGGCTCCGGTTTGGGAGTCGGTTTCGGCTCCGGCTTCGGCTCCGGTTTCGGCTCTGGCTTCGGCTTGGGTTCCGGCTTGAGCTCGGGTTTGGGAGTCGGTTTCGGCTCCGGCTTCGGCTCCGGTTTGGGAGTCGGCTTCGGCTCCGGCTTCGGCTCCGGTTTGGGAGTCGGTTTCGGCTCCGGTTTGGGGGTCGGCTTCGGTTCGGGCTTCGGTTCGGGCTTCGGTTCCGGTTTTGGTTGCGGCTTCGGCTCGGGGGGGCGGACCGGCGAAGGATCGGCCCGGGCGACCACCTTCGGCTCGACCGGGCGTGGCTCGGGCTTCGGTTCCGGCTTCGGTTCGGCCCGCGGCTGAGGCTCCGGGCGCGCTTCGACCTTCGGTGCGGCGGGTTGCGGCTTGGCGGCGGCCGGCTTCTGCGCTTCCAGTACCGGTGCGCGCACCGCCACCGGCGGCGGGTTGCTGAGTGCGGACAGCGGCACCAGGTCGACCACCATCGGCTCGTCCACCGGCAGCGGATCAGGCTGCAGCGACGGCAGCCCGACCGCGACCACCAGGACCACGAGCAGATGCAGAATCAGTGAGTAGAGCAACGGTCGGCGCATATTGCCTCAGGGCTGAGCCCGGGTTCCCGTCTGCCGCGGACGCGCGGGTGCTGCGCCCTCCGGCGGCTGTGTCAGGAGAGCGACCTTGCCGAAGCCGGCCGCGTGCACCGCGCCGATCACCGACATCACCTGACCGTACGGAATGCCCTGGTCGCCACGGACGAAGACACGAACGTCGCGGTTGTTCTCGGTGATCGCCGCCAGCCGGGGCGCCAGCGTGTCCAGCGTCACCTCGGTTTCCTGGATGAAGATCCGGCCGCGCCGATCGATCGAGACGGAGATCGGCTCGTCCTGACCCTTCACCGCGCCGGCGCCGGTCTTCGGCAGGTCCACCTGAACGCCGGCGGTCAACAGCGGTGCGGTGATCATGAAGATCACCAACAGCACCAGCATCACATCGACCATTGGCGTGACGTTGATTTCGGCGATCGGCCGCGTCCGCCGGGTGACGAAGCGGCCGGGGCCGGGGCCGCCGCGCTCGCGCACGCCTCCGGACATGTCAGCGCCGATCGTCTATCTGCCGCGCCAGGATCGCCAGGAACTCGCCGGCGAAACCGTTGACGCGGCCGGCGTAGCGATCCAGGTCGCGCGACAGTTTGTTGTAGGCGAGCACCGCGGGGATGGCGGCGAGCAGGCCCAGCGCTGTGGCGAACAGTGCCTCGGCGATGCCGGGAGCGACGACGGCGAGGCTGGTGTTCTTGGTGGCACCGATCGCGGCGAAGCTGTTCATGATGCCCCACACCGTCCCGAACAGCCCGACGAACGGCGCGGTCGAACCGGTCGAGGCGAGGAACGTCATGTAGCGCTCGATCCGGTCCAGCTCGCGGCCGGCGGTGAGCTGCATCACGCGTTCGATCCGCTCGCCGAGCGTGTCGGGCGGCATGACTTCGCCGGAATGCTTGGCCGTCGTCCGGCGCCATTCGCGCATCGCGGCCACGAACACCGCCGACATCGGATCGGGCGGATGCCCGCCGATGCGATCGTAGAGATCGTCGACCGCGCTGCCCGACCAGAACGCCTGCTCGAACCGATCGGCGCGACCGTTCAGCCGGCGCAGGCTGAAGCTCTTCTCGAAGATGATCGCCCAGCACCAGACCGATGCCAGGATCAGCATGATCATCACCGCCTTCACCACCCAGTCGGCGCTCATGAACAGCGTCCAGGGGGAAAGACTGTGCACGGCGGCACCCGCGAGTGCCGAGGCCTCAACGACGTTGTTTTCCATACTTCCGACCAGAGGTTGTCTTACATACCGGCGAACAGGGCGCGTATCGCCGGCGGCAGCCGCGCCGCCCGCCCGGCGGACGTCATGCACGCCAGCTTGACGCGTAATCGCACCAGGTCCAAGCCGTCGCGGGTCACGTCCTGTTGAAGATCGATCGAGGCGCCCCGCAGATCGACCATGCGGGTGGCCACTTCCAAATGGTCGTCGAGCCGCGCCGGCGCCAGGAAATCGACGAGGCAACGCCGGATCACGAAGTAAATTCCTTGCTCTGCCGTGAGCTGGGACTGCTGGACGCCGAAGCTGCGCAGCATCTCCGTGCGCGCCCGCTCGGCGAACTGGAGGTAGTTGGCATGGTAGACGAGGCCGCCCGCATCCGTGTCTTCGTAGTAGACGCGGACGGCGAAGCGGTGGACGGCGGCGTCGGGCGAGGGCTCAGGAGTCATCATCGATTCGCAGCGGCAGTTGCAGCGTGAGGGCCGGGACGGGTGGTGGTGGCGGCGGCGACAGGCCCAGGTGCCGCCAGGCGAGGTCGCCCAGCACCCGGCCGCGCGGCGTGCGTTGCAGCATCCCCTGCTGGATCAGGTACGGCTCGATCACGTCCTCGATGGTGTCGCGCTCCTCCGCCAGGGCGGCGGCCAGCGTCTCCACGCCGACCGGGCCGCCGGCGTAGAACTCGGCGATGCAGCGCAGGTAGCGGCGGTCGATGCCGTCCAGACCGCGCCCGTCCACCTCGAGGCGCAGCAGGGCCGCGTCGGCGAACGTCCGGTCGATGCTGGCGGCGCCGGCGACGCTGGCGAAGTCGCGCACCCGGCGCAGCAGCCGGATCGCCACCCTGGGCGTGCCGCGCGAGCGTCCGGCGATCTCCCGCGCGCCGTCCTCGGCCAGCGGCATGCCGAGCAGCGCGCCGCCGCGCCGGACGATCCGCTGCAGGTCGTCGACGTCGTAGAACTGCAGGCGCAGCGGAATGCCGAAGCGCTCGCGCAGCGGCGTCGTCATCAGGCCGGCCCGCGTCGTCGCACCGACCAGCGTGAACGGCGGCAGATCGATGCGGATCGAGCGCGCCGCCGGGCCCTCGCCGATCATCAGGTCCAGCTTGCCGTCCTCCATCGCCGGATAGAGGATCTCCTCGACCACCGGGCTCAACCGGTGAATCTCGTCGATGAACAGGACGTCGCGCGCCTCGAGGTTGGTGAGGATCGCCGCGAGATCGCCCGGCCGGGCGATCACCGGGCCGGAGGTGGCACGGAAGCCGACACCGAGTTCGTGGGCGACGATCTGCGCCAGCGTCGTCTTGCCGAGTCCCGGTGGGCCGTGCAGCAGCACGTGATCGAGGGACTCGCGGCGGCCGATCGCCGCCTGGACGAAGACGCGCAGGTTGTCGCACACCGCCCGCTGGCCGACGAAGTCGTCGAGCGACGCCGGGCGCAGGCTGGCCTCGCCGACATCGTCTATAGCGCGGTCGGGTTGCAGCAGCGCCCGGGCATCGGCTTCGGTCTCGGTCGCCCCGCGCTCGCTCACGTCTGCTGCTCACGGCTGGCCAGCAGGGCGAGGCCGCCGCGGATCAGCGCCTCGAGTTGCGCGTCCTCGCCGAGCCGGCCGGCGGTGGCGGCCACGGCACCCTGCGCCTCGACCGGGCGGAAGCCGAGATTGACCAGGGCGGAGACGGCGTCCGCCGCGGCACCCCGGCCGAACACGGCGCCGGCGGCGGCCGGCATGCCTTGCGCCGGCACCGCCGTCATCAGCGCGCCGGCCTTGTCTTTCAGCTCGGTGACGATGCGCAGCGCCAGTTTGGCGCCGACGCCGGCCGCCCGGCTCAGCATCGCCCGGTCGCCGGCGGCGATCGCCAGTGCGAGCTCGGCCGGCGCGCCCAGCCCCAGCATCGCCAGCGCCACCTTCGGGCCGACGCCCTGGATGGCGATCAGCAGGCGGAACCAGTGCCGCTCGTCGGCATCGAGGAAGCCGTAGAGGGCGATCGCGTCCTCGCGCACCTGCGTCTCCACCAGCAGCGAGACGACGCCGTCCTGCGGCAGCCGCGACAGCGTGCGGGCGGAGCAGAACACCAGGTAGCCGACGCCGCCGACGTCGATCACCGCCGAGCCCTCGTCGGTGCGATCGACCCGGCCGGTCAGCTTGGCGATCATCGCCCGGCCTGCACCGGCCGACGGGCCGGGGCCGCCACCAGCCGCGCCGCCGTCTGCCGGTGGTGGGCATGGCAGATGGCGACGGCGAGCGCGTCGGCCGCGTCCGCGCTGGACAGCGTCGCCCCGGGCAGCAGCGCGCGCACCATCATCTGCACCTGCTCCTTGGCGGCATGGCCGGTGCCGACGACGCTCTTCTTCACCAGATTGGGCAGGTATTCGGCGACCGGCAGCCCGGCGCGCGCCGGCACCAGCAGTGCCACGCCGCGCGCCTGGCCCAGCCGGAGCGTCGAGACGGCGTTGCGGTTGACGAAGGTCTCCTCGACGGCGGCCTCGTCCGGCCGCCACGCCTCCAGCACCGCCTCCAGTCCTTCCGCCAGTTGCACCAGCCGCGCCGCCAGCGATCGGGCCGGGTCGCTGGTCACCGCGCCGTCGGCGATGTAGGTCAGCCGGCCGTGGTCGTAGTCGATGACGCCCCAGCCGGTCGCGCCCAGGCCCGGATCGATGCCCAGCAGCCTCATCGCCCGCCCTGCTCAGCGGCTGAGGCGCTCGAGCACATCGTCGGGAACCTCGAAGTTGGTGGCGACGCGCTGCACGTCGTCGCTGTCGTCGAGCGCGTCCAGCAGCTTGAACAGCGTCCCGGCGTCCTCCTCGCCCACCGGCACGCTGTTGCGCGGCCGCCAGTCCAGCCGCGCCGCCTCGGGCGGACCGAACCGCTGCTCGAGCGCGTCGCGCACCTGGCCCAGGTCGTCCGGCGCACAGAAGATGTCGTGCCCGCCCTCGCCGGACTGCACGTCGTCGGCGCCCGCCTCCAGCGCGGCCTCGAACATCGCCTCGCCGTCGGCCGCCCCGCCCGGAAAGTGCACGAGGCCGACGCGTTCGAACATGAATCCGACGCTGCCGCTCTCCCCCAGCACGCCGCCGTGCTTGCCGAAGGCGGTGCGCACCTCGCTGGCGGTGCGGTTGCGGTTGTCGGTCAGCGCCTCGACGATCAGCGCCACCCCGCCCGGGCCGTAGCCCTCGTAGCGCACTTCTTCGTACTGGTCCCCGCCCTCGGCACCGGCGCCGCGCTTGATCGCGCGCTCGATCGTGTCCTTCGGCATGTTGGCGTTGCGCGCGGCGATGATGGCCGAGCGCAGCCGCGAATTGGACGCGGGATCCGGCAGGCCGCTGCGCGCCGCCGTCGTCAACTCGCGGATCAGCTTGGTGAACGCCTTGGCGCGCTTCGCATCCTGCGCGCCCTTGCGATACATGATGTTCTTGAACTGCGAATGACCAGCCATGACGATACGGGCGTCTCTCTCCCAGGGCGCGGAACGGGTATCCCCGCTTCTACCACATCCCGCGCGGCGGGAGTAAGCGGGTGGTGGAGGGGCGGTGCGATCGTCGGGCTCGGGCAGCTCGTCTGCCGGGGATGCGGCGTGCTTTGTCGCATGAGCGACCGTTTGGAATTCGATCGCGTCTGATGTGGGCGCGCGTTGCAACCGATGAGGGGCCGATCGAAAGCGCAGGGTGACCTGCCGGATACGCAGGAGCGGCACACGCGCGTTCGACGGGTTGCGCTTCCCTTCAAATTTGCTCTACAAGTTTTACCGGGCTACGCGAACTCAGCGATAAACTGGATAAATACTAGTGTATTAGTGTATAGTGGAGAGCGGCTATGGACATTTCATTAGCAGAGAACCTAAGTCTTATCCGCGGCATCGAAAGACTATCGCTTGTACTTATTGTAATGGTATGCATTATCGGAGGGCTTTGGCTCATCGGCCGCAAGCTCAAGGCTGGCGAGCACATACCCAGCCTGCTTCGTATTCAAGTTTACGATATCTACCTAGAGTTGAAGAGCCATCATGTCGGGTTATTCTTAATACTTCTTGGCCTTGGCACCGCGGTAATGATATTGAAAAACGCACTAGAGCTTAACATGGAGATTCCATCATTAGCACCCCCTGCAAAAGCTGCAGACTATACTGAACAGGAGTTATGCATTAACGATCCAAGAACCAGCTCCGGGGCTACGACAAGAATACAAGTTAAATATTTTTCGAACATTGGGGATCCGGATCTTGAGTTATTGGTGAGAACCCTTAATGATTTATTGCAAATGCGCACCCAAAACGACAAAATTCTGAGCGAGTATGGCGACAATATTTCTACTGTGTTTTTCAGATTGCGTGGCCTGACAAAGGAGGTACGAAACATTGCAGCGCGCGCATTCTTGGATCCGCAGGACTTGCATACATGGTGCAAGTATAAGTCCGCGACATTGGATTCCCAAACGCCCGAACAGAGAGCTACTATCGATAATATAAACGATCTTCTCAATCGAGGATTAACGAAATGAGACACGCAATGACGCGTTTGTTGGCGGTTCCGACAGTTTTATCTTTTATGATCATTGCCTCTTCTGCTCAACAGGAGCAATCAGACGAACAACTTACAAAGCAAAGATTTGAAAATCACATTGATCATATACGAGAGGAACTTCCTAAGGCATGGCGCGAGGACTGGAAACAATATATATTAGACGCATACCCAAATACCGATAGAAGTGTTTTAAATAATATAGATATTGTAGCAAATGACGATTATTGCGATATACAGCCACGCACCCTGACCAATGGTGAAAAATATACAATTGAATTTGGCGAGCCTGCTCTTACCGCATTTTTCATATCATCACAACCTATGTTTTCATACATGATTGGCGAGGTATATTTTAGCTTAGAGGAATTGCAGGACTTTTACATCAAGGAAGCGCATCGAACTGTTAATTTGACGCGGAAAGTTTGCGCGAATGCAAATCGCAGGAAAAATTCTCAAGAGTTTAAAAATGTCTTGATGCAATCAATGCCAATCTGGCTTTCCATGGACAGCACGGCATATTATGCTATGCAGAATCATTTATATAACGATGAAGAATCAAGAAGGATGGGAGATTTATTTGGCATTGGCATCTTGTTTGTCGTCATGCACGAAGCTGGTCATGTATTAGGGGCAAGAACGGAGATAGAAGCAGATACGTTTGCCAAGACCGTTCTGGATAGGCAGGGTCTGTCGTCTAGTTTCGCTGTACCTTATCTTGCACAAAACGAGGGCTTTTCGTGTCGCGTACAAAAGATAATTAACATCAACGATACTCGTAGCATGTTGATAAGACTCGGAATGGAAAACTATGTGGAAAATTCGGTTCGTTTTCTGCACGACGCTCGAACAGCTTCTTTTAGGGCGTGCCCCGGCTAGAGCCCGTAGAGTGCAGCACGCGTAGGTCAGAATAGCCGGAGGCGTATTCTGACGCATGCCTTCGCCATGCTGCAACACATCCGGCGGATTACGGGCGTTGCCGTAAATCCGCCCTACCGCGTCGAGTAAGCCTCCCACACCGACGAGGAAAAATGTCTGCTCTTCGACTTCCGAATCAACGCAGATGGCGAACAACAACGGCCGTAGCCCCGCTCCGCCGTAGGGGTGCAGCCCGCGCATTGCGGATTCGAAGCGAAGCGCAATCCGCCGCATGCGAGCGTACCGCTGCCACGCATCCGGCAGGTCACGCCGCGCCTTGAGACCTGCTCCTACATCGGTCGCAGGCCTCCGCCGTGCTCCCCTCCGACCTACCCGGAGGAACAAGCGATCGCCGGCTCGGAACCGCCGGTGGCGCAGGGTGGCTTGGCGAAGCCGCGAGATCGGCGGCGCGACAAGCCCTCGAAGCCGGGCGAACCCTGGGCGATTGGATGACCTTGACCGGCGCGCAGGCTCACTCCCCGGCCTCGCGCCGAGTTGACGAAATCGCCCGCCCAGGCTATGTTCTTTCTTTGTTCCGCTCAACGGATCAACGCATCGAGAGGCCGTCGCAGGCGCACCGACGACTTTCGGCGACGGATGACGACAAATGACGACACCTCGGCGGAATTCTCTGCATAAACTTAGCAATATCAGGAGGTTGCCGACCAAAAATGGGTCGAAATCAGCCGGAAACCGGCCGGAGACCGACGACATCGGCCGCTGACCGGGTCGGTTGGCGTCCTCACCCCCACAGCCCATGGCAACCATTGGTAGGCGACCGAAGCAGAGAAGCGAGCGATCCTGGCGGATGCGAGCGTCGCCCGAGGTACGACGATGCCGAGCCCGCACGACCGCACCGGCGTCACCGCCCGGCCTCCTCCTCCGCCAGCATCTCGCAGGCGCGGGCGACGATGCGCGCGGTCTCCGACCATTGCACCCGCCCGGCGACGTCCGCGGCCTCGACCCACGTCGCTTCGGCGGCGTCGCACCCGGCCACCGGTTCACCCGCCGCCCAGTGAGCGACCACGTCCACCAGCGTGTAGTGCCAGCGGACGCGGCCGTCCGGGTCGCGGTCGATCATGTCGACGACGTCGACGATGCCGACGGGCCGCGCGTCGATGCCGGTCTCCTCGCGCACTTCGCGGATCGCCGCGGCGAACACCGTCTCGCCCAGCTTCTGCAGGCCGCCGGGGAGGCTCCACTCCCCCTGCCGCGGCGGTCGGGCGCGCCGGACCAGCAGAACCCGCCCGTCCCGCACCACCACCGCCCCGACGCCGACCAGCGGCGCTTGCGGATACTCGCGCGGCATGCCGACACCTTTCGTGGTTGCGTGCGCGTTCTCTCCGGAAGGATTATAAGGATCCGAAGAGGCGCCGGCGACACGCGTGCGCCCAGACCGGGGGGAGACGTGTACGAACGCATCGGCAACCCAGACATCGACGGACCAGGCGACCGGGGCGTACGGCTTCCGGGGGTAACGGCGTGAACGACGGAGCATCGCCGTCGCTGCGCAACCGGCGCCAACGGGTGCAACTGGCGCTGGCCACGCGCCTGCGCGCGTACTTCTTCGCCGGCATCCTGCTGACCGCACCGTTCGCCATCACCCTCTACCTGGCGTGGCTGTTCGTCAGCTTCGTCGACTCACGGGTCACGCCGCTGATCCCGGCGCGATTCAATCCGGAGAGCTATCTGCCGTTCGCCATCCCCGGCGTCGGCGTGATCGTCGTCATCCTCGGGCTGACGCTGATCGGCGCGTTCACCGCCGGCTACGTCGGCCGGCTTCTCACCGGCTTCGTCGACCGCTTGCTGGCGCGGATGCCGGTGGTCCGGACCATCTATGGCGCGGTGAAGCAGATCGTCGAGACCGTGCTGGCGCAGAAGTCGACGGCGTTTCGTCAGGCGGTGCTGGTCGAGTATCCGCGCGCGGGAATCTGGACCATCGGCTTCCTGACCGGCGTGACCGGCGGCGAAGTGCAGGAGGTCACGGGGCGGGAGATGATCAACGTGTTCGTGCCGACGACGCCGAACCCCACGTCGGGATTTCTGCTGTTCGTGCCGCGCGAGGATGCCATTCCGCTGGCGATGTCGGTCGCGGACGCGCTGAAGATGGTCATCTCCGGCGGCATCGTCACCCCGCCTGCAGCAGCGCCGGACCAGGCCGAGGCGGCCGCCACCAACTGAGCCTCGCTGCGGCTCGTCGTCGCTTCGTCAGCGCACCCCGCGGCTGTGCTCCGCCGGCGTCACCGCGAGGCGCAGGCCGCCCCAATGCTTCCCCTGGACGTGGATCGGTGCGTCGAATTCCTTGAGCACGACGATGTTGCCGCCGCCCATGTCGCGCGGGTAGGCCTGCACCAGGCAGGGCTGAACGTTGCGCGCGGCGAGCAGGCCGGTACGGTCGTCGAAGATTCGCCGGTTGCGGCAGTTGGCGATGTTCCAGTCCCTGTCCCCTGGCCGCTGGGGATGCGAGTACTTCTGGTTGTGGGTCGGCAGGTAGCCGTTGCGGTCGACGGCGGCGCAGTAGACGATCCGCTTGTCCTCCAGTTGAGGGTCGATGATCGCCGGCAGTGCCGCGTCCGTCACCGACGTGCATGGCGCCATGAATTGCTGCGGATCGGTTCCGGGAACGGCCTTGTACTGGGTCGAGAACAGCCCGTTCATGTCGATGCGGTGCTCGCGCACGGCTTTCTCGAATGCCTGGCCGACGCGCTGCGCCGCTTCCTGGACCCGTCCGACGTAGCGGGCGTCGTCGTTCTTGCTCGTCTCGATGATCTGGCGGATGCGTACGGCACACTCGGCGCTCGGCTGCAGGAACTGCAAGTGCATGCCGACGCCGCTGCATCCGCAGACCTTCGCCTTCAGCGTGCCGACGCCCTCCAGCTCGACACTGCCCGGCCGGCCCGCGTCCAGCTCGACGGTCGTGACCAGCGCCGCGCCGTGCGGGGTGAGATCGGCGGTGAAGCCGTCGAAGTCCACGCCCTCGAACGAGGCGCGGAAGCGGATCGCCACCGGCTCACGCACCTCGGTGCGACGCTCGCCCATGCCGGAGGAGCGAAGGATCGTCGTCAGACGGCGTTGCAGGTCGTGGATGCTGGTACTCACCTGCTCGGACAGCCGCTCCACCCGCTGCGCCGTGTCGCGGGTCTTGTTCGCCTCGTCGAACAGGTCGCCGACCTGATCCGCCACGGTCCGCGTGTGTGACGCCGCTTCGGCGACGCTGCCGGTGATCCCGGCAGTCGCCTCCCGTTGCTCCGCGGTCGAGCCGTGTACCCGGTCGGCGACCGCATGCACCGCGCGGATCTTTCCGGTCACCTCTTCGACGATCGAAGCCGTCTCCAGGGTGGTGCGGCGGATCGCCTCGGCTTGCGCGCTGATCGTCTTGATCGCGTCTTCGGTCTGCCGCGCCAGGTTCTTCACCTCGGCCGCGACCACTGCGAAGCCTTTGCCTGCCTCCCCGGCGCGCGCCGCCTCGATCGTCGCGTTCAGTGCCAGCAGCCGGGTCTGCGAGGCGATCGCCTGCACCAGCGAGACCACTTCGGTGATCTTCGCCGTCGCTTCCGTGAGCCCACGCACGCTGCCGGACGCAGCGTCCGCCTCCGCCACCGCCTGATCGGTGAGCGAGGATGCGTGCTCCGCTTCGCAGGAGATTTCGTGGCAGCTCCGCTCCAGCCGCCCCGAGGCATCGGCCACCGCGCCGACGTTGTCGAGCGTGGTCGAGACCGACGCGCTGACCGTGGTCGCCGCGCCATGCATGGTCTCGGCGATGCCGGTGAGCTGCTGCGCGCTCTCGCTCATCTGGTCGGCTTGAGCGCCGATCATACCCACCGAATCCTCGACCTCACGGTCCAGAGAGTCGGCGAGGCTCGCCATTTCGGTCTTCAGCTTGTTGACCTCGCCGCGCTGGATATAGGCGCAGATCGCGAGATCCATGTCGAGGAATGCGGCGCGCAGCACGGCGCCGATGTCGTCCAACTGCGCGGACTTGACCTGCCGGCCGAGAAGCTCGGCCAGAACTCTCTCGAGAATGAAGCAGTAGGAGGCGATGTACCAACGCGGCTCCAGGCCGATGCGTTCGTGCGCGTGGCCGACGTCGAGGGCACGGCCGACGTACTCCTCGTCGAAGCGCCCGGAGAACAGGTTCTCCCAATGGCTCTGCTGCGCACCCTTCAGCCGGGCGATGTTATCGTCCGACTTCAGCAGTGCGGCCAGTTGCGGGTTGCCCTTCACGTGCCCGTAGAACGCATCGGCGATGGCGGGCAATGCTTTGCCGATGCGCGGCTGCAGAGTGCTCAGGCGCGTGCGTGAGGCTGCGTCCAGACGGAGAAAGCCGAGGCGATCGTCGATTGCGAGGTCGTCGGCGCTGGCCATGTCGATCGTTCGCCTCCCAGATGCGAGTTCGTGCCGCTTTCACCCGCTCCGGGCGGCGGCCAAGCTCGATGGTAGGCGGCGGATGCTGAGAAAGGGTTAAGGTCCTTTTGAACACGCCGAGAGGTCAACCGCGTTTGCGCGGGGCCTGACCGCCGGGCGCGGATCGATGCCAGCAGCGAGTGGGGGTCAGCAATGGCGGTAAGACGAAGACTCTTTATCGGAGGCATGGTGGCCGCGGCGACCAGCAGCCTCGTGACTGCTCGTAGATGGGGAAAGGATCCGGCGCCCCAGACGGTGGCCGCGCCGCCGAACATCCTCCTCTGTATTGCCGACGACTGGTCGGCGGGCATCAAATCGCTCTATCCGACGCTACGCCTGCCGAACATCGCTCGCCTCGCGCGAGAGGGCATCGTCTTTGATCACGCCTTCACAGTCTCGCCGACCTGCGCGGCGGCGCGCGCCGGCCTCCTGACCGGGCAGCCCCCCCACCGGCTGGAGCAGGCAGCAAACCTCTGGGGCACGCTGGCTGCGAAGTTTCCGGTCTATCCCGACCTGCTGGAGGCGGCCGGCTACTTTATCGGCTATGCCAAAAAGGGCTATTCGCCCGCCATCGACGGGGATCGACCGCGCAACGCCGCCGGCCCTTTCTTCAATTCCTTCAACGAATTCCTGGGATCGGTGCCGGCCGGGCGACCGTTCTGCTTCTGGTATGGTAGTTTCGATCCCCATCGTCCGTACGACCGGAACCTCGCCGAAGCGTTGGGATTGCGATCGTCAGACGTGCATGTTCCGGGGTTCCTTCCCAATGTTCCCCAGGTAAGCCGCGATCTCCTCGACTATTGTGCGGAGGTGCATCGCTTCGACACAGCCGTAGGGGATATTCTCAGTCGCCTGGATGAATCCGGACGGGCGCAGGATACCCTGGTGGTCCTCACTTCAGACAACGGAATGCCCTTTCCACGCGCCAAGGCAAATCTCTATGACGCCGGCACACGCGTGCCGATGATCATCCGCTTCCCCGGCAAGGTGACGGCCGGGCGAAACAGTAACGCGCTCGTCAGTCACCTGGACCTCGCGCCGACGTTCCTGCAGCTCGCCGGCCTGCCGATCCCCGCAGCCGTAGCCGGTAACAGCCTGGTCGACCTGCTGTCCGGCAGGCCCGCATCGGCCAGGAGCAGTGTGTTCTTTGAGCGCGAGCGGCATGTGCCCGCGCGCGCCGGCAACGTCGGCTATCCGATCCGGGCGATCCGCACCTCCCGCTACCTCCTGGTTCGCAACGTCGCCCCGGACCGTTGGCCTGCCGGCGATCCGACCGACTTCGCGGGGCTCGAACACTATGGCGACATCGACGGTGGGCCAACCAAGGTCTATCTGCGGGAGCACGCCGACGAGCAGTCCTGTTCACGCCTGTTCTCTCTGGCGTGCGCCAAGCGGCCAGCGACCGAACTCTACGACGTGATCGCCGACTCGTGGCAGCTGAACGATCTCGCCGCTGCGCCGGCATACGCCGGCATCCGCAACCAAATGAACACGCAGCTCACGAACTGGATGACCCGGACGGCCGACCCGCGAGCCACTGGCGGTGGCAGCGAGTTCGATACCTACCCCTACTACGGCCCGGCCAACATCCCCGCCACGGCTCCGGTTCTGTAACACCGGCACCGGGACGGACATGGAGGCCGGCCTCAGATTCCGTCCATCCCGTTCATGTTCCACTTGCGGGCCGGCGACAGGTGGATGCCGCACTCGGTCTTCTCGCTGTTGCGCCAGCGACCGGCGCGCGGGTTCTCGCCGGGCGCGACGCGATCGGTGCACGGCATGCAGCCGATCGACAGGAAGCCATCGGCCTCCAGCGGGTGGCGGGCAAGCGCGTGCCGCTCGAAGTAGGCCTCGATGTCCTCCTTGCGCCACAGAGCCAGCGGGTTGACCTTGATGCGGCCGCTGTCCTGGTCGCGCTCGACCCGCTGCAGGCCTTCGCGTTCGCCGCCGTGGAAGCCCTTGCGGCCGGTAATCCACGCATCGAAGCCTTCGAGCGCGTTGGCCAGCGGTTCGACCTTGCGGATGTGGCAGCACATATCCGGGTTGCCGAACCACAGCACGCCGTCCGGATCCATCGCCTCGATGCGCGCCGGGTCCGGCTTGATCGAGCGCACGTCCCCGAGACCGAGGTCGGCGGCCATCTTGTCGCGGTAGCGCAGCGTCTCGCCGAACAGCTTGCCGGTATCGAGGAAGATCACCGGCAGCGACGGCTCGATGCCGGCCACGAGGTGCAGCAACACCGCCGCCTCGGCGCCAAACGAGGAGACGAGTGCGATCCGGCCCGGAAACTCCTCGCGGATCATCCCTTCGAGGAACGAGGACGTGTCGGCTTCGGCCCAGCGCATGGCGAGATCGCGAACCTCGTCATGGGGGGCGCCCGTCGCATCCGTCGAAAGCAGGCTATCGGGGGGCGTCACTCCGCGGCGCTCCGCACCCGGCGCAACACCGAGGCCGGCGTCCGATCGTCGGTCGCCGGCTGATAGAAGACCGTGAACTCGGCCATCGCCGCTTTCAAACCCTCGAGGGCGGCCTCGTCCGCCACCTCGAAGGCATCGAAGCCGCAGCGGTGCATGAACAACACCTGATCCCGCAGCACGTCACCCACCGCGCGAAGCTCGCCCTTGAAGCCGAAGCGCTCGCGCAGCAGCCGGGCGGTCGTGTAGCCGCGGCCGTCGCGGAACGTCGGAAACTCGACGGCGACCAAGGCCAGCAGCGGCACGTCCGTGCCGATCTCGGGGGCCAGTTCGCTGCTCTTCAGGCGCACGCCCAGCGGCGCGCCGCGCGCCAGCAGCGCATCGCGTTCGGCGCGGAAGCGGGTGAGCGACACGAAGACTAGCCCTTCCGCCGGAACCGGCGCGTCGTCGGCCAGCCCGACCCAAGGGTCGTCGACCAGCCGTCCATCCTTAACGAGCGGCATAGAGTTTCTCCTTGAACGGCTCGAGGCCGACCCGCCGATAGGTGTCGAGGAAGCGTTCGCCGTCGTGTCGCAGGCCGACGTAGGTTTCCACCAGGGTTTCCACCGCATCCACCACGCCGTCGTACGAAAACGCCGGCCCGACCAGGTCGCCCAGCGCCGCCGTTTCCGTCGCGTCGCCGCCGAGGGTGAGCTGGTAGAATTCCTCGCCCTTCTTGTCGACGCCGAGGATGCCGATGTGGCCGACGTGGTGGTGGCCGCAGGCGTTGATGCAGCCGGAAATCTTGATCTTCAGCTCGCCCACGTCGTGCATCCGGCCCACGTCGGCGAAACGCTCGCTGATCCGCTGCGCCACCGGGATGGCCCTCGCGTTGGCGAGGCTGCAGTAATCCAGGCCGGGGCAGGCGATGATGTCGGTCACCGTGCCGATGTTGGCGGTCGCGAGGCCGAGCGGCCGCAGCAGCCGCCACAGTTCGTAGAGGTCGTCCTGCCGCACGTGCGGGAAGGTCAGGTTCTGCTCGTGCGTCACCCGGATTTCACCGAAGCTGTAGGCATCCGCCAGATCGGCGATCGCCTCCATCTGCTCGGCCGAGGCATCGCCCGGCACGCCGCCCACCGGCTTCAGCGACAGGTTGACGATGGCGTAGCCCGGCTGGCGATGCGGGACCAGGTTGGTGCGCGCCCATTGGGCGAACTCGGCGTCGGCGGCCCTGGAGCCCACGAATGCGGCCGAGACGGCCGGCAATGCGGCGAACGCCGGCGGCGCGAAGTAGGCCTGGATGCGCTCGAGTTCGTCCGCCGGAAGCTCCACCGGGCCGCCGCGCATCGTCTCCCACTCGGCCTCGACGCGCGCGCGAAACTCCTCGATGCCGATCTCGTGGACCAGGATCTTGATGCGCGCCTTGAACATATTGTCGCGCCGGCCGTACTCGTTGTAGACGCGAAGGATCGCCTCCAGGTAGGACAGCAGGTGATGCTTGGCGACGAACGGCCGGATCGTCTTGCCGATCATCGGCGTGCGCCCCTGCCCGCCGCCGACCATCACCTCGAAGCCGATCTCGCCGTCTCCGTTGCGCACCGCGCGCAGGCCGATGTCGTGCACGGCGATCGCCGCCCGGTCGGAGGGCGCGCCGGTGACCGCCACCTTGAACTTGCGCGGCAGGAACGAGAACTCCGGATGCAGGCTCGACCACTGGCGAATGATCTCCGACCAGATGCGCGGGTCCTCGATCTCGTCGGCGGCGGCGCCGGCGTATTGGTCGGCAGTGACGTTGCGGATGCAGTTGCCGCTGGTCTGCAGCGCGTGCATCTCCACCTCAGCCAGCTCCATCAGGATGTCGGGCGTGTCCTTCAGTGCCGGCCAGTTGTACTGGATGTTCTGCCGGGTGGTGAAATGGCCGTAGCCCTTGTCGTAGACGCGGGCGATGCGGCCCAGCCGGCGCATCTGCCGCGACGACAGCGTGCCGTACGGGATGGCGACCCGCAGCATGTAGGCGTGAAGCTGCAGGTAGAGGCCGTTCATCAGCCGCAGCGGGCGGAACTGATCCTCGGTCAACTCGCCGTCGAGGCGGCGCGTCACCTGGCCGCGGAACTGGGCCACGCGCTGCGCCACGAACGTATGGTCGAACTCGTCGTAACGGTACATGCCGGTCAGCCTTCTGCCTGCTTGCCGAGATCGAGGCGGACCGAGGGGCCCGCCGCGCGCATCACCTCGCGATAGGTCGCCGGCCGCAGCGCGCCCCGGGCGTCGCGAACCACATCGATGAGGTAGGGTGCCACCACCCGGCAGCGGCCGACGTCCGCCTCCGCCTCGGCCAACAGCGCCGCCGCCGCCTCCTTGCCGTCGACGGCGCGCGCGCTCTCGATCCCCTCGATCCAGCCACCGTCCTCGGCCAGATAGACGACGACGCCGTCGCCCAGCCGGTTGGCGGTCACCGTCTTCGAAGCGCTGCCACGGCTGCCGCGCGCCGAGGAGATGGCGACGACGGCTTCGTCGGTGGTCCGGCTCGGGCTCTTTTTCTCGGTCATGCGCCTTCGTCCTTCAGGTCAGTTCACGGCGGCGGCAGCACAGCCGGTGGCCGCGGTGATTCCCGGCACCAGCTCGACGCGGACGCCGTGGCGCAGCAGGTGCGCCCGCTCCTCGCCGCCGCGGCCGAAGACGAACGGATCGCCGCCCTTCAGCCGCACCACCCGGCCGCCTTCCCGGGCGAGGCGCAGCAGCAGGGCGTTGATCTGCTCTTGCGTGCGGGCGTGGCTGCCGGGCGCCTCGCCGACGTCGATCCGCTCGGCGTCGCGCCGCGCATAGTCGAGGATCGCCGCGCCGACCACGCGGTCGCGGACGATCACGTCCGCCTCCTGCAACAGCCGCATCGCCTTGATGGTCAGCAACTCCGGATCGCCGGGCCCGGCACCGACCAGATACACGATGCCCGGCTCCGCCGCCGTATCGTCGCGCCGGTTGATCAGCGCCAGCATCTGCTCGCGGGCCGCCTGCTCGTCGCCGGCCAGCACGGCGCCGGCGGTCGGACCTGCGAAGAAACGCTCCCAGAAACGCCGGCGCCCGGCCCCGGTCGCGCGCGTCGCCTTGACCGCTGCGCGGAAATCCTCGGCGAACAGGGCGAGCCGACCCAGCCGCGCCGGCAGCATCGCCTCGATGCGGGCGCGAACCGAGCGCGCCAGCACCGGCGACGTCCCCGCACTGCCGATCGCCACCGTGACCGGGTCGCGATCGACGATCGCCGGCCACAGGAAGGTGCACAGCTCCGGCCGATCGACGACGTTGACCGGCACGCCGGCTGCGCGCGCGGCCTGCGAGACCGCCGCATCTGGCGAGGCGCAGCCGGTCGCGGCCACGATCAGCGCATTGCCCGGCGCGTCCGTCTTGCGGAACTCACGGCGCAGCAGCGACACCCGGCCGTCGCGGGCCAGCATCGCCATTTCGGTCGCGGGCTCCACCGCGATCACGCGCACGCGCGCACCGGCACCGGCCAGCACGGCCGCCTTGCGCGCCGCAGCGTCGCCACCACCGACGACCAGCACCGGCCGCCCGCGGACATCGAGAAACAGAGGAAAATGACGCATCGTCGCTGGCGATCCTCCGACCTGCGGGACACACGTAACTACATAAATAACGCCGTAATTTTCTGGATATATACATAAGCGATTGTATAATCGTTTTATACTACAATGATTTTACGTGATTCCCCCGGTGGCAACGAAAGCGGATCCTTGCGGTTTCGTCGCACCGGCAATGCTATATATCGATGCCGATCCTGCACACACCCCCCGTTTGGGTCATAGCATCCGGAAGCAGCACCGCCCGTGAACGACGACCTGTTCGCCCGCCTGCCCGCCGCCGATCCCGCCGCGTACACCGCCAAGGACATCGAGATCCTGGAAGGCCTGGAGCCGGTGCGCCGGCGGCCGGCAATGTACATCGGCGGCACCGACGAGCGCGCCCTGCATCATCTGGTCGCCGAACTGCTGGACAACTCCGTCGACGAGGCGGTCGCCGGGCACGCCACCCGCATCGAACTCCACCTCGCCGCCGACGGCTGCGTCACCGTCCGCGACAACGGCCGCGGCATCCCGGTCGACCCGCATCCGAAGTTCACCGACCGCTCCGCCCTCGAGGTGATCCTGACGACGCTGCACTCCGGCGGCAAGTTCGGCGACAAGGTCTACCAGACCGCGGGCGGGCTGCACGGCGTCGGCCTCTCGGTGGTCAACGCGCTGGCGGAACGCCTGACCGTCGAAGTCGCCCGCGAGCGCACGCTGTGGACGCAGAGCTACAGCCGGGGCCGGCCGGACGGGCCGCTGCGCAACGCAGGCCCGGTGCAGAACCGTCGCGGCACCACCGTCAGCTTCTATCCGGACGCCGCGATCTTCGCCGCCGACGCCCGCTTCCGGCCTTCGATCCTCTACCGCATGGCCCGCTCGAAGGCCTACCTGTTCCGCGGCATGGAGATCCGCTGGTCGTGCGCGCCCGAACTGCTGGCGGACGACCCGGACGTGCCGGCCGAGGCGGTGCTGCACTTCCCCGGCGGCGTCGGCGATTTCCTGCGGGCGTCGCTGGAGGGGCGCGAGACGGTGACGCCGCAGCCGTTCGCCGGCGAAGCGCCCCTGACCGGCGGCGCGGGCCGGCTGGAGTGGGCGGTCGCCTGGCCGTCCGACGAGGACGGTTTCCTCACCGCCTATTGCAACACGGTGCCGACGCCGCTGGGCGGCACGCACGAGGCCGGCTTCCGCGCGGCGCTCACCCGCGGGCTGAAGGGCTACGGCGAGCGGGTGAAGAACCGGGACGCCGACAAGCTGGTGCCCGAAGACGTGGTCGGCGGCGCCTGCGTGATGCTGTCGCTGTTCCTGCGCGAGCCGCAGTTTCAGGGCCAGACCAAGGAAAAGCTGGTCTCGCCGGAAGCCACCCGCCTCGTCGAGACGACGCTGCGCGATCACCTCGACCACTGGCTCGCCGACGCGCCCGCCGTCGCGGGGGCTTTGCTCGGGCATCTGGTCGACCGGGCGGAACAGCGGCTGCGCCGCCGGCAGGACAAGCCGGTGAAGCGGCAGTCGGCGACGCGCAAGCTGCGCCTGCCCGGCAAGCTCACCGACTGCACGCGGGAGGACGCCGCCGGCACCGAGCTGTTCCTGGTGGAGGGGGACTCCGCCGGCGGCTCGGCGAAGCAGGCTCGCGACCGGGACACCCAGGCGGTGCTGCCGCTGCGCGGCAAGATCCTCAACGTCGCCAGTGCGTCCGCCGAGCGGCTGCGGCTCAATCAGGAACTGCGGGATCTGATCGAGGCGCTCGGCTGCGGCGCCGGCAAGGCGTTCGATCTCGCGGCACTACGCTACGAGAAGATCGTGGTGATGACCGACGCCGATGTGGACGGCGCGCACATCGCCTCGCTGCTGATCACCTTCTTCTTCCGTGAACTGCCCGCATTGATCGAGCGCGGCCACCTCTACCTCGCCGTTCCGCCCCTCTACCGGCTGACCCGCGGGCCGCTGACCCTCTACGCGCGCGACGACGCCCACAAGGCGGAGCTGCTGCGCACCACGTTTTCCGGCCGCGGCGAGGTGGAGATCAGCCGCTTCAAGGGGCTGGGCGAGATGCCGGCAGCACAGCTCCGGGCGACGACGATGGACCGCCGAACCCGCACGCTGCTGCGCGTGGCCCTGCCGGGGACGGACGATGCGGCCGGGCGGCAGGCGGTGACGGATCGGGTCGAGACACTGATGGGCCGCCGTCCCGAACTCCGCTTCGCCCTGATCTGCGAAAGCGCCCGCTTCGTCGCCGACGCGCTGGACGTGTGACGCCGGGGGCGGCGAAGCCCTCACCCTCCCGCTTCGCGAGCCCCTCCCTCTCCCGCGAGGGGAGAGGGGTTTTCAGCGCGGGCGTCGTCCGCTTCAAGGGGAAATCCGGGATTGCTCCGCGCGCTCCCTCTCCCCTCGCGGGAGAGGGCCGGGGTGAGGGTGGCCGCAGCATCGCCAGGATGCGCGTAGTGACCACTGAGGCGCGGTCGAATCCGGCGGACGGCGCCGTCCCGGCGCCGTCCGAAGGGCGCGCCCCCTCCGGGCGCACGCCCACACTCGGCCGCCCCTCCGGGCCGGCCTCAGGCCGGACCGGGCTCGATGGACCTCAG
>Ga0209573_1001847_pt1 | contig 29951 bp, 28 predicted proteins | sample TNRBio252014_DNA_FD_185870 | JGI IMG/M metagenome (GOLD analysis project Ga0209573, IMG submission 185870) | Wastewater treatment Type I Accumulibacter community from EBPR Bioreactor in Madison, WI, USA - TNR Reactor_6/25/2014_ DNA (SPAdes)... | ecosystem: Engineered > Bioreactor > EBPR >...
CGCTCTGGTTGCTCCCCAGCATTGCCATATCCTCTGGCTGAGCGTTCATTATTATATCTAAGTTTAAATAAGCTCTCACTAAAAAACTAAATTAATTTTAAAAAGGTATTGACTACAAAATTAAATCTATTAAACTCTTTTTAAGTCATCACCTCTTTCAACATCAATTTGGACATCCCCGATTTTTTTCTTTTTTATCTTTAGTCTTCTCTGCCAGACCGCGGAGGGTCTGGCTACGCAGTTTAATTGTGCGTAGCCAGACCCTCCGCGGTCTGGCAGAGAAGACTAAGGAGAGAAAGTAGTAGGCTAACAACCGCCTTAGACTTTTTCTACTAAATTCGCTGGCACTTGCGGCGTTTCGACGCTTCAACTGCCTCTATAAGAATAAGAAGTTAATTATATTTTTAAAAACCTAGACTTTCTATCTCAAAACAGTATAACCAACAAAAAATTTAACGACCACGCAAAATATTGAGTAGAACAAAAAGATTACCTCTATTAGAGTTTATTATTTTAATGGCATTAATGACAAGCATTTTGGCCTTGTCAATTGATTGCATGTTACCTGCTTTTAATGATATGACTGGTGATTTAAAATTAAATAACCCTAAAGATATTCAATTGATCGTTTCATTCATGTTTTTAGGCCTTGGTATTGGGAAATTATTTTTTGGCCCCTTCGCCGATAGTTATGGGCGAAGACCCGTTGTCTTTATTGGGTTTGGTACTTATATTGTAGGTTGCTTGATCTCCTATTTTTCGCAAAACTTGTCTATCATGTTGCTTGGCCGTGTATTACAAGGTTTTGGAGTAGCTGGACCATCAAATATTACCTTGGTTTTAGTACGCGATTTGTATAAAGGGCGTGAAATGGCAAGAATCATGTCTTACATCATGGCGGTTTTTATTATGGTACCTGTTTTGGCACCTGGTATTGGTCTAGGGATTCTTTCCATTTCTAACTGGCGCACCATCTTCCTAGTATTTTTAATTATTAGTGTATTGATTTTGACTTGGTTCTTTTTACGACAAGAAGAAACATTGCCGAACGAATGTCGCAAGAAAACTTCCCTTGCTAATTTTGTTGGGGCTATCATCCAAGTATGTCAAGTTAAGATTACCTTGCTTTATGCAATTATTATTGGATTGACTTCCGGTGCTTTTTTGGGTTATTTAAAAACATCGCAAGTTATTTTTGAAGTACAATATGGTCTTGGAAAAATGTTTCCATTTTACTTTGCAAGCCTTGCCATTGCAGTTGGTTTAGCCTCTATAATCAATGGGCAAATTGTTCGAAAATATGGAATGCGCTTGCTATCACAGTGTGCCATGTACACGATAATCTTCTGTTCTACGATACTGATTACAATTAGTATACCCTATAGCGGCCACCCACCTTTATATTTATTATTAGCCTTTTTAATGATCAATTTTTTCTGCATGGGAATACTATTTGGCAATTTAAGCTCCATCGCCATGGAACCCATCGGCCATATTGCCGGCATGGGTGCCGCCGTTCTCGGTTCGCTTTCAACCTTACTTTCAGTTCCCATAGGCATTTTTATCGGCTATCAATATGACGGCAATATCTATTCTCTTATGTTCGGGTTTGGTAGTTGCAGCCTAATTTCAATAATTCTGATTAAAATATTTGACCGCCAACCAGACTTATAATTTTGAATAAAAATTTTTGAAAACCCAGCGCACTAATAATCCCCACTATGTCCACCAAGTCTACTATGTCCACGATGTCCACAAAATTATATAACTCATTTAATCTTCTAAACACCTATCGACGAAATCGGTATTGCCAACATATTTTTGCTGATCGGCAAAAACTCATTTCCATCATAAAGCACAACCCCGAAAACAAATAAACCTTTGGCCATATTTTCGATCTTACATGGCCAATTGTTTTATAAGAGTTGATTTGCCCGATTGCCGTGGCCCACTAATCATTACTACAGGCGTATCCGATAAAGCATCTTGAAGCTTCGCAGCTAAAAACCGCGGATAATAAACTTGTTCAGCCACAGAATCCCCTTTTTATTAGAATACATTTGCCGTCTATTTCGGAATATTATGCCGTCTAACTCGGAATTTCATAGCGTCCAAGTCGGAATTATTGCCCGTCTAACTCGGAATTTAATAAATTTAGCATGTATTTTATTATTAAATGCATCGTAAAATTTGTTGGCTTGGACCATTAATAATATGTTTATTGTCAAAAAACACACTACTCTGCAACCTTTATTCCAATCGCTGCTTTCAACGGATTTCCTTGAGGTATTAATTCTAACCGCAAAAATGCATGGTCGATGGAAGATTTATTATCAGAAGAATAAGGGTTAAATGGTAATTCAGGAAAATGCAGCACACCATCACAATGCAACTTTAAGTGTACCTTTTGATTAAAAATCTTTATCACCGAACCACTTTTAACTTTTAATGATATTTTTTTTGCAGATAAAAGTATTTTCTTTTTACCTACAATAATTTCATCGTTTAACTGTAATCGCAATGGAACATTAAATCGCAAACCTTTAACATTTTTTGTTGGGTGATTTTGCTCCCCTGAAAGAAGGATCTCACTAGCACTAACAAACTTTGTTTTTACTTCTAATTTGGCACCTGACGCATACAAAGCAATAACACTCGGGTCTTTGGTGTTTGTGTTTAATTGCCCACCAAATAAAACATCTAATTTTTCCCCCTTATCCGTATAGAAAGTATTATGATTATCATTGTTTTTACCTTGTGAACCATCCACAAGCAAGCCAACCGATTTATGCCAAACACTATATACTTTACCGTAATCAAGGCGAAACGAGGAATGTGGGTGCACAACCACCGGGTTGACAGAATAATTTATCTGCCATGAATTTTTTCTTATGAATACGGAATGATTGCCTAAAAACTGTTTACCATTCCAATTTTTATAGGTTTTAACAGCTCCCCTTTTCATATAAACATAGTTTTCTAATAATCGAGCAAAACCTTCACCAGTAAATTCTTTAGTCGTATTTAAATTTGCTTCAATTGCTTTTAGAGCAAATGTTCTACCTTCAGGAGTATTTGACAACCCATGAAAACCCCATGTTAAGGAGAATTTATGATAAAGATTTCTTTTATCCGTCAATTCAACAAACGAAAAATCTGGGTAAGAAATTTTGTAAAAATATTGAAAGGCTTTGAAAAGAGCCGAATTATATTTTTCCTTTTTATATAATCGATTCATACGAGCAACGCCCGCAAGTGTAGTTGAGCAATACTGACCAACAGGCCCATGACCTTCTGGCCAATAACCCTCTGCAGATTGAAAGGCTACAAACCTATCCATAAAATTTTCAGCTAAAGATTTCCAGTAATTATTTTTAAAAACAACCCCGCCATTATATAAGGCACAAGCGTATAAACTGGCATGATTGGGGCTGGTATTGAATGAATACGAATTAAATACTTCTTGGGGTAAATAACTCTCTATTTTCTTTTCAAGATAGACCAATGATCGTTTCATGGTCGCTACCCAATTCTCTTTATCTTTTTTGTCTAAATCGTTTTTCATTAACTCATAAGCATCTAACCAAAACACCAAAAGTCTTTGGTCAATCGTAAAACCAGAATTACCAAACGAATAATAATAAATCAAACCATTTGAATTGGTATTTTTTGAAAAATAATCACCCAATTTCAAAATGGATTTCAATAGCCGTTCTTCCTTGAAGTAAATATTGCCTTTAAATTTTGTTTTATACAAATAGCAAAACGGGTAAATCGCTTGATAATCAAACGCTCTTGGCGCTTCAGGGTCAGGTTGCTGAAAATACCCTTCGTCTGTTTGTCTATTTAATAAAGGTTCCACCAAAGAAACAAGCTTTGATCGCATATTTTCTAAAATCTTCAAATCTGACATAATTATCACCTCAAAAGTTTGTAATATTATACAAAATCAAAAATTAGGAACAATTCATTTAAAGCGAAAAAGTCTCATCTCTTTTTTGATAAAACTAAAATCACAAAACCAAAAGTTTCTAATCCGAGCCTTAAACGAAAATTATAAGATTAACGAAGAATATTTAGCAATCATTACTCTGTCCACCAAGTCCATCATGTCCACACCCTCACTGGCTCATTTCATGAGCCACAGTGGTCAGTCTATTACATCTAAAGTCTACAATCTGCAGCCTCGTTTCCTTGTAATAAGCCGTACCCACATCAAATAAATTGTTAAAGAACAGCTTTCCGCAAGCAATTTGCGCCGTATTTTATCTTTTTTGCTTTCCAATTCTAATAGCCAAAACCATACTTTCGCACTACTTTACCGTCAGATAAATATTTTTACCTAACGGTCAGTATTAGCCGTACAATTTTACCAATTAAACAAAACAGCCACACTATGTCCACTCCGTCCACTATGTCCACTATGTCCACTATGTCCACATTTATTCAATTACATGGGCGCGTGAAAGTTGCACTTATGCTAAAACAATATGTTCAGGCAGCGCTTCAATAAGGCGAAAATACAAGATCTGCTCTGGCTGTGATAAAGGCTTCTTTGCATAAAAAGGCCAAATTTCGCCACCTGAACCAGCCTGTGATTTTGCTTTGAGGACTGCAATGGCGACAATTATTGCAAAGATTATGACTATTATTATTAAAATTGTTACCATTATTGTACATCCAATTCTTCAGTACCGATTTTACCTTTTATACTCTTCAATCCTATTAATCAAAACCATACTTCCTCGCTATTTTACACCATACGAATAATTTGGCCAAACGGTACAGCCTCTATTTCATCCTCCAAGGAATCAACTAAATCAGCCATAAAATCAATATGTGTTAGGGCTTCAATCGCATCAACTGATTTCAAATAGCTATTCAAGCCCTTTTTAGTTGGTACCTGTGGGAAAACAAAAGCCATTACACTTGGTTTGCCTGCCACTACCTGGCCTATAATTTTATAGAAATAATCAGGGATTTCTATTTTTCCAGCGATAAATGTTTTATCAGCATCCCAAATGCAGCCACAAATAACCCAAATTGTGTCAAATCTATCAGCATAACCGCCCTTGTTTGCCTCTAGTTCCTCAACATCTTTCCAATACCCCCTATTAAGCCCCGCTTTCTGTGGTGCAATATTAGTCATCTTAAATGTTTCTAACTGGTCTGCTTCCAAAATCATCATAGCATTTTAACATTGCCGTTTGGGTCAGTGGCAAAGCTGATCATTCTACCAACAGCGTCGTACTTTTTAACAAATTTAAAGTATTTTAAAAATAAACAAAATTGTGCTTGATAATGCAATAAGAAAAAGGATATTAATTTTAAGAAATATGGGGCTGTGTTTAGCTGACTTGATAAACTCGAAAATAGTGTTTGGTTTCAGCAAAATACTATCAAGTAAAGTGGCAGAAAATATTGGAGAATAAAATGAGCTTAGCGATTGAAATTGTATATTCTTTCAATGCGAAAAATCGTGCTTCATGGAGCAGAAATGTTATTGTGCCTGATAATTTTACGCTAACAAAGTTACATTATTTGATAAGTGATTTGGCGCATATTAATGGTGCAGATATTTTTTTTCAATTCATGGATTCAAACTTTAACCTATTAAATTCTAATGCTAAAATTGGCTGTACAGCAAGATGGCATTTTAATGATATAACAATAAAACAAGCTGTTGCGCCTGGCGTTTGCTTAGACTATCGCTGCCATGGGGTTAATAATTGGCTGTTTAATGTATACTTCACTAGTCATTCAACATGGAGCTTACATGGCAAGCCATATGAAGTAATAGGCAAAACTGGTCGTTCAATTAAGCAGTTTAAAATTGCCTGACAAAATACATACGATGCCAAAACGAAGCCACGATGGTGAAGTTTAGCTCGTAACGAAGTGGAGAGCCCATTCCTTGATTCACAAAAATGGGCGAGTACACGGATGTACGAAGCAATGTTTAGAAAACATGATAATTTTTGGAGAAAAAAATCTACGAAGATTACTAAAAGAGTATGAAGAACATTACCATTTTGAAAGAAATCACCAAGGTATAGAAAATCAAATTGTCAAAGTCAACGATACTCTTCAACATTCCCAAAAAGGAGAAGGTGAAATTTTGAAAAAAGCAAACGAAACCACGAAGGTGAAGTTTAGCTCGTAATGAAGTGGAGAGCCCATACCTTGATTCGCAAACATGGGCGAGTACAGGGATGTACGAAGCAATCGCATTGGCGGTTTACTGAACTACTATTACCGCAAATCAGCTTAATTTTGGAAAATCAGCTTATTCCCACTATAGGAATACTCCGTACCAACATCAAATAAATTGTCAAAGAACACTTTTTCGGCAAGTGTTTTGCTGCGTACATCCTTGTACTTGCCCACGGGCTGGTGAAACCAGCTAAACTTCGCCATCATGGCTTCGTTTTCGCACCGATTTTACCTTTTTTACTCTTCAATCCTATTACTCAAAACCGTACTTCCTCACTATTTTACACCATACGAATAATTTGACCAAACGACCGTCAACTAAAATTTTTTACAATGTACCGTCCCTTATATTTCCGAATAATTTGACCAAACGTGTACAGCCTCTATTTCATCCTCCAAGGAACGGGCAGAGCTTTGAATTCAAATCTTAACCTTTTGATCTAAAAACGGCCACTCATCATAAAAAGTAAAATTTTTCTTTAAATATTCTATTAATTTTTTAATTTCTGCTAAATCCTGCTCTTCAGTTGGCCAATCACTGCTATCTAATAGGTAATAAGAGCCTGATTCAGAATAAAATTTTGGTAAGCGAAGATTCATATAGTTGTGTACTTGATTTTTTAAAACAATCCTTTTTTTAGCGTTAATGTCATTCTCAAATTCTTTGGCTAATTTGTAGTTTTCAATTGTCATATAAGGTTGTAAATAAAATATCAAGTAAAAAGAAATAGTTCGGAATTTTTTTTTGTCGAACTCGCTAGCATTTTTTTCTGCTCCTAAGCTTCGTCTATATTTTCTTTTACTTTCTATTCTTATCATGTTCATATTTCTTTCCATAACAAATAATTTTCCTTCACCTATTTCAGTAAATTTTGTATATTCTTTTTTATTTTGTTTGACACAAGCGCTACATATAAAAAAAACTAAAAGCATAATTAATGTTCTTCGCACATTCTTCTCCTACTATTGGTTATTTTTTTTAAAATTGTCACTACCAATTTTGCCTACATCTAAAAAACTATGGGAAGAGTTTAGCCAACCAGGTACTTGATCAATTGTAATAGGTGTAGCAACAATTATTTTTTCCTTTGGGTTATTATACGCTTTCATTAATAAATTCTTAATTTCTAATTCAGTATTACCTTTCCCAATGCCATGCCCATAAAAAGTACCGCCAGTTTCAATATTAGATTCTGCAATTACATGTTGACCTTGCATAGCAGCACCAGTCACACTTCTCGTGCTAGAATAGTTAGAATTATTTTTAAAATAACCTCTATCGCTATAGCGGGTATTATTTGCATCTAAGCCAGGATAATCCCAAGGAATTAATGAAGAGTTGCCATATAAATTGCCTACAACTGTCACAAGTGCGTTATAGAATATAATATTCATACCACCAAGACAATCAGCATAAACTATCGAACCTGTATTATTTATAAAATTAGGCAAATCACTAGGTGTAATATTACTTCCAACACTGTATGTAGTTTCATTTTGCGGAACACCACCAGTTTGATCATTGACTTCATTTGGTGGGAATTTACCTGTGTAACCGGAAATTGATTTTTGCACTTCGCTACGTAAGTGCATTTCTAAACTTGTTAGCAAATTCTCAATGTTTATAACCGTACCTTTTTTAATTTGGCCTGTAAAATTAAGTTCAGAGGCATCTTCTTCGTTGCCCGAAATCGATTTTGCTAAATTCGCCAGTGTATCAGTATCTTTATTTGAACATACTGCCCCAGAGTACGGCTCTCTAGAACCTCTTGAAAATTCCTTTTCAATCTTCCAGAGACCACTTGGATCAACACCATTATTAATAAAATAACCTCGATATAAATTCAACCCATCCATATATCCAAGCGGATCATGATTAATAAATCTACCCAAATAGTTATCAAAATACCTAGCCCTATAATACTGCAACCCTGATTCATCATCATGTCTAATATCTGTGTAACCATAACTTTGATCTACATTGGCAGTGGTTATAGTTGTATAGGTTGCATCTAATAATGTACGCTTGCCGTAACCGTCATATCTAGCTCTTTCAACTACAGCACCTGTTGAATCAATAAAACCAGTCACACAATAACGCAGATCTGACATGTAATAATTGTAGGTTGAACCATTAACAACTAAAATTACTTCATCTATATATTGCTCACCATTCACATATTCACGCACCTTGGTTTGCGAGCCATTTGTTTCAACAAGCACAGTTGCACCGTCATAATAGAATTGCTCTTTGGCACCACCAGAATGGTGCTTTTCAACTCGTAAGTTATTAGCATTATAGTAATAATCACAAATGATGTTATTACCTGAATCTCTTACTTCCACCAAGCGATTTAATTCATCCCAAATATATTTTTGATTACCATCATTGGTTAGATTGCCATTTAAATCATGACTTAAACTAGTTGCGCCTCTAAATGTAATTGCGTTCATCACATCATGTGACCTTGACTCTGTTGTGCCATTATTATTAAAACTTGACCAGTTAGCTAGTGCATCCAAAGTATACCCTTGATAGAAACTTGGTGTACCACCGATTGTACCGCGTTCCATCTTGGTAAATCTTTGTGCGGAATCGTAGTGGTAATTATGAGAATCTTGGGATCTATCAAGTTGATTTTTTGCCAAGCGAGATTCTCGTCATAGATGAGTACAAATAATTAATCGCGATTCTATTCATATAACAACAAACAGCAAGAAAATCTGTGGTCTAAAGTCGCACTCTCTAAAAATAGGCCGCAGTCTCATCAAATACATTATCATTTAATTATTTTCGATAAGTGATTTTGGGTACATTTCCGTTTACTTATCTTCGGGTGGGCACTCCAGCTAAACTTCGCCATCATGGCTTTGTTTTTACACCGATTTTATTTTTAGCATTCCAGCTCTAATAACCTAAACAATACTTTCACGCTATTTTCTAACAGATGAATTACTTGACTAAACGGCCTAGAACTTGTGGCAACCGAGTTTATCTGAGTTTTCGATATTCATTTATGGGGATAAATCGGAACGAATAGTCATTTCTAAAATCTTCTTTAAAAAGAATGGGGCAATTCAACGCACCGGCGACTCACTTGAAGGTTATTAATTTGTTTTTTCAAAAAGCGCTTCGAATGCAAAAACATTTAAGGATGTCTGATCATTTTTTTGTGTTATTTTTTTTCTCTCAATTGAAGAAAGTATAAGATAAGAATATATGTTTTTTTTCTCTATTTTGAAAAGAATATCTTTTTTTAATTCAATTTCTTTTTGATACATTTTTAGTTTGTCAGAGTTGGCATTTTTAATTTCTACTATGCCTAAAGACTGATCATGAAATCGAAGTGCAATATCAACTTGTAGCCCCTTATTGTTTCTTTTCCCTTTTACAGAATAATTACCAATGTCAATTACTGATTCTTGAATACCTAAGTTGTGTAGAATTTCATTAATATGAAGTCTACATAAATTTTCAAAGGCAAACCCAAGATTGGTGTTTAATAAAGGCTTAACTTTGTTGTTATATATAGATTGGCCCTGACCATTTTCTATTCCATTTAAATAGGGGTAAACACATCGGAAATAAAAATAAAGGTAAGGGTCAATTATTTTATATTTCTTACTTTTTTTCTCTTTAAAAGCAAAATTGGTTATGGGTACAATAAATTGGGCTAAACATAAATTATCTATATAGCTTTTAACACCACCACCCGAGGACATATTTATTTTCTTTGAGATTTCTTCAATGGTAAGCGGACCATTTTCAACCAGAGCAATTACAATCAATTTATAAGTGTGAGACTCTTTAAAATGGTTGAAGAAAATCTTTTCTACTTCTGTTAAAAAATAGGCATCTTTTGAAAAAAATAACTCGCAGATATTTTTATCAAAAGACTTTTCCGCCTGAATCAAAGTCAAATACTTAGGTACGGTGCCGAAAATACAAAAGTAATTTATTAATTCTCTCGGTGTTTTATATTTAAAGAAAAGCTGTGCTTCTTGAATTTTTAGTGCTTGAACATTTTGCACCAAATCAATTCTGCCATATAAGGCGTTAGATTTCACAACTTTTTTAATCATGAAGCTAGCAATGGAACCGCACAAAACCAATAACACATTTTGCTTCAATAGATAACGATCCCAATATGATTTTAACAGCGAAACTAGTTTTGATTGCCCGGCTGCCATCCATTGAAACTCATCAAAGACAATCATCAATTTTTTTGATTTTTGGGTTTTAATATATTCTGATAAATAAAGAAAAATTGCATCCCAACTTGATAGATCAAGTCGATATAAGTTCGTATCATGGATTTGTTCTTTGAGTTGCACTACAATATTTTTAATTTGTGCTGGAGTTTTACCCCCTTCAATACCCTCAAAATAAAGAAAATTGGTTTGCTCCCCAAATTTTTTTAGCAACTCACTCTTACCTATGCGCCGCCGACCGTATAGGCAGATAAGTTGTGACTCTGATTTTCGATAGTAATTTTTCAAAACCTCTAGTTCAACTGATCGCCCAACAAACATGTATTTATTCCGCTAATAAAGTTAAATGACTATTTTAGCGGAATAATTACCGTTGTCAATATTCCGCTAACAAAGTTAAACAACTATCTTTGCGGAATAATTTTTTATGTAGTTATAATATTTTTAAATATGGTTTATTGTAAAAGTATTGGCAAAGATTTTCTGCATTTTTCATGAATGATCGCAAATTTCTGCAAAAACTTCACCTTTTTATAAATTTTCAGATCAATGCTAAAATCTAAAGTGGACTGTTTAATAATGGGAGAAGCAAAATAATTCGACAAAACAGTCAAACGGAAAGGCAGGGGATTCGTAAGCTAATTTTATAAATTATCGTAAACTATTGCAAATATTATAGTTATATATTATAAACTCTTTCAATTAAAGAAATGTGATAAATTTGTGATACATTTAAATAAAGCTAAATCGATCCTTTTAAACAGATTGCCTTTAGGGTTAATTTTGTGCTTTAGCCCCCTTTTAACTAAAACTATGAGCTTAAGCTAGTAGAATTTGAAATTTATAAATCCAGTTAAATTTTACATGGCACTACTTATTGCGGTTTAAAAGCCTATTTATACACTACTTTAAAAAATTAAGATTAATTAAATCTTATTATTCTGCCGATAGGAGAATTAGGGTTGACGATTGTCAACTTAACCTTAAACTATGAGTGACCCAACAAGCAAAAAGCCTTCTTACCCCCTAGAAGAGGTTCAGAAAAAAATTAGACGAAATGAATATCGAATTACCTTACAGGCAATTAACGATGCAGATACTTTTTTCGGTTGGGAACGAAAGGATATAATCGAGTGCCTTTTAAAGCTAAACGACAAATACCACAATGACGATAAAGACAACAATCATTTTTATAAAACCGATAAAAACTTAAATGATCCGCCTCACATGATGGATGTTTACAGAGCAAAAAAAATAAAAGATGACTGTAATGTGTATACGCATTTATATATCAGCAATACAGAGAAGATTGTAGTAATAAACAGTTTTAAGAAACTAAAAGGAGGTTAAAAAATGACTTTATGCGCACTTTGTAGTGGAACAATAAATAAAGCAGCCAAGTCGGTAGAGTTTAATAGTATTCCTTTAGGAAAAATTCTCGTTCCAGATATTTTGGTTTATGAGTGCGAAAAATGCTTGGATCAAACTTTAGACAATGAACAAAGTGATTTATTAATTCGCAAAGTGAAAGAACTTGAAAATAAAGCATTTGCACAATTGCCCATTGGAGAGTTTATGTCTGCAAAAGAAACCTATGGCTACTTAGGCATATCAAAACAAGCTCTTAGTAAAGATAAAAAAATCAAAAGAGGCTTTATCTACTCAGTAAAAATTGGAACCCAGAGCTTTTACTATAAAAAATCAGTTTTTAGATTTAAAGAAACAAGAGATGGACGAATCCCTTTACAGGAAACACAGGAAAACAAAAACAACCCTAAAGAATTTGAATCTAAAATGGAAGAAATGCTGGAACATTTAAATGCGATAAATGCAGAAATTCAAAATACATACTTGTCTTTAGAAATAGACTCAATTCTTCCTAAACCCTACAATTTGAATCAAAAGGGAAAATTGGCTAACAACCAGAATAACGAGAAAGATTTAGCAAATGCAAGTTAGTTTAAATATAAATGATGCAAAGGTATCTTTTATAGCCTTTTCAAATCAACCAAATAACCCACCAAAAGAACCAATGAAACTAGAAGTTGAAATTGGCAACTCGAAAAATCAGCAGGACGATTCTGCTAATTGCTTTTTTGTTCGTTTTAATATATCGCTATTCCAAAAAGAGGAAAACTATCTTTTGAATGTAGTTTACACTTCTTTTTTTACTTCTAATCAAACAATAGATGAAGAGTTTTTTAATTCAACTTTTGCAAAGGCAAATGCGCCTTCAATTGCTTTCCCTTATTTAAGGGCTTACATTTCTAACATAACTATGCAATCTGGCTATAAACCTTTATTGCTACAATCAATTAATTTTATAGAGCTCTCAAAAGATATTAAAAAGATAGATCCTTTAAAAGAAACATAACTGTAAATCGTATTTGTTAACGGCAAACTTTCCAATACTAATTTGCAAAAAAGATTTTCTTAAAAATTTTTAGAAAAAAAGCCACGCTAATTTACTGTCGCTATCATAAAAGAAAAGCCTGCAATAGTAAATATAACAAATTGCAGAGCAATCATAAACAAATAAACCTTGCCTAATTCATAATTTTTTTTTGCAAAAAAAACGATACACTTTATAAAATTAATCATAAATTGAATAAAAAATGAAATCACAATAAAAAAAAACCAATCGCCTAAATTCTTATTCGAAAACTGATCTGAATCAGAAAAAGTTACAATAAACATAAAAATGGACAAAACGCCTGAATAAATAAACAAAGCAATCAAATTAATTCTGACCGTCTTTTGTAGTTTTGACTTTAACGATGGACTTAATTCTTTCAACTTCAGCAATCCTCTTTTTGATGAATGATTAAAATTCTATGCCAAATTTGTGATAAAAACTCGATACTTCTGATGGTTTTGGGTGTTTTAAAATGTCGCTAGATTATAGAGAAGATGGCTCTAAATGCCAATATAACAGTAAGTTACGAGAAAATAAGGAGTTAAATAAAATCAAGAACGGAAAGGCAGGGATTCGAACCCTGGGTACCCTCACGAGTACACTTCCTTAGCAAGGAAGCGCTTTCGGCCGCTCAGCCACCTTTCCAAAGACTTGTTTAATCCACCTAAGGGGATAGAATAACAAATAGTCAACTATACCTCTAGGGGGTGTAGGATTATAGCTTTAAAAAAACAGTTGTCAAAAAGGAATTTCCTTAAAATTCCATTGATTTATTAGGCAAAATATGAACAAAATTTTATCACCCCTACTATTATTGCTTTTGATTCTCATTGCATTTGTTTCTTTGGAATTTCAAAGCTCAAGTAGGCAAAAACTTGAAAAGGACCTCAAAAACGAGCATTTAAATCGAGGTAAATATTATTGCCAACAAATTATTCGCGAAATAGAGTTTTTGCCAAAACTCGATAAACAATTTTTAGAGTTTTTGCAGAAACTAGACCATCTACACCCCAATGAATTTATAGCCTTTGATTTAAAAATTGCCGATGATTATTTGCATATTTGGAAGCACCCCGATTTTGAAAATGCAAAAACCGATAGCGACAAATTTGTCTGTGTAAAGTCAGAAGAATTTACCTACAAAAACAATAAGTGTTATATTTTTGTTTTCTTGCAACCAAGCGCTGCCATGAAAACTTTACATCACCTACAAGCACTCAATGAAAAATTATCACTGCTATTGATCGCCGTTGTTTTCGTAAGCGCCATATTGTCTGTATTTATGTTATATGCTAAACACAAAAAAGATCAAAGAAGAACTCACGAACAAATGCGTCAAAAAGAACTCTCAAGCCAAAATGAAATTTTCAAAAGAGAAAAAGATGCCGAATCTCTTCGGTTACAAATGCATGAAAAAGAAAAACAATTGCGCCATGCCGACAAAATGAATTCACTAGGCACCCTAGCTTCAAGCATGGCTCATGAGATCAACAACCCAAACTCCTATATCTCGCTAAACGCCGAAACCCTTGATAAGGCTTGGCGCGATGTTCTAGACATTATCAACAATCAAATAAACGAAGAAACCAAAATTGCGGGCATACCTTACAAACTCATGCGCGAAAGAATACCAACTTTAACCCAAGCTATAAAAGAAGGTAGCGAACGCATCAAAAATATTGTCGCCGATTTAAAACATTTTAGCGGTCTAGAAAAAACGGTAGAGGAACAAAAATCAATCGTCAATCTAAAAAATGTAATTAATTCATCCATGCGCTTGACAACTACTTTTATGAATAAATTTACCGATCATTTAATCGTTGAAAATGAAACAGATCTCTTTATCTTAGGGTACGAACAAAGGCTAGAACAAGTCATTGTAAACCTATTGCTAAATGCTGCGCAATCATTACCTTCAAAAGACAAAAAAATTAAAATCAGAGCTTTTCTCGATGAAAAGAATATTAAACTTGAAATTAGTGACGAAGGGTGCGGGATCTCTGAAGAGAATCAAAAGAAGATTTTTGAGCCATTTTTCACCACCAAAACAGATTCTGGTGGTACAGGGCTAGGGTTATCCATTTCTTGTGGTATTATTCAGGATATGGGCGGGCAAATCAAAGTTGAATCAAAACTAGGGCAAGGTTCTACTTTTACAATTATACTACCGGCGCATCATGGTGAATAAATCAGTTTTTCTCAGTGAGAAAAAAAAGGAACAAAAATGATTCCAAAAGACTTTAATTTTAAAAAAGTGAATGCTGAAATCTCTATCTTGTTAGTTGACGATGAAAAAAATCTTCTAACAGCACTCGAAACAACTTTACTTTCATCAGGTATTGAAAAAATTAGCCTACTCTCTAATGCTTCAAAAATTATGGAAACAATGGAAGCTTTAAAACCAAATATTTTAGTCTTAGACGAAAATATTGCCTCCATTCGCGGGTCAGAACTGATTGGCCCTATCTTATATAAATTCCCAAGCACACAAATTATCATGCTAACAGCTATTGGGGATATTGAATTAGTTGTCAAGTGCATGCAGTCAGGGGCAATTGACTTTTTAACAAAACCAATAGATGAAGCCAGATTACTAGCAGCCATATATAATGCATTAAAGAAAATTACGATGGTAGATGAACTGCAAAAAATGAAATCGTATTTAACTGGTAAAAACCTAGAACACCCAGAATATTTTTCTAAAATAATTTCTACAAACGACAAAATTACAAATTTATTCAAATATATCGAATCTGTCGCAAAAACCCCTCTTCCTATACTTTTAACAGGCGAAACAGGTGTGGGCAAAGAACTATTTGCACAAGCAATTCACAAAACTAGTCAAGCTTCTGGTAATTTTGTAGCCTTTAATGCGGCTGGCACCGATGACAACTTCTTCTCAGATACTCTATTTGGGCATGTTGACGGGGCGTTTACATCGGCTGAGAAAAAACGCATCGGTTTACTTTCAGAAGCAGAAAATGGAACTATTTTTATTGATGAAATTGGTGATCTACCTTTAAATTCACAAATAAAATTGCTGCGTCTTTTACAAGAAAAAGAATATTACCCAATTGGTGCCGATAAACCCAAACAGTGTAATGCTAAAATTGTATGCGCCACAAATAAATCTCTAGCTGAGGAAGTTAAATCAGGCAGATTTCGTGCCGATTTATTTTATCGATTGAATAGCCATGTGATCTACATTCCACCTCTCCGTGAGCGCATTCAAGATATAGAAGTATTGATTCCACACTTTATCAATAAACATAAAACCAACAAAAATTTTACAATTGGGTATCCAAAACAATTATTACCCATACTCTCTCAATATAGTTTTCCAGGAAATATTCGCGAACTAGAAATGATGGTGGCCGATGCTCTTGCCACCTGCAAAGGTTCTACAATTCCACTGGAGCCGTTTTTTAACAAAATCGATGCCGTTAAATCGATAAAGGATAAAACTTTTTCCAACGAATATTCGACTATTGACGATTTCCCTTCCTTGCACGATATCGAAAAACAACATATCCAAAAAGCTCTTGCCTTAGCCGAACAAAACCAAAGTCTTGCCTCACGACTGCTCGGTATTACGCGGCAAACCCTTCACAACAAACTAAAAGATCAGTAGATATTAAGGCTAGCGGAATAATTGGTTGTGTTCTTAGACTGCACTACAGTGGTCTGGGCTAGAAGACAGTGGAAAGGGTGCATTCGCCCTATGATGTAGTTTTGTGTTAACTACTCAGAAAATTGTAGAGACGGGTTTGAAACCCGTCTCTACGCCAATTGTAAAAAAATTAAAAATACACATAGTGCGTTTTGTGAAGCCTATTATAGCGGTGTGTTCGCCGTATGAATTCATCGAAGCCACATCATGAGGCGAACACACCCAACGGAAAGGCATTTTTTTCAGAAAACTCAGTAAAATTATTTTCGCTTTGTAAATTTTTTAAATTATTTGTTTATTTGAAGAAAAAGATATAAGCTTGTAGCATTACATTGTAGGAACAAATGAGAATGAAAGAAATGATAGCAGCGGAAGAAGTTACCGACTCGGAGTTGCTTAGACAATACCAAGTCGAAAAAAATGCCCAAGCGTTAAATGCCCTTTTTTCTAAATATTTAGATGTAGGGTTTCGCACGGCTATGCGATACATGCGTAACCCCTCGGACGCCGAAGATGTTTTACAGTTAGCCTTTTTACAGTTTTTGGAAGGCCTCCCAAATTTTAGAGAAAGTGCCACGAGTGCAAAACCTTTACTAATGAAAATTATTGTGAACACTTGTATGGAAAAACTAAAAGAAGAAAAAAGAAGAACCAATCGCCAAAACAAAGTTGCCTCTCAAAAGTTTCAAGAATCTCATCAACCTGAGAATTTGATAGAGTCCTCAAGCGATAAGGAAGTTTTAAAAGTAAAAATAAAAAAAATGGTAGACGAACTACCAGAAAAATATCGCTCACCAATTTGGTTAGTTTTGTATGAAGGCTTTACCTACCCAGAAGTTGCTACTGTTTTGGATTTACCTGAAAAAACTGTCAGAACACAAGTTTCGCGCGGGCTTGAAAGATTGCGAGAAATCTTAGGTTCAATCGGTTCTATTTTAAGTATAGATGCCATTTCGGCCTTAATGCTCAGTAGTACCTTGGAAGGCGCCCCGGCATCCGCAAAAAAAATATTGGAATCACAAAAACTTTCACAGTCAATCAAATCTAAGCTATTGAACCCAAGCCAACATTCTGGTCGACTACCGATCAGTAAATTAGGTTTATCAAATTTTAAATTGTTTACAATTATGGCTGTCGCCAGTTTTAGCGTTTTAGCGGGATATTTTATTAACAACCATTTAAAATCAGCAGTGCCAGATTCGAGTATTTCCAATATTAAAAAGCCATCAACTAACTTGGAAACAATTAGTGTTGAAGAAACAAACCAATCATGGGATTTTTCAAATGAAAAAGATAGAAATCTCAAAGTATTAATGAGAAATTGGGAATGGTCAAATAAGTTTAATGGAATGGCAGGCCCAGAAAATCAGCTTATTATGTTTTCACTACCCATTAAACCCCAGGAAAAACCATTTGTTCTAGAATGTTTAGTTTTACCCACAACTGTTACATATAATGGTAAAATAAATTTATACATTTCAGCATTTTGGTCGCTAGACCAAACAATGCAAGAATTTGAACTCTTCCCTAGTTCAGAAAAGTATGTATTAGATGCAGGAAAATTAACAACCGTTAAAGTATATTTTTACAAAAATTTTATTTGCCTCTTTGTTGATAATAAATGCATTCGTATCTATAAATTTCCAAAAATTTATATAAACACGACCCCAGGCATTGCATCTAAAAATTTTATATTTCGAAAAATTACAAGTCGAACTTTGGATATTCCACCAGAACAAGTTTTAAATGCCATTAAAAGCGTAGAAGGGCAAAAAGGGCAAGTGCAGGAAAATTGGCTTATCAATACTGATAAAATTAGATTTATTAGCGAATAACTACTCCGCAAACTATTAAGTTGGTAGCCAAATCGTCCCGATCTGGTGTATCTTCAATTTTGATTGTGCTACCAAATCGAGTCGGTGCCACTATTGCACGATCTGGCTACCCAAAAAAATTCGCTGAGTAATTACAAAAAAAAATTCAAATAAAAATTAAAATTTTTGAAGAATTTTGCTTTAGCCTGTAGCATAAGGATAAAAAGAACCCGCAGAAAGGCAAAATTTATGAACCAACCGCCATTAAATGCCATCTCACAACAAAGTCAAATGGAAGACTTCAAGATAATTAAGATTCTTACAAAAAAACTGGACTTTGAATTTATGGACTTAACATTTTTGCCTAACAGTTTGCGTTCCACCTTACGCGATATTTTGGAAGTAGGCAACAAAACCCCATTCCGGAACTATTATAACTGGTCTGCATCTTCTATTTATGAATATGCTCGAAAAAATAATGTTCAAAAAATTGTCGAATTAGGTGCGGGTTGCGCCCCGATTACAAAACATTTAATTAAAAAGTACCCTCATTGGAATACCAAATTTATGATTTCTGATCTCAACCCAGATATTAGTAGTTTTGGGGGACTAGAAGATTCAGATTCACGGGTACAAGCTATGTATCAGCCATTAGATTTTACCCAAAAAATTTCTGGGTTCGAAAATCATCTATTGGTGCTTTCTGCCACTTTTCATCATGTACCTGAAGAGATTAAGCATAAACTGCTTACAAATTTAAAAAGGACTTCCCCCCATGTAATTATTTTCGAACCTTTGCGCCCCAATTTTATTTCCATTCTATTTGTTATAGGTGCCTTAGTAAGTGGCTTTTTAACACCTATTTTTAAGTGCAAATCAAAAAATTTCTTTCGCTGTTTATTATGGTGCTGGGTACTACCTATTGCACCGTTTCTATTTTTATGGGATGGATGGGTTTCCGCAATACGCAGCTGGAGCATAAAAAAGTGGCAAAAGGCAGAACCAAAATCGCATACTGAAAAAACGCTTTTTTGTACAAAAACAATTTTAGGTTAATTTTTTGAAAGAGTCGTTTATGAAAAATCAAAATAAAAGATCTGGTGTTTCTATAGCGATAAAAAAATCATTAATTTTAAATCATCACCTACCTGATGATAAGTTACATTCAAAAAAAGAATTTACAGTTAAGATTGCGAATTCAAGAGAGGAAAGAACTAGTGCTTTTCAGTTGGCATATCGTGTTTATCTTGACAAAGGTTTCATCAAAGAAAGCTCAAAACAATGGCTCATTCGTGATTATGATTTTATAGACGAAACTATTACAATAATTGTACAAGATTACAAAAAAAGAATTGCTGGTTCAGTTACACTAGTCTTTGATGGTAGCTTTACCTTACCAGCGGAAAATTTATATCACATGGAACTAAAGCATTTTAAATTGCAAGGCAAAAAGACAGCCGAATTGTCGCGACTAGTCATTGACCCAAGTTATCGAAATTCAAAAGAAATTTTAAATCTATTATTTAATTATGCAGCTATCTGCATTCATCGTGTTAAAAAATATGATGGGTTAGCTATACAAGTTAACCCTCACCATAAAATTTTCTATACTTCTCTTTTAGGGTTCGAAGAAATTGGAGGTGAAAAACTATGCCCTCAAGTACAAAATGCCCCAAGTGTTCTATTGTATTTGTCAACAAACCGTTACCAAACAAAATTAAGTCGAGTTGCAAATTTAAAGTCCAACGAAAAAAGCATGTACCAAAAATTTCTTAAGCCAGACCAAGAAGCCTTAGTAGCTTGCTATTTAGAAAAACAAATACAGCCTATGACCTTTGATGAAAAGCTTTTTTTTGGCCTAACAGAGATTGATGCCAGCAAAACGATTTGCGTATAATATTCAAACAAATGATTGCAGCAGATAACTAGCTTGAAAATATTTATTTCTTGCGTTTTGGGTTAATAACAAAATAATGCGAGCGGGGTGATGTACTTGGCTCGATTTTTATAATGAATTTTTCATTAAGTAGTCTTTTGATATCTGTCGTAGCCGTTGGCAAGGAAATTTGCATCTTTTTGGCAATTTCTTTTCGAGTCAAATCGCTATTCTCAATAAATAAATTTTTTATTTTTTCAAGTCGTCGCCAAGGTGTTAATAAATCAGCTTTAGCTTCATTTTTAGTTGCTCCCATTATGTTAGACGAACTTTTATCCTTTAAAAATTCGCAATCAAAAAGGTCATAACTTGGCTTTCGCGATTGCAAAAGATCCATTTTTTCAATTTCATTTCTTAATTGTCGCACATTACCCGGCCAATCATAATCCAGCAATGCTTTTTGTAATGCTTCAGAAATGCTTGGTGCCTCCGAAGATTGCCTTAGCGTTTTTAAAGTATATTGAACGATAGGTAAAATATCCATTTTTCTACTTCTAAGAGGGGGTATTGAGATTTCGAGTCGTTTAAGTCTATAATATAAGTCTTCTCTAAATTTCTTTAGTTTGACTAGTTCATCTAAATTGGCATTGGTTGCAGCAACAATTCTACAATGAAAAGGGATTTGATTAGCTCCACCTACAGGACGAACTTCCTTATTTTCTAATACCCGTAGGAGAGCCACTTGAATTGCCGGGCTTATCTCGCCAATCTCATCTAAAAAAACAGTGCCTTCGCCTGCTTCTTGAAAAATTCCTTTATGCGACTTATGGGCACCGGTATAGGCACCTTCAAGATGGCCAAATAATTCTGATTGCAGTATAGACTCTGCAATGGCCCCACAATTAATAGCCAGAAATTTATTTTTACTTCTTGGCGACTCTTCATGTAATGCTCTTGCGACAACTTCCTTACCAACGCCCGTCTCTCCACAAATTAAAACTGGCACATCAATTCCTGCGTAGGCTTTTATATTTGATTTTATACTTTTAATAACTTCGCTTTCGCCAATTAAACGATTTATACCAAAAAAAACTTCGGGTTTCAAAATTTCATCATAATTTGTTTTGGATTTGATTGGTCGGTTAGAACACATCATTTTTGTTAGATAAAACAAATCGCTTGGCCGCAACTCTATCGACATATCAAGCTCCAATTGCAGACGATTGAAGGCACAATAGTATTCGCTTTTTTGATGCACTCTGGAAAAATAGTATAGCGCCTTTTCACGATTGCCGTTTAACAACTCTATGCGAGCTAAGAACAAATCATCTAAATAATGAGTATCCCCTGTTTTAATTCTTGCTTTTAATAATTGAAATGCCGCTTCTGCGTTCTTGTTACAAAGCTCCATTCGTATATTTGAATAGCCTAAAAAATTGCTAAAAAAGTTACCCCACAAGTTGTGGTTTTTTACAGATTGATAGATCTCTGCGGCTTCTTTTAATTCTTGGTTCATTACATGAAGATTCATTCGAATGATTTTATTTAAAAAATCTGGAAATAGTGTTTCAGATTTTAATTCAATGACAATCTTTTTATCTTGCAACAAATCATGTAAAGCTAGCGTTACTTGCAATAGTGGTATTGACTTATCGATTTTAGGATAATAAGATTGAATAGCCTCGAAATTACAAGATTCAATATCATTATAGAATTGATAATAAAAAATTTCATTTGGTTGTGAGATTTGATTTTTAAAGTTTTTTAAATCATTTTCTGTTTCATGAATTGATGCTGCAATACCAGCATTACACTTCGCCAATAAATAATTGTCTATTAATCGCTTATATCTTGGGGAAGTATGACCAAATTTTTTCACCTCAAACAATACTTGATTTAGATATTTTGGTCTAGAACCGTTAAGATATGCATTAAAAATATTCATGGTGCTTTGAAATATGGGCGGCGCATTTTTAGGCAATATCTTGGCTTCTTTTTGAACGATTAATTCTGCTTGAGCCTTTAACCCAACTTGTAATGATGCATGGCTCCACATCAAATAAAATAGGAATTTAGCTAAAGGGTCAAAATCTTGTTTTTCGATTGACTCGGCATCTTCAAAAATCTTAGCTTGTTCCGATTCTCCATCGTACCTATTAATTTCATATAGAGACAATAAGGTCTTTACAAAAAAATTGCCCTCATATTTTGGCTTGGCAAACAATTCGGCTAAGTATGTATCAGAGTTTATAAAATCCTCCAAAATTTCTTTGTACTGCGACATTAATCTGTTTTCCAATAAGTAACACTGATAAGATAAGCATAGGTTAAACATTGAACAAATAGTTTCAACAAAATTCTTATTTAATCTATATTTAACCTATAAAACGATAAATTAGTCGATTTTTGGCCATTTTTTATAGGCATAAATACTGCTATTGTTGGTTTGCCTAAAAGGTCTTCGTTGTGGGACCATAGTATAAGCATACAAGGGAAAAATGCATGTTAGCAATTCACAAAATCTTTTGGAACGAAGCCATTTCTAAGGTGCGTCCCATTCGTCAAAACGAACCGCAGGCAACCATGGAAGGTTTAGATCAGGTAAAATCCTATGTAAAAGCATATGAGTGGGGTGGGCCAACAACGACGCTTATGATGTATCACCTAAAAGAATTGTCAAAATTAATAAAGCCTGGTGATACCGTTTGCGATTTGGCTTGTGGGCCTGGCTCGCTTCTTCTAGAACTCGCGAGTATTTACCCTGACACTAAATTTATTGGGGTAGATTTATCCCCTATCATGTTGAATTATCTAAAAACCGAGGCCGACCGATTACAATTAAAAAATGTTTCGGTTTTGTGCGAAGACATAAGCGTTTTGCCATCATTTATTGGCAAGCAAGTTGATTTGGTTATTTCGACTTCTGCTTTGCACCATTTACCAGATGAAGCAACTTTGCGTAATGTCTTCAAAAGGCTAAAGACTCTCATCAAAAATGATGGTGGCTTTTATTTTTTTGATTTTGGTTTACTTAAATCTCAAAAATCACAAGAAATTTGTGTGGCAGAAGTGGCTAAATTAGCGCCACCAATCACCGTTCAAGATTACCAAGTGTCCTTGCAAGCAGCCTTTCCTATTTCCACTGTATTTCAAATAGCATCAGAAGAAATCTCACGCCCCTTTATGGCTTCCTCTAGTGCACTTTTTGATTTTTTTTATTTCATTCAGACACCACCGCGCACCACCCCCAGCCATAACGCCAAAGCCCACATGAAAAGCCGTCGTAAATATATGACTCTTTCCATGAAAACAGAACTCACCTTCTTACAAGTTTTAAGAAAACGAAAAACTGTGAACCACAAAACTCAAAATAACTCTGCTAATAGCCAAATAGGCTCGATACCCATACAGAGTTTGGATTGATTTTTGGTAAATTAATAGGTATTTTTCGTGGAAAATGCTGGAATTCTTAATTGACTGTGAAAATACATAAATCACTAAGTCCTTTAAAATCAATGACTTGTTACTTGACTGGCTTCTGTAAAACTTAATAAATGAAGATTAACGAATTATTTTGCTTGACATTACAAATACTTGTTTTAAAATTAGAACAATTCTAATATTGGAGTAGTTATACTTGAGTATCGATAAAAGCAAAGCATGTTTGACTTTAGGTCAAATTGAGGAATGGTTAAAGAAGGCTGGGGTGAATGCAACAGCCCAGAGGCTGGCTATTTGTCAGTTTGTGCTTTGTCAAGCCGATCACCCGACTGCCGATGATATCAAAGTTTGGGCAGATGATAACTTCCCCAAGATTAGTTTGGCAACTGTTTACAACACCTTAAACACTCTAGTTGAAGCAGGGTTATTGCGCGAGTATTGCTTCCCTCATTCTGAGAAGAAGATTTATGATAATAACATTGTAGATCACTATCATCTCTATGATGAAGCCACGCATCGCTTGATTGATGTATCGCCTGAAGTTGTAACAGTAGATCATGCGAAACTAAAAAATGCTAATATTAAAAGAGCCGATTTAATTCTATACGGTTCCATTTTGAATGAGGAGAAATAAAATGGTAGAAAAAGTAGTTATCATAGGTTCAGGCCCTGCGGGGCATACAGCTGCAATTTATACTGGTCGTGCCAATATGAAACCTGTAATGTTTGAGGGTTTTATGGCAGGCGGTGTTTCAGCTGGTGGTCAATTAACAACAACAACAGAAGTTGAAAACTTTCCTGGGTTTCCAAAAGGTGTTAGCGGTTTAGATTTAACAGATTACTTCAGAGAACAATCGATAAATTGCGGCGCAACAATTCACACTGAAACTGTAACAGAGGTTGATTTATCGAAAAGACCCTTTCGCATAAAAACGAAAAATCAAGAAGTTTTCGCTGAAACGGCAATTATCACGACAGGGGCAACTGCTAAACGAATGGGCGTAAAAGGCGAAGAAGAATTTTGGCAAAAAGGCGTTAGCGCTTGTGCGGTTTGCGATGGCGCACTGCCTATTTATCGCAACAAAGATTTGGCTGTGGTAGGTGGTGGCGACACAGCTTGCGAAGAAGCTTCTTATCTAACTAAATTTGGCTCAAAGGTATATTTGCTAGTTCGTCGTGATGTGTTTAGAGCAAGTAAAGCCATGCAAGATCGTGTAAAAGCAAACCCCAAAATAGAAATTCTTTGGAATACAAATCTTGAAGAAATTTTTGGCGATAAAATTATGACGGGCATCAAAATAGACAAAAACGGCCAGAAAGTTGACTTAGCTTGTGGCGGTCTTTTTTATGCTATTGGCCACAAGCCAAACACAGATTTTTTGAACGGTCAACTAAAGCTTGACGATACTGGGTATATTGTGACCAAACCAGGTTCCACAGTAACAAATATACCAGGCGTTTTTGCGGCAGGTGATGTTCAAGATAAAGTTTTCAGACAAGCAATAACTGCTGCAGGCACCGGCTGTATGGCCGCACTTGAAGCAGAGCGATGGCTGGAAGCACAACATTCGTAAGATTTTTCTTAGGAATGATAGAAACAATAGAGTGGTTTTTTTATTAATTTAATTTTTTAACAAGAAGGAGAATATAGGATGAGTTCACTAGTAACAAAAGAAGCACCAAATTTCAAAGCAAAAGCTGTAATGGCAGACAATTCAATTAAAGAAATTTCATTGTCTGATTACAAAGGTAAATATGTAGTGTTGTTCTTCTACCCATTAGACTTTACTTTTGTATGCCCAACTGAAATTGTTGCATTTAACAAAAAAATTGAGTCTTTTCAAAAGAAAAATACAGAAGTAATTGGCGTATCTGTTGATTCGCATTTCACACACCTTGCTTGGAAGGAAACACCACTTGAAAAAGGCGGTATCGGCAATATCCAATACCCTTTAGTTGCAGACTTGAAAAAAACAATTTCTCAAAGCTATGGCGTTCTATTTGACGAAGCAATTGCTTTAAGAGGTTTATTCTTAATTGATACAAAAGGCGTTGTACGCCATGCTGTTGTAAATGATTTACCACTTGGTAGAAGTGTAGATGAAGCATTAAGAATGGTTGACGCTCTTCAATATCATGAAAAGAATGGCGAAGTTTGCCCAGCAAATTGGAAGGAAGGCGAAGAAGCAATGAAGGCTGACGCAAAGAGCACAGCTGCTTATTTAGCTAAGAAAAAATAAATTCTTAAAACTAGTCACACCAGAGCTAGGCTTACGAATGTTTGCCTAGCTTTTATTTAAACAAACCCTTTTGGACAAAACAACAAATTGGCAAGAGCAAAGATTTACCCCATGGTTATTGTAGAAAAAACAATTGAAAATTACGCCTTTGAGCATACAGCTTCTGAGCCAGAATTGCTTTTACAATTGCAAAAAGAAACCTATGAGGTTATGGAGTGGCCCAATATGATCACTGGCCGCATGGAAGGCAGATTTCTCAAAATGTTAGTGCAAATTACGAATGCAAAAAATATTTTAGAAATTGGAACTTTTACTGGGTATTCTGCACTTAGCATGGCCGAAGGTTTGCCAGAAGACGGCAAAATTATCACCTGTGAAATCAATGAAGACTCAAGAGATTTTGCTCAAAAGTATTTTGCAAGAAGCCCATTTGGCCATAAAATCGAACTAAAATTTGGCCCTGCCCTGGAAACTTTAGATACATTAAAAGGACCGTTTGATCTGGTTTTCATTGATGCTGATAAATCCAACTATCCCCATTATTACGAAAAATGTTTGCCTCTCGTCAAGTCAGGTGGTTTGATTATAATTGACAATACATTGTGGTCTGGGTTAGTGTTGAAACCAGAAAATAATGCAACAAAAGCAATTGATGCTATTAACAAAACAATAGTGAATGACCCGCGCGTTGAAAATGTTCTACTCACTGTTCGCGATGGAATTCAGCTCGTTCGCAAAAAATAAAAGATTTAAGCAAGTCACTCAAACCTTGCTCTTTGCCTTTTGAATCCACCATTCATTGCGCTTTACAAGTAATAAGTTTACTTTCATCACCTTTTCTTTAGAATTCTGAATCATTGGGCTTAACAATGTATTTTGTTTAGGAATTGCCATGCGTTTCTTTTGTGTTTTTATCGTAGCTATTGTTTTCAGCAGTTGCATTCAAATCACTTCCGACGCTTTTAATGCACCCTATTGTAAAAATGCAAAGATGGCTTTGCAGTGGCGTGAGGATTATGCAAGCAAACACAACCTGCCAATTGACTACACTAACGAATTTGGAATGAAGTTTACATTGGTGCCTCCTGGCCAGTATTTGGTCGGTAGCCCCAACTTTGAAAAATCTCGTAGCAAAATAGAAACTCAACATTTGGTTACACTTACAAAAGGTTATTATATTGCCACAACAGAAATTACCCAAAAAGATTGGAGCCAAATTAGCAAAGAGAACCCTTCCAAATTCAAAGACCCCCTTTTGCCCGTGGAGCATGTTTTATATGAAGAAGCGGCAAAATTCGCTAAAGAGTACACAAAAGATGGTTTAATAAAATACCGTTTGCCAACCGAAGCGGAATGGGAAATAGCTTGCCGAGCCGGCACCGATACGCCTTTTAACGCCCCTGCCCCACTTGAAGATCTTGGTTGGTTTCATAATAATTCTGAAGGCAAAACTCACCCTGTCGCGACGAAACTATCTAATTCATTTGGCATATATGATATGCATGGGAATGTTTGGGAATGGACATCCGATACTAGCGGCGAATACCCAGAAGGCCCCCAGATTGACCCTAAGGTCACAAATACAGGGGGCGGCAATCGAGTAAAGCGCGGCGGAAGTTTTGCAACTAGCAGTTCTTTCTGTCGATCTGCTTACCGAAATCTATACGCCCCCCTCGTTTTTCGCCAAGCAAATACAGGTTTTAGACTTGTTTTTGATGCAGATTGCCTAAAACCTCAGTAAAACACCCAATTTATTGACTTTTCTTTCGTTCTATCGATACAAAAAAGAAATATTTACACTTGTTATTTTTTAAAAAATGATATGATGCCCGCTTCAAATTTAGACGCATTTCATTAATCATTCAGACTCATAGAAGGGCTATTTGCTATGACAAAATTAAAATCTAATGTAGTTTTCCCAGGCAAACAAAGTGTTCATTGTCCATCAGATGTTTTTCGCGAAAGATTTGATATACAAAATGAACAATTAGTTGCTAGCAATATGACAATTGACTTTGTTTTTATTGGTGACGATTTGGTTGCTAACTGGGAACCTTCTGTTAATTTTGGCAGAAAAAATTTACTAATAATCAATCGAGGTGTTGCGGGCGAAACGGCAGATTTCTTAAAAGGTCGTTATGAAGCGGATGCTGTACAGCTAAAACCAAATTGGATTCTATTATCGATTGGCAGTAATGACTTGCTAAAAGCAGAAGAGTCATCTGGCTCAAGTAAATTGGAAAACATTTTAGGTGATATAGAATTTAATATAGAAGAAATGATCTATATGTCTCAGGATGCAAGAATTACAGGCATCATTGCCTCTGCATTGCCTCCGTTTTCTAAGTCTCAACATGCCGCTTACCTAGGTAAATCAATACCTAAACTAAATAAGCGCTTAAAAGAATTTGCCGAAAACCACGGTTCCATTTATGTAGATTTTTACTCGGAAGTAAACGACTTGAAAACAAAATGCATTTTGCCGGAGTATGAAGAAGAAGGGATAGCCATGAGCACTAGAGGCTATGAAGCCCTTTCTCGTATTTTCCGCGATACCCTATCAAAAAATGGTATTCAAGTATAGTTTCCGTAAACATACCAACTTTAAAAGGAAGGCTAAAATAGCCTTCCTTTTTTTTTGCAATAAACACCATTTGCATATTAACCCCAGCCTCCTTTTAAATTACGGTATTAAAAATTGAATTTGCCATAGTAAGAGCCAAAATACGGGCAATATCATGAGACAAGTTTGATTTTCCTCACCTGACCAATATAGAATAAAATTCGTATCTACTCAGTGAATTTTAATTTTTTTTACAATTGGTGCAGTAGAGACGGGTTACAAACCCGTCTCTACTTAGTGAATCTAATATTTACTGAGTAGTTACTAAAATTCAAGGTTTCTTCATAGTCCTAAATTCTGCAATAGAAACCCCTTGGCCTCGTAAGCACTTGACTCATATCGATTTAGCCTCATTTGCGGGTATAGACAAAGGCAAGGCATTATCTCGACTTTAGCTAGAAGGGGTACATTCGCCTTATGATGTAGTTTTGTGATAACTACTCAGCAAATTGTAGAGACGGGTTTGAAACCCGTCTCTACGCCAATTGTAAAAAAATTAAAAATACACTGAGTAAATACGATTTGTGAAGCTATTATAGGGGTGTGTTCGCCGTATGAATTCACCGAAGTCACATCATGAGGCTAACACACCTGCTAGAAGCACCTTCCCTTAAATCATTAGCAAACCTAAAATTGGATTGGCAGATTCAAGTTTGCTAGCCTCGCTGGTAATAGCAATAATAAAAAAGCTAGTTATTAAAATTCATCAAATGGGGCGATATTAATAAAAGCAAACATCTTAATAGGGAAGTTAAAGTAATGCGTCGATCTTACAAATAGCAAAACTTCAAATCAAGCCTATTCCTAGCTACAATAGCACAAAAAGCATATTTGCCTACTTTTGAAACTAGGGGCGTTTGGCCTAAAATCGCTTAAAACGATACGGTTTCTATTGAAACAAAAGAAACATATCATCTTATAAAAGGCCTCAAAAATATGGTTTTAAAGGCTTGCAGAACTTTTGCAATAAAAAAAATCTTATAGTTTTTTTTAAAAAATATTAAAAAAATATTTCTAAAATAAAAATACTTTGTAGAATCGCTACGCAAAAGTGGTATTGGTATCACTTATAAATAATTTAATAATATTTTTTGGGAAGGTTCTCGTTTATGGCCAAGAAAAAAGTAGCAGCAAAGGCAGCAAAAAAAGTAACTAAAAAAGCAAACAGAGATGTTTTAGTAGTAGCTTCAAAAGTTAAAGAATACATCAGAACTCAAGGTGTAAATGGCAAAATCTTGGTTGCTGGCGATTTCGCTGCAAATCTATCAGAAGCTGTTTATGGTCTAATTGACAAAGCAATCGTTAGAGCACAAGAAAACAAAAGATCTACTGTTCAACCAAAAGACATTTAATTTTATTAAAAAATTAGATTTTCTTAAAGATGCCAGCACCTGCTGGCATTTTTTTTTATAAACCACCAAGTTAAATTCCCATGCTTAGCGTTTC
>Ga0209573_1001848_pt1 | contig 29929 bp, 26 predicted proteins | sample TNRBio252014_DNA_FD_185870 | JGI IMG/M metagenome (GOLD analysis project Ga0209573, IMG submission 185870) | Wastewater treatment Type I Accumulibacter community from EBPR Bioreactor in Madison, WI, USA - TNR Reactor_6/25/2014_ DNA (SPAdes)... | ecosystem: Engineered > Bioreactor > EBPR >...
TCGTTCCCGGCTCCTGGCCTCCAAAATTATTGGCCGGAAAACCCAGCACGACGATATTTTCGCCATATTGCTCATGGAAAGCCTGCCAGTCAGCATACTGCGGCGTGTATCCACATTCGGAGGCTACATTGAGCAGAATGACTTTTTTGCCTTTAAATTGCTGAAAGTCAATCTCTGTGCTACCATCCAAAGCAGTCATTTTAAAATCGTAAAAGGAGGTAATGGCCATAGCATTTTCAGGTTTTGTAAGCGCGACGCCTCGTTTGTACCAGGCTGTTAAACCCACGACGGCAAGCACGAGAAAGAGCAGGAGGAAAATTTTCATGTTGTGGTGTTTTGGAATGTAACAGGGATTTGAGGATTTGGTTTTGAAGGGGGTGGGACAAATGCGAAAGTTTTGCAGTGTAAAAGTGGAAATCTATTAGTTCCATTTTGGAACATACTGCCGCTGATGGTAAAAAATACCCTACCCAGTTCTACAATCTCGATGCCATCATCTCGTTAGGCTACCCGGTCAACAGCACAAAGGCAACCTATTTCCGCATTTGGGCAACGGAACGCCTTAAAGAATACATCATCAAAGGGTTCACCATGGACGATGAGCGTTTGAAAAACCCCACCAATATTTTCGGTAAAGATTATTTTGAAGAACAACTGGCCCGCATCCGCGACATCCGCAACAGCGAAAGGCGGTTTTATCAAAAAATCACCGACATCTATACGCAATGCATTTAGATGCAGAAAAATTTTTGGAGTCCCGCCATATAGAGATACCTCGTATATCGTCATGCCGAATAGAATGGTGAGTAGGACTTTCCTTTAAGCGTTCCAATGTTTGATCAACTGCATCAAGAAAGGCAGTCGCTAACATACCAGATGGATCATGACTTTCTGTGTACCACAAAGCAGATTGAAAAATATCTTCCCGGGCTTCAGAAAGCAGAATCAAATTGTAATTGGAACTCATTTAATCCCGCCCATTTGTTCTCGAATGGAACGCATAGCTTCCTGGTAAGGAATACCTTTTGATTCACCAGCATCATAAGCAGCCAGACGGCGCTGGTTTTCCTGAATAACAGATTCAGGGATTATGTCAAGTTCATCATCAACAAGCATCCTGGCTATGGATTCGATCAATGCCAGTTGCTCCGATCTGGTTAACCGGTGAACTTGTTCCATGACATGATTGAAGTTGTGACTCATCCTTCAAATATACGATTTTTTGAAAAAACCACGCACAAAAATAAGGATTTAAAAACAAAGTAGGAACCACTGGCGCTTACGCGGTAACTGAGCTGATGGCTGAGCGAAGTCGAAGCTCCGCCTCGCGTCTCCTATTCATCAGGCTCCTGCCTGATAACCCCCATTCCAAAAATCTCCTTACTTTTACCCCACACATCAAAACAACAACCGCCATGAGAATACTTTGCCTTTGCTTACTACTCTTTGTTTCGTTCATGCCTTTAACCGCTCAAGACCTCTCCCAATCCCCCTGGCATATTCAGGCAAAAAACATTGACCCGGCCAACTATTATGGCATCACCGTGGCAAACGGCATGGTGGGCCTCGTGTCGTCGCCCGAGCCCATGCGCGTGAAAGACGTGGTGCTGAACGGCGCGTACGACTACTACCAACGCGGACGAGTTTCGAACATCCTCAAGACCTTCAACCACGTGAACATGAACTTGGATGTGGACCGCCGCCGTATTGGCCGCCGCGATATTTCCAACTACGCCCAAACCCTCGATATGAAAAAAGCAGCGCTGACCACTACGTTTGACGTGGGCGACAAAGTCAGCGTACGCCATACGCTGATGTCGTTGCGCCACCTGCCCTACACGGCCATGAGCATTGTGGAGATTACCGCTAAAAAAGACGTGGAGATCACGCCGATGTCCGTCATCGAAGCGCCCGACCATTTGGCCGACGTGCGCAATTATTACAGCGAAATTGACCGGCCCCACGTGCTGATCCAACTGCTGACCTCGGTAGCAAACAGCCCTTCCGGCAAACTCAAAGTGGCCGCATCCACCAGCTTTATTTTTGAAGAACCACACGGCAACGAGCCTAAAGTCATCCACGAAGACTGGGATTACAACATGCACTTGGCCAAGTTTTACAAACAACTCAAAGCCGGCCAAACCTACCGCTTCGCCGTCGTGGGATCAGCAGTTTCCAGCGCCGACTACGGCGACCCGCACAACGAAGCGGAACGCCTCACCATTTTTGCGAAACTCGAAGGCGTGAACCGCTTGTTGAAACGCCACGAGGCCGCCTGGGAAGACCTCTGGAAAAGCGACATCATCGTAGAAGGCGACCTCGACGCCCAACGCGCCATCCACTCGGCCATTTACCACCTCTATTCTTTTTCGCGCGAAGGCATCGCTTACAGCTTGTCGCCGATGGGGTTGTCAGGATTGGGCTACAACGGCCACGTGTTCTGGGACACCGAATTGTGGATGTACCCGGCCGTGCTGGCCCTGCAACCCGAAATCGCCCGCTCCTTTTTGGAATACCGTTTTGAGCGGTTGGAAGCCGCCCGGCAAAACGCCTTTTCGCACGGCTACAAAGGCGCCATGTTCCCCTGGGAATCTTCGGCGGAAGGTTCGGAAGACACGCCGGTTTGGGCGCTCACCGGGCCGTTCCAGCACCACATTACCGGCTGCGTGGGTTGGGCATTCTGGAAATACTACCAAACCACCCAGGATAAAGAGTGGCTGCGCACGCGCGGTTATCCGGTGCTGAAAGAAGTAGCCGATTTTTGGTCGAGCCGCGTGGAACGCAACGGCCCCGGGAAATACGACATCAACAACGTAATCGGCGCGAACGAATGGCAGGAAAACATTGACAACAATGCCTTCACCAACGGCATGGCCATCACCGCGCTGCGTTATGCCGCACAAGCCGCCCGCGTGCTGGGCTTGGAGCCAAACCCGGATTGGGAACACGTGGCCGCCAACATTCCCATCTTGAAATTCCCTGACGGCACCACCCGGGAAAATGCTACTTATGACGGCGTCATGATCAAACAAGGCGACGCCAACCTGCTGGCCTTCCCGCTGAAAATCGTGACCGACGAAAAAGCCATCCGCAAAGACTTAGAATACTACGAGCCGCGCATGTCGCCCGAAGGCCCGGCGATGGGACATTCTGTGCTGGCAGCCCTGTACGCCCGCCTTGGCGACGCTGAAAAAGCCCACGAGTTGTTCGTGCGCAGCTACAAACCCAACGAAGTGCCGCCTTTCGGGGTGTTGGCAGAAACGGCAGGCGGAACCAATCCCTACTTTGCAACCGGCGCCGGCGGAACCTTGCAGGCGGTGTTGTTCGGATTGGGCGGACTGGAAATTACGGACTCCGGCATTGTCCAATTGAAAGCCAAACTACCTAAAAAGTGGCGTTCGTTGAAAATGACCGGCATCGGAAAAGACAAAAAAACTTTTGAAGTGAAGTGAATACGCACGAAACCTATATGCGGCGTTGTTTCGATTTAGCCCGGCTGGGTGCGGGCAGCGTCTCGCCCAATCCGATGGTGGGAGCCGTCCTGGTCTGCGACGGCCGCATCATCGGAGAGGGATTTCACAAGCAATACGGCCAGGCTCATGCGGAAGTCAATGCGGTGAACAGCGTGCGGCCTGCCGACCGGCATTTGCTAAAAGAAGCGACGTTGTACGTTTCGCTGGAACCTTGCTGCATTTTTGGTAAAACGCCGCCCTGTACCAACCTGATTCTGGAGCACCGCATCTCCAGCGTGGTTATTTCCTGTTTAGATCAAACGCCGGGCGTGGCGGGCAGGGGCGTAGAAATCCTGCGCGCTGCCGGCGTGGAAGTCATGACCGGCGTCCTGGAAAAGGAAGGGCAACGCCTGAGCGCCATCCGAAACACCTTTGTTTCGCAGCAACGGCCTTACATCATCCTCAAGTTTGCCCAAACCAAAGACCACTTCCTCGGCCCGGAAGACGGCAGCCAATTCTGGATCACCAATGCCTGCACCAAACGCTTAGTGCACCGCTGGCGCAGCGAAACCGATGCAATTTTAGTGGGCACCAACACCGCCCAAAGCGATGATCCGCAATTGACCACCCGCCTGTATTTTGGAAAATCGCCGCTGCGGGTATTATTGGATAAGTCCTTAAGGCTGCCCAAAACGCTGGCGCTTTTTGATGGCACAAACCCCACTTTGGTGTTTACAGAACGTACAGATGTTATTGCCAGCAAGAATCTGGAATACATTTCTATCCCATTCGACCAAAACTTAGTACGGCAAATCCTGGCACACCTCGCAGACCGAAAATGCACCTCTTTGATTGTGGAAGGTGGCGCACGAATACTGCAAGCTTTTCTCGACGCCGGGCTTTGGGATGAAGCAAGGGTGTTCACCGGAACGAAATGCTTGTTTAAAGGCATCCCTGCGCCCTTGTTGACTGTAGCGCCTGCTTATTCGCAATTCATCGCAGGCGATTTGCTGGAGGTATTTTTTAATTAGTGTCTGTCTTTATAGTCCGATAGCTGCGAGGGGAGCAAGTGAGGGCGTCTCTCGAAGGGTAATGTTGTCAACTTAACGACATAAACGACCCTGAAAGGGTCAAATTTGAATAGCCCCGAATGCAATTCGGGGAAAGGTGGAAGTGGGCATGGAACCAACCCCGAAAGGGGTTGAATGTTAAAAACGGGGTGTAGCGTATTGACATTCAACCCCTTTCGGGGTTGGGCGTTACCTTTCGCTCATCCCTGTCCCCCGATTGCATCGGGGGCTATTCACCTTCAACCACTTCGTGGTTAAGATTCTTTAAGTTGACGACATTATTCTCGAAGGGGCACCCTCACTCCCCACCTAAGCAACATTTGATATCAGTCCGCACACTTTTTCAGGTAAGATTCAATGAATCCGGCAATCACTTCCAGCGCCGTATTGAAGTGTTGGTTGTTGTTGATGACGATGTCCGCTTCGTCCATATACGGCAGGATGTAGCGCTCGAAGGTAGGCAACACGTGTTTTTCGTAGCGGTAGAGCACGTCGTCGAGCGGGTAATTCCGCTCTACCTGGTCGCGTTTGATGCGCCGGATAACTTTGAGGTTTTCTTTGGCGTGCAAAAAAACTTTCAGGTCGAGGAGTTTCCTGATCCGCTTGAAGTGAAAAACAAATATCCCCTCTACAATGATGACCGGCGCTGATTGGAAGGTCAGCATTTTAGATGTTGCCAAATTGTTGTTGAAAACGTATTCGAGGCGCTCCACTGTTTCTCCGGCGATGAGTCGTTCCACGTCTTTGGCGAAAGCCTTTTTGTCAATCGAGCGCGGCAGGTCAAAATTTTTGACGCCGAGGTTGTCGGTAAACTGTTCATCCCGCGGACGGTAGTAATCGTCCTGCGAAATCAGGCAAACCGATTCATCGCCAAAGCGCCGCTTCAATTCTTTGACAAAAGTCGTTTTGCCGGAGCCGCTGCCCCCGGTAATTCCCATGATAAAAGGCTTCATTGCAAGCGATTAATGTTTGACAGCCGTGGGTATGGCTGAGGGAACGTGTTTGTATTTAAAAACAAGGGGGAAAATAATTCCCAGCACTAAGGCGTACCCTGCAAACGTGAACCAGATATAGGGCCAGTTTCTTACGCCGTCAACCGTAAAACTATCTACGACCCAGCCGCTGATGAATCCTCCAAAAAAAGCGCCAAGCCCGTTTGTCATCAACATAAACAAACCTTGCGCACTGGCTCTGATTTTGATGTCCGCTTCCTGTTCCACGAATAACGATCCGGAAATATTGAAAAAGTCAAAAGCCATTCCATAAACGATCATGGACAACACCAGAAGTACCAGCCCATCGCCGGGATTGCCAATTCCGAAAAGGGCAAAGCGCAAAAACCAGGCAAAAATACTGATCATCATGACTTTCTTAATGCCGAATTTATTGAGAAAAAATGGGATGGTGAGGATGAACAGCGTTTCGGATATCTGAGAGATGGACAACAACAAATTGGGGTGCTGAACGCCGAATGAATCCGGATAAGTGTTTTTAAAATCATCGAGAAAAGTGCCGCCAAATAAATTGGTGATTTGAAGCGCCGCTCCCAAAAACAGTGCAAAGAGGAAAAAGATGGCCATTTTCTTTTGCTTGAACAGGATAAAAGCATCCAATCCGAGCATGGATACAAGCCCCTTTTTTTTATTTACTTTCGCCGGCGGGCAGGCAGGCATCGTAAATGCGTAAACCCCCAGTACCAATGCAGCTCCCGCACTGATGTACAACTGGAAGGCGTTTAGCGTCCAGCCAAACATATCCACCATCCACATGGCTGCGATAAATCCGATCGTCCCCCAGACCCGAATGGGCGGAAACGTTTTGACAATATCAAGCCCTTTCTGTTCCAGAATGATGTAAGAAACGGTATTAGCCAGCGCAATAGTTGGCATATAAACCATCGTGTTGAGCAGCATGACGAAGTAGAGGGTATCGTAATCCTTTATCGTAGAGGCCCACACTAAAAGTGCTGCTCCTATGATGTGGCAGACGCCCAACAATCTTTCCGCATTGATCCAGCGGTCTGCTACAATGCCCAGCAAAGCAGGCATGAACAAAGACGAAATTCCCATTGTCCCATAAACAAGCCCGACTTGTACGCCGGTAAACTTGAGCGTAACAATCATGTAGCCGCCAAGCGAAATGAGCCAGGCGCCCCACACAAAAAACTGTAAAAAGCTGAGTACAATGAGTCGAAACTTTACATTCATGGCAATGCAGGCGTTTTGTTATTAAAAAATCAAATGTATGTAAATTTTTCGGACAAGAAAGGATATGATACCGGCTTGCTTATCCTTAAGTCATTTCAGGCTTGGTGCGTATGGCGTTTATCGCAAAGCACGCTTGATCTGTCGTATATGCCGGTTTAAATGCGATGAAAAAAAGGACAGCATCTGTACAATCGTCATACGGCCTGCGCGTGGGTGTCGAAAAGCTTCTTTGGCAAAAATTTCGTCGGGTTGAGCTTCGAGGAAAGCGCGCAACGCAGCACGATTTGTCCGCCATTGTTGAAAAACCGCTTCCCGGTCGGAAACCGGAGGCAGCTTGTCTTCGTTGATAAACGCAGGCGCTTTGAATTTTAAACCAGGAATAATCTGGCTCAGGTTCAGCAACCAGGTTTTGACGGCTGAACCAATTCCGGCTTTTTTGATTGCCGAAGGGTCGCTCAGTTTTTTTTTCAGGTAGTTTAATGACCCCGCTTCCGCCATCACAACATGGTTAACGATCTGCATAACAGACCACTCTCCCGGAGCAGGTTTGCGATTGAGCTGTTCGGATGTGTAACTACTCAGGTTGTTTTCCAACTTTTGAAGGGCTTTATCCAGAGAATTGAGCCATAGTTCTGTTCGACGGTTCATTATCTTATTGATTTGACGATGAATGGATTGCAATATTTTTTTTAAATTTTCCGGGCCTGTTTCAACAAGAAATTGCACCCGATCAATATTTGGCTGAACAAAAAAGCCGTATTGTCTACCTTTGCAAAAAAACAAAAATAAAATGATGAAACGGAAATTTGTAGTTGCCCTGCTGGCGATCGCCGGATGCTTTTGGGCTTGTGAGTCTGAGTCCGACAACAATCCAAAGCTTTTATTGGATGGCGTCACGGATGAAATGGCACAATACAAAGTACTGGGCGACCTGCACCGGCAAATACAGGGTATGTGGCGCTCCGATGACGATTCGAAATCCGAACTGCGCATTGAAGGCGACAAAGTAACCTCCATTTATGATGGCAAGCAGGTTTCGGAAGAGCGGTTTGTATGGGATATTAAATGTTCGCTCTCGTGCAGCCAGGGTCAGGAAGACTTAAGCCAAACGCTGTGTTTTAAACTGGAAACCACAAGCAACGCGACTTGCTACGGTTTTGTCAGCCTCTCCGAAAAAAAGCTAAAATACAGCATGATGCCGGGAGCCGGTAAAACGCTGTCTTACACCAAAACAGGAGACCTTACCAAGAAGTAGCCTGCCGACACGTTATCCGACAATGTTCCGAAACTCTCCAAACCAGCGGGCGATGCTCTCATGGTAGTGGTGTTTGGCAAAGGCGGGACCGTTGTATATCCGGGCCAGCGTTCTGAAATCTTGCGGAGCGGGTACTTTTTTAGCGACAACCCCGCGCAGGACAGAACTTTGGCATAAGAACTTCCCAACGTATAGCAGTTGTTCTTCAATCGGGCTGGTAAACATGGCTTTTGCCGACGGGGCGCCAATGGCTTTGAAATTGGCGCCCATAATTTGCCCCAGACCGAAGCTCATCGAACGGTAGCGCAATTCCGACACATCGGCATTGGGCAGGTCGCGGTTGAGTTTTGAAAAAATATGCTGCTCAAACCTCGGGCGCACTACTCCCGCTGTCTCCTGGCGAATGACGCTCAAAATCCATTCCGGATGGATGGTCACTTTTTTTTCTGCTTTGATGCGCTTTACGGCTTCCTGAACAGCCGGGCCGTAGCGATCCCAAATTTTTTGGCAAGTCAGGAAAGCATTGCGTTGCAGGCTGTTTAAATGAAAAATGGCTTCTTCAAAACTGCCGCAATTCACGTGTTTGTTGTCAATCGCCTGAATTGCTGCTTCCAGCATTTTTTCTGCGGTAGGCTGGTCTAATTTTACGTCGGGAATGATGGTAATTTCTTTTCGAGCCGTTTGAAAGGTGCAGGGATAGCCCAAAATGCCTCTTTTAACATCGGGGTTCAGGCCATGTTCAAACTGAAATTGAGCGACCGCCCGGTTGGTTCCGCGTCCAAAATCCCCGTCAATGGAAAAAGAACCGGACGAAGCGGTGGAATAGCCCAAAAAAATCAGCAACCGCTGGATGGCTTTAATGGTATTTTCACCGGCAGTTTTTCGGTCTAAAGCCACATCGCCCTGCTTAAAACGCTCCAGGTCGCGGCGCCATTGAGGGTCGCTGTCTTCTGGCAAAGTAAGAATTTGTTGAATGCGGAGGTCTTCTGCAAAGGCAAGCATGGTTAGTTGATTTTGTTATTTTTGTTGTTGACGTTTGACATTACGTGTCGGACACCTTCGAGGTGTCCGACACGTAATGTCAAACGTCAACAACAAAAATATACTTTTTTACCATAATTCAATGCAATGAAAATCAGACTTATTTATCTGACTTTTTTCGTTTTCCTCTTCCATTTGAGCCACTTGTCCGGGCAATCGCTTACAACCAAAGCAGATACCGCCCGTTTGCGTGAACTGCGCATCCCCAACGCGGGTATGAACAAAGAAATGGGCGCGCGGGTATTGCTGCCAGACGCTTATTTCAAAGACACCAAGACCCGCTTTCCTGTGATTTATCTACTCCACGGCTACAGCGGCAAATATTCAAACTGGACCGAACACGTACCCGAAATCCGCAAATGGGGCAACCTGCTGAACGTCATCATCGCCACGCCCGAAGGCGGATATGGCAGTTGGTACTTCGACAGCCCGGTTGACTCCTCGTTCCGCTACGAAACGCATATCGCCAAAGAAGTCGTCAACTACGTTGACCGCGAATTCCGAACCATTGCTTCCCGCGAAGGGCGCGCCATTTCCGGCCTGAGCATGGGCGGCCACGGCGCTTTGTACCTCGCCCTGCGGCACCCGGAAATTTTCGGCGCAGCAGGCAGCATGAGCGGCGGCGTAGACCTGCGGCCTTTCCCCGGCGGCTGGGAAATTGCACAGCGCATCGGCAGCCGGCAGGAGTTTCCGGAGCGCTGGGAAGCTGCATCCGTCATCAACAACCTGCACCTTTGGAATGAAAAAATGCCCATACAATTCATCATTGACTGCGGCACGGATGATTTTTTCTTCGACGTCAACCGCGCCTTGCACGAAAAAATGTTGGCCTGGCGCATCCCGCACGATTTCATCGTTCGACCCGGTGAACACAATTTAGCCTATTGGAAAAATGCCGTTTTATACCAACTGTTGTATTTTGAACAGTTTTTTGCGAAGCGATGATTGAATTTCCTATGTTTACCAGTTGTTTTTACCACATAGTTCACATAGTTGTTTTCACATAGCTCACATAGGCGCTCGACTCCAGGCAACATTGAACGCTATGTGCCCTATGTGAAACCCTCTATTGTGGTCTATGTGGTAAAAAATACGTTTACCAAAACAAAAATACTCATGCTGAAATGGATTACCCTCGCCGGATTGAGCCTGCTGTCCCTGACTGCTTTCGCGCAGTTAACCCAGCCTCCATTTACCCCCGCCGTTGAGCGCATCAAAAGCTACGATCAACGCAAAGCATTGGCAACCAACTCTATCGTAAATACAGTCCCCTTCCGTGCCGCAGGCCCCAGCGTGCAAAGCGGCCGCGTGGTGGACATAGATGTTTCGCCGGATGACCCCAGCCATTTTTATGTGGCTTATGCATCGGGCGGGTTGTGGAAAACGGAAAACAACGGCACGTCATTCCAACCGCTTTTTGATGGGGAAATGGTGATGACCATCGGCGACATTGCCGTAGATTGGAAACAAAAAGTGATCTGGATCGGCGCAGGCGAGGTCAATTCCAGCCGTTCCTCTTACTCCGGCACGGGAGTGTTCCGAAGCGACGATGGCGGTAAATCCTGGAAACACTCAGGGCTCGGAGAAAGCCACCACATTGGCCGCATCATCCTGCATCCAACCGACCCGAATACGCTTTGGGTAGCGGTATTGGGCCATCTTTACTCGCCCAACCAGGAACGCGGGGTTTACAAAACCACCGATGGCGGTAAAAACTGGAATCGTACCCTGTTTGTGAACGACAATACCGGCGCAGTTGATCTGGTCGTGGATCCTGCCAATCCGAATATCCTTTACGCCGCAATGTGGGAGCGCACGCGCCGCGCCTGGGATTTTACAGAATCCGGAAAAGGCTCCGGCATTCACAAAAGCATTGATGGCGGCAATACCTGGTCGCTGCTGACTGCCACCGATAAAAGTGGCTTTCCGCATGGCGAAGGCGCTGGAAGAATCGGCTTGGCGCTTACAAAAGACAAAGGCAAAACGGTGCTGCTGGCGGCCATTGACAACAATTTTCGCCGACCGAAAGAGGCGGAAGAAGCACTGACGCTGACCAAAGACATGCTGCGCCCCATGAGCAAAGAAGATTTCCTGAAATTGGAAAAATACCTGATCAAAGAATACCTGCAAGGCAACGGCTTTCCGCAAAAATACACGGTAGACAAGGTCCTCGAAATGGTAAAAAATGACGAGATCAAACCGCTTGCCTTAGTGGAATACGTAGAGGATGCCAACTCGCTGCTTTTCGATACGCCGGTTGTCGGGCTGGAACTTTACCGCTCAGACAACGAAGGCGCTACCTGGCAAAAAACGCATAAAGGCTACTTGGATGATGTGTACTATTCCTACGGCTACTACTTCGGTCAGGTGCGCGTGGCGCCGGATAATCCACAAAAAGTGTACGTTTACGGCGTGCCGGTGCTGCGTTCCGAAGACGGCGGCAAAACCTTCAAAAACATCAACGGCGACAACGTACACGTAGATCACCACGACCTCTGGATCAGCCCCAAACGCCCTGGGCATCTCATCCTCGGCAACGACGGCGGCGTCAATATTTCCTACGACGATGGTGAAACCTGGATCAAATGCAATACGCCGCCCGTGGGTCAGTTCTACGCGGTTGCCGTAGACATGGCCAAACCCTACAACATCTACGGCGGCCTGCAGGACAATGGCGTCTGGAAAGGCCCCAGCACCTATAAAGCCAACACCGAATGGCATGGAACGGGGCATTATCCCTTTGAAGAACTCCTTGGCGGCGACGGGATGCAGGTGGCGATAGATACCCGAGACAACGAGACGATTTACACCGGTTTTCAATTTGGAAACTATTTCCGGATCCATAAAAAATCCGGAGAATTTAAGCGCATTTCGCCAAAACCGGATTTGGGCGAACGCCCCCTTCGCTGGAACTGGCAAACGCCCATCCAACTATCCGTCCACAACGAGGACATCCTCTATATGGGCTCCAATAAACTCCATCGTTCTTTCAACAAAGGGGATGACTTCACCGATATTTCCGGTGACCTCACCACCGGCGGGCGCAAAGGCGATGTGGCGTATTCAACCTTAACCAGCATCCACGAATCGCCGATGCGGTTTGGGTTGATTTATACCGGCTCTGACGACGGCTTAGTGTACGTCACCCGAGACGGCGGCTTCAGTTGGAAAAATATTTCAGTAGGACTGCCGGAACTCATGTGGGTGAGCCGGGTGCAGGCGTCCAAATTTGAAGAAGGGCGGGTTTATGTGTCGCTCAATGGCTACCGCTGGGACAACTTCGAATCCATGCTCTACATTTCTGAAAACTATGGCGAAACCTGGACGCGCATTGGGAAAGACCTGCCTTTGGAGCCGGTCAACGTGGTGCGCGAAGACCCGGAAAACGCCAGCTTGCTGTACGTTGGCACCGACCACGGTTTATACATTTCGCTCGACCGGGGCAAGTCCTTCATGCTCATGCACAACGACATGCCGGCGGTTTCCGTACACGACCTCGTCATCCACCCCCGCGAACACGAAGCGCTCATTGGCACACATGGTCGTTCGCTTTACATCGCACGGGTGAAGGAACTGCAACAACTGCGCGATACCGTGCTGGCAAAACCGCTTTTCGCATTCGAAACAGACAAAATGCGCGCGGGCCGAAACTGGGGCAACAATACCTCCTGGTTTAAAAGCGATCCGCCACAATTGGACATCCCAATCTACGCCAACGCTGCGGGAAAAGCCAAACTGACCCTGGAAACGGAAAAAGGCCTGACGCTGCGCGAATGGGAAGCTGATTGCCGCAAAGGCTTAAATTACATTGCTTATGACCTCACCATCAGCGATAAAGACCTGGAAGCTTACAATAAATGGCTGAACGAAAAAACAAAGGCCGGAGATCGGCAAATCAAGGTTAAACCGGCAAAAGACGGGAAGACCTACTTAGCGAAGGGCGCTTATAAAGTGATTATTGAGCTGAACGGAGCGAAGGTGGAGACGAAGGTGGTGCTGGAGTAGCGAGTGGCTACTGGTTACTGGTTATTTGTTACTGGTTATTGGTGGGATGCGATCGGGGGACGTTTTCATTTTTAAGACAGGTGTTTTTATCACTTAAAAACGCTATTTTTGCATAGTAACTTAAAAAAAATAGGATGACAGCACTTCAAAAAGTTGCTGCAATGCTTCCGGAGATGTCCCCCGGCGAGAAAGCTCAGTTGCTGCAATTAGTAGTCAGCGACCTAACCAATATTTTCCCAGGTATTGAAAAAACGCCTGGGATGTGTGGAGGCGACGCTTGTATTGCCGGAACCCGGATACCGGTTTGGTCATTAATCAATTCCCGCAACCTGGGTCTGACAGATGGGCAGTTGCTTGATGCCTATCCAAGCCTTTCAAGGGAAAACCTGAAAAATGCCTGGAGCTATTATTCCGCGAATCAAAGTGAAATAGACGAGCTTATTGCAGAAAACGAGGATTTTTGAAATGGCCAGAATTTACGCAAATGAAAATTTTTATCGCCCTGTTGTGGCCAAACTACGTGATTTCGGCCATGATGTGCTGACTACACTTGAAGCAGGAAAAGCCAACCAAAAGATTCCTGATGAAGAAGTTCTGCGTTTCGCTGTTGCAGCAGAAAGGGTGATGCTGACCCTAAACCGGAGGCATTTTATGCGGCTCCATCGCCTTTACTAAACACTTTGGAATTATTGTTTGTACCGAAGATGCTGATTTTGAAGCTTTAGCTATCAGAATCAATGAAGTGCTGGAGGGAACAGGCGATAACCTTGAAAATCAATTGATAAAAGTTTATCGCTCTAATCCTACTACATAAAAATGCCAAAAATGCAATGAGACATCCCAAAAACTCAGGATGTCTCATTGCATGGTTTCTTTTCATCGTTCCGGCACTAATAACTAATAACCAGTAACAAATAACCACCACCCCTACTTCACGCTCAAATGCCGTATCGTAAAGTAAAAGATCGCTGCAAACCCAATGAACAACATCAGGTGAAATACAACGAACGTGGTGTTTTGCAGGATAAAAATGCCGCTGATCACTGCGCCGAAGAAATAGGCCGCCATGACGCCTTCCAAGATCGTCAGCCAGGAAAGTTTGCCGCTCAGGTAATTGCCTTTGGAGAAGCTGTCCTTGATGGTCTGGATGTTGAATTTTGGTGTACGTACAAACGGTGATTTTTTGCCCCGGTAGCCTTCAACAACCGCGATGGTATTGTGCAACGACAAGCCCATAGACAGCGCCAGGAACAGCGGGAACAGCAAAATGAATTTGAACACTGAGCGCAGAAAACTCTCGTCTTTGTTGTGAGCCGCCTGCACGTTGGCAACGTAGTAGACTGCGATAATGGACAACAAACCAACGAGGAAATACGCGAAGAAGTTTTTGCTGAAGCCCTGTTCGATCAGGTCTCCCAGGAAAAACAACAGTGGCACGCTGAACACGCCGGTGACAAACACGAAAACAAACACCGTACTCGACAGCAAGTGCATCGTGGTGTGAATTTTCTGGTAGAAGCTCAGGTCGGATTTCCACACCGTAGGCAGCATCTTTTTCGCCGTTTCAGCGCCGCCTTTCATCCAGCGGAACTGTTGCGATTTCAAGCTGTTCATTTCGGCGGGCAGCTCTGCAGGCGAACCAATCCCCTCCAAAAACTTGATTTTCCAGCCCTTAAGCTGCGCGCGGATGCTGAGGTCGAAATCCTCCGTCAGTGTATCTGCTTCCCAACCACCGGCTTCTTCAATCGTCTTGCGGCGCCAAACGCCGGCAGTACCATTGAATTGCAACATGTGGTTGCCCTGCATCCGACCGCTCTGCTCTACCGTGAAGTGCACGTTGAGCTGAAGCGCCTGCAGCTTGGTGATGAGGGAATAATTTTCGTTGATGTGTTCCCAGCGGGTTTGCACCACGCCTACTTTTTCATCGCGGAAATGCGGAATCGTCTTTTTCAGGAAATCCCGGCGAGGCAAAAAGTCGGCATCAAAAATGGCCATAAAATCGCCTTTCGCGTTTGCCATGCCATCTTTCAGGGCGCCTGCCTTGTAGCCTTTGCGCTCTTTGCGCAACACCTGCTCGATGTTGAACCCTTTGGCTTTGTATTCTTCTACTTTTTTGCGAACGATTTCAAGCGTTTCGTCCGTAGAGTCGTCTAAGATGTGAATTTCAAACCGGTCGCGCGGGTAGTCGAATTCAGCAACAGCGTCAATCAGGCGCTCGATGACGTACATTTCGTTGTAAATGGGCAACTGTACCGTAACGAAGGGATACGTGCCCGCTTCCTCTAATTCATTTGTTTCCGGGTTACGAACGCCGAATCCGGCTAAAGCCGATTCCAGCATCTGTTCCTGAAGGGGAGCTAAAGGAGAATCCTCCGCAGCCATCAGGCGCTTACCTTTTTTGTAGTGGTAAAGGAGGTTGAATTGCATCACACAATACACCGTAATGTAAAGGAGTGCAACCGTGTAAATGGCTAAAATCGTATAGGCAACTGCAGCCATAATGTGGTACTGTTTAAAATTGATTTTGAAAAAATAAAAATCACTCGATCGGTTGTGACCGTTTAGTGACCGGGTGAATTGAATTCACCCGGTCACTACTTTGTACGAACTTATGACGAAAAAACGTCGCTAAGGACACGCAAAATTAGTTAAAAAACACAATGTGCATAAAAAGCTTTTCAAACAACTACATTTTCCTATTGCCTTTATTTTCAGGCACTCACGCCCTTCATTTTCCTTACCTGATCTTAAAATCACCTTTTCAGCTACCAAATGACCGCAAGGGCAAATTTCGTATCAAGTTAGGACTAAAAATCCAAACGTACTGCCGTTCCGCATTCCTTTCAAAATTCCGAAATCTTTATCCGATTTCCGAAATACGGCACATCCGACAAAGTCCAAATTGATCAAAGATACTTGAATATCGTCCAAAGAATTTTGTGCCCGGCCATCAGCGTGCCGGAAAACGTGCCCGATACTTTCGATACGCCAATGCGCTGTCGGTAGCTCACGGGAATTTCCATGCAACGGAATTTTTTTTGGGCGGCTTTCACTTGCATTTCCACTGTCCATCCAAAATCAGGATCTTCCATTTTTAGTTCCATCAACTTTCGAAAATTGATGGCCCGAAACGGCCCAAGGTCTGTAAAGTGATAACTGTAAAACAGCCGAATGAGGTTGGTGGCAAGCCAGTTGCCAAAAATTTGCTGGGGCAGCATCGCGCCGCGTTCCATAGTCCCTAAAGCCCGCGAGCCAATGACCATGTCCATGCCGTCTTCGAGAATGGGTTTCACCAGAAGCGGCAACTCTTCGGGATGATCGGAATAATCGCCGTCCAAAAAAACAACAATATCGGGCCATTCCGATTCCGGTCGGTTTCTGATGTGTTCAAGCCCCCTCAGGCAGGCGCTGCCGTATCCTTTCCGGTTTTCATTCAAAACCGTAGCGCCGGCGTTTCTTGAAACCTCTGCCGTATTGTCGGTACTGGCGTTGTTGCAAACCAGTACTTCACGAACCAAACCTTTGGGGATATCTCCTAAAACCAAGCCAATGGAGGATTCTTCGTTGTAGGCAGGAATGATAATGTCTATGACCGGTAACTTCAAAATATGTCTAAGTTTTATCGAACATGCAACACGACGAAACACAGCCCGGTTGCATCACAATAATAATTCTCGCCGCAAAAATAGACAAAAGGAATGAAGCCTGTTGTCGCCGGGGAGATATATCCTGCATCATAACTACTGGACATCCTAAATTACTTCAGCGTAATCACAATACCGTCAGAAATATTGCTGCTGCGCAGGCTTTCTAATTGTTGCTGGGCACTGCTTTTGTCCGGAAACGCAGCCGAAGTGACCTTATACAACAAGCCATTCGGCGTATTCATCTCCCGGACAACCGCATCCGAAGCCCCCTGCGTACGAAGCGAGTTCGCATGGCGGGAAGCATTGTCGTAGTCGCGGTAAGAACCGTATTGAACGATGTACTGGACGCCAGTAACACCCCTTGCAGTTGTAGTCGTTGTCCGGGCAACATTTTGAGTAGTAGCAGGAACCTGGTTTTGTGTTCCGCGGGGGCTTTGGTATTCCACAGGCTGACGGGACGAATAATTGGTAGTAGCCGCAGCGCTGCGGTCATTCAAACCTTTAGCCGTCAGGTCGGAATCATAGCTGCGCGGCATAGGGCTTTCATAACGGGCAGCTGCTACCGGTGCGCCCGGCGTTTGCTCGGAATATCCCACAACTTCTACCCGAACCCGCGTTTTTCCTAATTTCAGCAGATCCATTTGAATGGCAGCGGCTTTGGATAATAGCACAATGCAACCTTCAGCGCGCGGTCCCCTGTCGTTGACCCGTACGGTTACAGAAGCGCCGTTATCAATTCGGGTTACTTTGAGCATCGTGCCTAAGGCATGTGTATTGTGCGCGCAGGAGAGACGGTTCATATCATAGGTTTCTCCCATTGAAGTCGGCTCTCCATGCAGGTAATCTGCGTAATAGATGGCCAACCCCGTTTCGCCCGTTTCGGCTTGTTTCATCACAGGCCGGCGACCATTTTCATACGCCTGAAAGGTTTGTGCCGAAGCAACACCCGCAAGAGACAACAATACTAAAAGAGCATAAGCATGTTTCATGGTATCTTATTTTTTCCCGCAGCGCGGTTTTGATTGACCGGTTAGTCTGTCTTTAGAGTCCAATAACTGCGTTATGTTTGGCTCCAAAATCGGTCATCCCGAGGAGCGGGACTCCCGTTTTTGGAGCCAAACACGCCTTGTTCTCGAACACTAAAGCTCAGACACGGACTAAATAAACAAGCACTAATAGACGCGAAGGCGCCAAAACGTCACATAAACACTTGGAATATAGTGCAAAGATAGGAGGGAAAACGAAGAGTTGAACTATTTTTTGTTTAAAAATAAAAAAACATTCAACAATATCATTGAAATGCCCGATTCGCATCAAAATTGTTGCGCTGGTAAGGAAGTTTGATGAAATCGAGCGTACCGGGTTTCACCTGGATATAAAAGGAATAAGTGCCCCTGTCCGGCGCCCAGGTCATGCCCATTTCCCAGCAATGGAGGTCGCGGCTAAAGCCTAAATAAGGATAAGTAGTTGATTTACTTTTAAAATCGTAGCCAATGCCGCCAACATTAATGTTCCAGTTTGGGGTAAGTTGGATACTTCCCTGAACGTTGAGGGCATGATGAGACACGGTGAACGAATCGCGGCCGCTTGGCATTCGACGCCAATCGAGTTGAAGGTTATGGCTGATGCTGAAATTTTCAAACAAACTCAGGAAATCCGTTTCCTCTATCCTGCCCGGTTGTTGAGGTTCTGAGCGAAGATCTTCCACCACTTCTTCTTCCTTTCCCTGAAAAAGAGCGCGAATTTTTCCAACCGTTAAACCACTCGTAAAACTGGCGCCTGCGGTGACAAATTCCAGCGGCCGGCCTTTTTCATCCCAGGCTAAACGATTGACACGCTTCAGGTTGCCCCTGGAATCCACTACGCTGATGTAGGGGTCGAGTACTGCCCGAACGCTGACGGTGGTAACGCCCTTAAAAAATCGCGTAGTACCGCCGATGTTCACTAAGCTCCATTTGAGCGAGTCGGCTGCAAAATTGTAGCTTCCGCCAAGGACGATGTTGTCAAATAATTTGAGCTTTTGCTCCGAAGAATCTTTTTTGGAATAATATTTCGCTTCAAAAATATTGTTGATGGAATAACTGATGCCCATCTGACGCCCGCTCGATGGCGGTCCGCCGAAGATTCCCTGCTGAAAAATGGAATACTGGTCAAACTCAGTCGGGTCTAAGGGATCTGCCACATCCCGGAAATATCCCAGCGAAGGGTTGAGGTAATTGGGCGAAAAATTGAACGAAACAGAAGGCTTGATGACGTGTCGCAACCCGCGCAGCCAGCCTTTCCTGAACTTGACCGTCCCGAAAATTTGCGTATTCAAAGTCACCCCTGCCGAAAAAGTACGAAAAGCTTCAAACCCGGTAACGAACGTGTCCATGACCTGGCCGAAAGACAAGGTGTCAAAATAAGCCGGCCCCTGGGCGGGGAAAACGGTGTCTATATCGAGTTCGGGAAGAAAATTTTTGCGCAGCGAGCGGAAGTACCATACTTCGCGATAAGAAGCGCTGGGGTTGAGGTTAAAATACTTGAGAATTTTAAAAGAAGTACCCGTTGTGATATTCTGTTGCATCCCGTACTGGGCATTTTTCAGGGTTTCATTGGTAAAAAAAGCGGTATCAACGCCGGTTACCCGGTTGCGCGCTTCCGTGGTGTAGCGAAGCGTGACGTCTTCGTACCAGCGTTTCGGGCCGCTGCGTTTTTCACTGCGGAAGGGATACAGCGTCTGGGTTTGAAACTGCACGACCGGAAACGATACATTGACTAACCCCGTCTGGCGGTTTTGATCGTGGCTTAGCGAGATATTGAGCGATATCGGTTTATCTTGCCAGGTTTTGCTAAAACTAAAATTGGAGTTCAGGGTATTGTTCAGTACGTTATAAGCGTCATTAAAAACCCGCTGGCCAAAGCCGCTGGTTTCAAAATTGATGTTGCCGCCAAAGGTAATGCTGGGGTGCGCCGAACGATCCTGGTTATGCGAAATGTTGATGCGCACTGCTTTGATGCGGCTGTAGCTGCCATCATTGATATTTTCGGTGCGCCGCGAGTCGAAGCCTAAATCAAAACTACCGGAATATTTGTAGCGTTTGCGGTATTGGGAGCGCGCATTGATCCCCCAGGTGCCTTTGAGGTAGATATTGCTCGTGATGGACAGGTTGAAATTATCGCCCAAAGGAAAAAACCAGCCAATGTCTTTGATGCCAAAACCCAAAGCAGGCGAAAATTCATAATCGCGTGGAAACAACAACCCGGTCCGGCGGCCTTTATTGATCGGAAAAAAACCAAAAGGCAACCACAGCGGCGTTGGCACATTCATGATTTCCAGATTGGAAGGGCCTACCACAACCAATTTATTGGGGATCACTTTTTGCCGGGAGCTTCGAATCCCGAAATGGGGCTCCGGATGGGTGCAGGTGGTAAAAATGGCGTCTTCACTGTAAATGATGTCGTTGCGTTGTTGTGTAGTGTCGCCCGGAGCAGCGGCGGTACCGACGAATTTTGAACGCGCTGCGTGCACAACAATATCGTCCTGCTGGGAGGTTACTTCGTAAATAAAGCCTTTCCGGGTTCGGAAATTGTATTCCATGCGCTTGGCATTGAACTCGTTTTCCGCTTCCGTAAATTTCGGAAACCCGGCCATATTACCGGTGCTGTCGGGCAAACCTCCGGCGGTGACAATATTGGTACTCCAATCGAAAATGATGTGCGCCGCTTCCAGCGTAATGCTTTGGTATTTGACGCTGGCTTCGCCAAAAAGATGAACTTTTTGCCCGGCAATATCGTAAATCATGGAATCGCGGGCATCGTATTCAACCGGCGCATCGAGTGAATCGCTGGAGAGTGTGAACACCCGAACATCCGAAACAAGCGAATCCGTCGGGGTCGGAAGGGTGTCTGTTAACGCAATATTGAGGCTGTCGGCCCGAGCAGGCAAAGGCGCGGGCAGGGTGTCCTGCGCAGGCGTTTGGGCCAGCAAGCCACCAACTGGGAGCAGAAGGAATAAAATTATATGAATCAGATTAGCGTTCAAGTAGCGATTTGCGTTAATTTTGTCATTTAATTTGACTTTTGCATTTATCAGACCTGAAAGTGTGTCAACTAACCCAGAAACAGTACCTTCATACTATGACGATACCACCGGCTCATCAGCAAACGATCACCCTGCTCATCCTGCCGCTTCTGTTTTCCATTTTTAACGTTTCTTTAGCAGGCGCGGCAGTCCCAAATTTGCCCGAAGGCAAAAAAATCATGCGCTTTGGTGAAGCGCGCCATCTCTTCCCGGAACCCGGTGAGACCTATGAGATCGAAAGCGCTTCCTTTGAGCCGGGCAAAGTTATCAAAGAAACCCTAATTGGAAAGGCGGGTTACCGGATAAAAACAATTGTTATTGATCCCGGACACGGCGGCCACGACCCCGGTTGTCTCGGTGGCAATTCTCAGGAAAAAAACTTAGCCTTAGCCATTGCCCTCAACCTGGCGGACGGCATCCATCGGCAATACCCTGATATCCGTATCATTATGACCCGGGATGCCGACGTTTTTGTCCCCCTGCACGAACGGGCTGCCATTGCCAATCGCAACAACGCAGACCTGTTTATTTCCATACACTGCAATTTTATACCGGGAAAACCGCAAGTAAAAGGATCAGAAACTTATGTGCTGGGGTTGCATCGGGCAGAACATAATTTGGAAGTAGCCAAACGGGAAAACGCAGCCGTCCTGCTGGAAGCAGACTACGAAAAAAATTACGACTTCGATCCCAATGCTCCGGCAAGCCATATCTTGTTCAGTATGGCCCAAAGTGCTTATCTCGAACAAAGTATTCTGCTGGCAGAACGCATCGAAACTGCATTTGCGGCACAAACGGGACGCCCCAGCCGCAGCGTTCGCCAGGCCGGATTTATGGTGCTGCGCAACGCGGCCATGCCCAGCGTGTTGATTGAAACGGGTTATCTGAGCAATACCCAGGAGGAAACCTACCTGTCTTCTCCTGAAGGCCAGCTCACCGTGGCCAACGCCATTCTTAGCGCGTTTGGAGAATACAAAGAAGCTGTTGAAGTACCGGATTTCCACCTTTCTGCCGAAAGCAAAACCAAACCGAACAAGTCGGGGGGGATATATGTTGCTGCGGAACCACCCAAAGAGCGGGAGCAGCCGATTCAAAGCCCCCCGCAGGTGACTCGAAAAGAACAGGTACAGCCTGTTTTTAATGAATCGCCGGCGAGAAAAGCCGCCCCGGTGCAGGTGGAAGTGGAACCGCGCGTTTTTGGCGCGGCGCCTGCTTACGAAAACAACGATTCCCCTTATCGGGAAAAAGTTGTTTATGAAAACAACCCGGCTGCCGGAACACCGGTGAATGGCATCCAGTTTTGCGTGCAGTTGGCCGCAGCGCGCCAAGCCTTTGACACGGCACAGTCAAAGTGGCGAAGTACCGGTTACCTGCTCGAAATTGTGGAGGAAAATGGCGTTTATAAGTGCATTGCCTGTGGTTTTTCAAACTATACGCAGGCTTATGAAGGGCGTATGATCCTGCAATCAAAAGGCTTTCCGGATGCTTTCATCGTTGCGTACAAATATGGGCAGCGGATGCCCTTAGAGCAGGCGATGCGGGAAGCGGGCGTAAAATAATGTCTGTCTTTGAGAATCTGAGTATTTGGTTATTTGAGTATCTGAGTATTCGAGCATACCCGACTCCTCAAATACTCAGTTACTCAAATCCTCAGATACTCAGTTACTCAAATCCTCAGATACTCAAAAAAATAATTTTATACCTTTGTCCCCCGCTTCGATCAGGCAGGGTTGTAGTTTAACATCTTACCTCTAAAGTCTGCAAAATGACCATATCCAAAGAAATAAAAATCGGTTTGCTCGCGCTTGTGGCGGTTGCACTAAGTATTTGGGGCTACAAATTCATTCGGGGAAAAAACCTGCTCGTAAAATCCAATATGTACCAGGTTATTTATCCTAATGTTGACGGGCTTCGCGTCGGCACTTCTGTTCGCATCAACGGCGTATCGGTCGGAAGTGTGGGCAGTATCGAAATTATGCCGGAAGACCTGGATAAAAAAGTCCTGGTGTTGCTCGACCTGGATCGCAATATCCAAATTCCAAAAGATACCCGGGCGGTGATCATGTCCACCTCGTTCATGGGCGACAAAGCCATTGACCTTCTGTATGATCGCCCCTGCAAAGGCAAAGATTGTGCCCCCAGCGGCGCCTATCTCAAGGGAGAAAACCGCGGCTTACTGGGGTCTATGCTTGGCAAAGAAGATGCCAGCGCCTATATGGATATTTTAAAAACCGGCATCCAGAGTATTATAGATTCGCTGAATGCAAAATTGCTGAGCGATTCGAGCAATTCTCCTATTGCTGAAAGCCTGCGCGACCTCCAGGGTACGATGGCAAATCTCAATTCCGCTACCTCCCGGGTAGATGGCTTGTTAGCCAAATCTTCGAATCAAATCAGCGGAACCCTAAACGATTTTAATCAATTGTCTTCCACCCTGGCAGGTAAAAAAGACCAGATTGGCAGCACCATTGACGATGCCGCTTCCACCATGAAGCAATTGTCTGAGGCCGATATCAAAAAAACAATTGGTGAACTCAATTCAGCAATTATAAACCTAAAAACAACCATCGCTTCTGCCGACAAAGCGCTGGGTGGCGTTTCCGGCTTAGTAGACGACATCAACACCGGCCAGGGTTCGCTCGGAAAACTCCTCAAAGACGAAGAACTTTATGATAACCTGAACGAGCTTGGCATCCGCGCTGATTCTCTTTTCACCGATATTCAGGATCGCCCTTATCGCTACATTCCTTTCAAAAGCAGAAACAAAGTAAAGCGGATGGATAAGAAGGATGCGAAGGGAGAGTAATTTTAGTTGGCAGGGTGCAGTTGGCAGGCGCATTTGGGTTGCGACAGGTTGGTTACAAAACGATTCGCTCCATCCGCAATGATCACAATCCTGCCAACTGAAAATCTGCAAACTGCTAACTGAAAGACTGCAAACTCTGCATAAAAACTTCTCCCTCTGCTTCTTAACAAAAATTTAACACCGTTTTTTTAAAAAAAATTGCCTCCCGGATTTTAAAGCATAATTCTGTGGTCTTCTATGGCTCAAAAATCCTGTTTGGTTCTAATCATAAGCTGCTTCTTTTATTCTGGTTCTTTTGCAAAAATCCGAAACGGTTCATTCCAAGCTACCGCGCAAGCTTACACAATATTTTCTCATTTGATTTGATTATCAGATAAGTATAAAATAACTTTGTGCGTGCTTATGACTTAGTGGTTTTTTGACACTAAGTCGTTTTCCTAACTTAATTTGATAACTCATGCTCAAGAAGGAGTATCTTAAGAACAAACCAACCTGCAAAGTAACGTTCACTTTGCCTGTCGAAGCCATCAATGGCGTATCTGAAGTTCAGGTATTGGGCGATTTCAACAACTGGAATCACGAACAAGGCGTCAAAATGAAATCCGGCAAAGCTGGTTTTGAAACGACACTGGAATTGGCTGCAGGCCGCTACTACGAATTCCGGTATTTGCTGGATGGCAACATCTGGGCAAACGATCCGGCTGCCGATGACTACCACGCTACTCCGTACGGTGTATACAACTCTGTTGTGAAGCTCGAAGCAGTTGTAGAAACGCCGGCTGCAAAAACTGCTGCTCCAAAAACGACTGAGACCAAAGCTGTAGCTGCGAAAACTCCGGCTGCAAAAACGACTGCTCCAAAAGCGACTGAGACCAAAGCTGTAGCTGCGAAAACGCCGGCTCCAAAAACTGCTGCTCCAAAAGCGACGACGACCAAAGCTGTAGCTGCAAAAGCTCCGGCTGCTGAAAAGACACCTGCACCGGCAAAAACCACGGCCAAAGCAGCGCCTAAGACGACAAAAAAGGCATAGTCCTTTTGTAGAGGCTAAAACTTGACAGGGATTTCCAATCCCTTGAACATAACGCCCATCCGTTCCTCAAGCAATTGGGGAGCGGATTTTTTTTTGATTTGTTGGCAACTCCCCTACCCTGCTTTCCCAACCGGTCGCTCCGGATCGGCAATCCATTCGCTCCAGGACCCCGGATAGAGTTTTGCTCCTTCTAATCCGGCGTGCGCCATAGTCAGCAGGTTAAAGCAAGCCGTTACGCCGGAGCCGCAATAAACTACGGTGCGTTCGGGCGGGGTTTCACCCAGCACATTTAGCCACTGATCCCGAATGGATTCGGAAGCAGTTAAGCGACCGTCAGAACCAACATGATTGGAAAATGGCAAATTGACCGCGCCGGGAATATGCCCTGCCACCGGATCAATAGGCTCGTGTTTGCCTTCGTAGCGAATTTGTTCGCGGGAATCCACCAGCTTGTATTCGTGATTTTCCCGAATGGCGTCCACCTGTTCCACATCTGCCAACATTTCAGGATGAGGCCGGGGCTGGAACTGACGCAGCACAGGAACCGGCACTTCGGAAGTCGTCGGAAATCCCCGCCCAATCCAATCCTGCCAGCCGCCATCGAGCACCGCTACCGCTTCGTGCCCCAGCCAGCGCAACATCCACCACAGCCGCGCAGCAATGCCCCCGGAGCGATCGTCGTAAACCACAACCTGAACGCCCTCGCCGATGCCCCAGGCTGAAAGTTTAGCCGCCAGCATCGCAATGTCCGGCAACGGATGCCGGCCAGTCTGCCCCGGAATTACCGGGCTTGAGAGGTCTTTTTCCAAATTGGCATATACCGCGCCGGGAAGGTGGCTTTCCGTATACACCCGGCGGCCATAGTCCAAATCTGCCAGCGAAGAACGGCAATCTACAATGACCCAATCCGGATTGGAAAGCTGGGCGGATAGGGTGTCGGAGGAAATGAGGGTACGGTGCATGAGGAGGATTTGAAGATTTGAAGATTTGGTTATTTGAAGATTTGAGGAGTCGGGTATGCTCGAATACTCAGATAACCAAATACTCAAATAACCAACTACTGCTACTTACTATCAATCATTCGAAGCATTTCGAGGTAATCCCGCGCCTGTTCAATATTCAGGCGGGTAGCGGGTTGCCGGGTCGGACAAGTTTCGAGTTTTTGCGCAGCAGCGGCATTCGATTCAAGCGTGGTGGCCACCCCGGTAATCATGTTCATAATCCACTCGGGATTGCGGCGGCGGGTGATCCCGTCCAAACGCTTGAGTTGCGTTTTTTGTGCATCCAGCGTATGACATCCCGCACATTTCTCCTCGTGAACTTTCTGACCTTTTTGCGCCATCAGCTGGTTAATCGGATTGGTCAGGTTCACTTTCCGGATGAGGATGGGTTGGCCGTCCGCGCTGGTATTGTGCGGTTGTGGCTTTAGCTTTTTCATGGCTTCCTGAACCTGGGGCTGATTGAGCATACGGCCGTCTACCGGATGTTCGCGGCCTTCCGGCGTAGTTTTTGCCGTTACCGGCGCTGAACCGGGGGAAGTTGCCGGATTTGCAGCAGTTTCTTTCGCAGTGGTTTTCGGCTCGTCATTCGATTGGCAGGCAACCAATACAACGGCCATCAAAAAAGTAGCAAAAATCAGGTATTTCATGGATGCAGTTATTTGCGGACAAAGTTATTCTTCCCGGTCTATTTTCCCAAATAACAAATTTACGCCCACCCGCACATGCGCCCCGTGGCTCGCTTTCGGACGCACAAGGGTAAGTACGTTGTCCGTGGCGGCCATCACCTGCAACGGCCCAAGGGTAAGGGTCGCATTCAACCCAATATTGGCATAGCTGTCTTTTCGCAGCGAATAAACGCCCCCTACTTCCAGCAATTTAATCAGGCGGGTGCTCGCCCCAACTGCAAAGGCTGTGAAAGTCTGATCCCGATAGCGTTCAACGTGCACCAACCCGCTAAATGTCCAGTTGGGGCTGTATTGCCATACGGCGCTCAGGTAAGACCGCATGGGCAAGGTCGTGCTGTAAGCAATCGCCGTTTCTGTGGGTTGATAAAGCGCTTCTAAGGTATCGAGCACTGAACCAAAATCCGTAGAATCATCCAAAATTGCCTGGGCTACATCCAAACCTTTGTATTCGTAAATGCCCTGAAACGCATAGTTTTTCACCTCGTCTTTCCAATCTATCTGGCCAATATCGGTCACACTGGCCGCAAAATCCCAGTTGCCTTTTTGAAAGCGCAGGCCGAGGTCGAAAGCAAATCCGCTGTTTTTTGAAAAAAGGCGGTCGGTATCAAATTTCCCAAAATCAAAATCGAGGCTGATGTCTTCGAAGCTGTTGTAATTCAAACTGCCTGCAGAATTCACCTGAAAATCAGCATCCAACTCCAATTGATACACATCATCGCTGGTCGTGAGTTCGAGCTTGCGCTTGCCGGTCGAAACATCCGCTACGCCGCTGAGCCACTTGGCGCGCCCGGCTATGGTCAGTCCGGGCAACAACTCCGCCGCGGCGCCCAGACTCCACTCGTGGTACCCGCGCAACTGGATGTCGGGGCCGAAACTTACGGTTTGTCCAACAAACTGCGCATTGCCCTGCCACACCAACTGCGGCAACGCTTTCGGGTAATCCAAATGAGCCTGAAACCGCAGCGCATGGCCGCCCATCAGGGCTATTTTTCCAAAACGGATGCCCAAGCCCAGGGTTTCAATGTCTAAATGTTCGCGAATGAGGTTGTTGGTTTCCAGCAGGGAAATCGCATGATCCACATCCAGCACGTCTTTGCCTTCCGAATTTTGCCGGATCAGGTCGCCATACGTGACATTTTCGATAAAAAAGTCATTGTGTAACCCCGGTAAACTCACAACGAACCGGGCATCGGGCAACAGCGCAGGGTTGCTGCGGTTGCTTTGCCAGGTTTGGCGCATGAGGTGGGCACTAAGGTCTTGCTGCGCGCCAGCTAAATTGGGGATGATGATAGAACCAACTATCAAACAAGGGATATAAATTAATTTACGCATGATTATTGATTGCCTGTTTTAACTTTTACGCCCATCCGTACTTTAACCGCCTGGTCTGCAAGGACTTTAACAGAGCGGTCGCCATCGTTGTAGGTCGAAAAAGAAGTAACGAGGAAAATATCTTTTGCAAAACGGATCCGGTCAAAACGCAAGGCGTCAAAGTTTGCAAAAGTGATTTTTTGTACAAAAGTCGTAGCGATGCCCTCTGCATTCGTAGGCGCAGCGGCAATAACCCGTTGGCGGTTATCGAGCATGGAATCGAGTACCACGCCGTTCTCATCGCGGAAATACGCCTGCACGTCTACCGATAGTGGCAGGTAGTTGTCTGCAACCAACTTAAATTCGGCGGCACTGATCACGTCGTATTTGGAAAAATCTACCGGAAAACTGTCGCTAACCACAAAATCGAAAGCGCGGCCAAACAACGGCAGTTCAACATCCACCCGAACTTTATAGTAGCTGCTGTCGGTAATGAACCCGCGAATGCTGGTGTCCATGTCCGGGTTTGTAAAAGCATCCACATCGTAATCCACCGCAACCGGGCCTGCGCCCAGAATCGTGGCAATGTTTGAATTGTCTTTTGTGAAGGTAAAAGCGCTTTGTTTCACCTGTCCGACTTCGTCCAGCCCGGGGTAAGGAAAATCCACGCCACTGTTGATGAATTCGCTTTCCAAAGGCAGCACTTCCTGCCGTACCGTAATGACATTGAATAAATTGACCACCGAGCGGGTCGGAATGCCGAAGGAATTTTCAAAATTGAGGGTGATTTTAGGCTCCTCAAAATAGACATCGCCGCGAATCCAGTTGTCGAAAAAATCAATGTCTATCGTATCCCGGCCGCCTTCGTACAACTGGTTGCCAAGGTATCCTTCTGCATAAGAAAACTTCAAATCCTGGATCAATACCCCGGAGGAAGTGCCCAGCAACACATTGTTGCCCATCGGATCGGTAGCGGTATATTCAACGTAAATGGAGTCGTTGGCTGCCGGAAAAATGATGTAATTTTCCAGCAATAACGGCGAAAAAAGATTGCCCACCGAAGGCGGCGTCCCACTTCCGCCATAAGCCGGAATGGAAGTCGTGATCGTGAGGGGAACGCCATCTTTTTGGACTTCCGGAATGCGCAGGGTTACAAAAACCGGCTGGCTGTGAACGTTTTGCAAGGCGTAGGTAAACTTGCCGCCTTTCAGTTCCATGCGGTCAATGTCTAACCCGTCGGGCGACGCAAAAGGCAGGGCAATGCGGTCGCTGGTCAGAAAAATAGGCACTAAGGCCAATACCCGGTTGATTTCTTCAAAGACTTCCTCACTGGTTTTGGTGAGTACGTCCCCGCTGTATTTGAACCGGATGACCCCGTCGGGGTCAATGGTCAACGAAGCGTTTTCTTCGAAATTTTTGAGCAGATCGCGGAGTGAAAATTCGGTTTCTACAAGCGGAACAGCAAATTCGGCCTCGTATTCGGCGCCGTCAAGCTCTTCCAGGTTGTCAAACTGGCTGCAGGCAACCAAAGAACACAGCAGAACGGACAGGCTGCCATAAAGCAACTTTTTAATCATGTTTTTGGATGATTTTATGATATAGAAACAACAAAACCGGGCTACTTAGTATAGAAGCATACCCGGTCTGGTTTTAGCGTTTATTGTTTTATTGTTCTGCCTGTCCTCACAGCAAAGGTAGGAACTTAACGCTTTTGTTGTAGCAATCGTGCAATTTTGTCCTTTCGCAGGCAAATTTTGCCTGTTTGCCAATTCGTCCTCCCGCTTCCCGCTATACGGGACAAGTTAGGCGGGACAGGTTTTGCTAATTCGCCTGTTTGCCCATTTGCAAATTTGCCTACTCGCCCTTTACCTTACCACCATCACCTCCCCCGAATACCTTTCCGCTACACCATCGGCGCGTTCCACTTCCAGAACGTAGACATACACGCCTTGAGCTGCCGGCTTGCCGCCAATATCGCCGTTCCATCCTGCGGCCGGGTCGTTGGGCAGGCTGTCTTTGCGCTCGAACACTAATGCGCCCCAGCGGTCGAAAATGCGCAGACTTGCGATCCGGCGCACGGAAGCATCGGTATTGACAAAAAACACGTCGTTGATGCCGTCGCCATTGGGCGAAAAAGCGTTGGGGATATAGAGTCCGCCGCGGCGGTCTACGCGCACCCAGACTTCATCGCGCACGGTGCAGCCGTTGGCGTCGCTCAGCGCTGCTTCGTATAGGGTGGTTTCGGTTGGGAAAGCCGGTGTGACAGCGCAGGTATCGCAGCTCAAACCTATCGGTGGCCGCCATTGCAGGCTTTGGCCGGGCAACAGGTTGGCAACGGCCTGTAAAGAAATGGTA
>Ga0209573_1001849_pt1 | contig 29923 bp, 25 predicted proteins | sample TNRBio252014_DNA_FD_185870 | JGI IMG/M metagenome (GOLD analysis project Ga0209573, IMG submission 185870) | Wastewater treatment Type I Accumulibacter community from EBPR Bioreactor in Madison, WI, USA - TNR Reactor_6/25/2014_ DNA (SPAdes)... | ecosystem: Engineered > Bioreactor > EBPR >...
CCGGGTATAGAAATCCGGCATCCGCAACAGGCCGATGCTGCCGACCACGATGAAGAATACGCCGCCCAACAGGGCCAGTCCGCTCAGTGCGTCGGTGAGCCAGGCCATTCAGAGATCATCCGGTTCATCGGGCGCATTGCTCGGCCAGCCCATGTCGCCGTAGCGAATGAACTTGAGCACGGCAATCGTGCCAATAAAATTGATGAGCGCGTAAACCAGGGCGATGTCCATGAAATCGGGTCGCCCGGACATGAATCCCAACACGGCAATGATCAATACGGTCTTGGTGCCGAACGCATTGACCGCCATGATCCGATCATAGACGGTTGGGCCAAGCAACGCCCGCGCCATGGCCAGCACCATGCATATCAGGATGCCAATCGCCGTCGCCGCGAACATCAGACCTTCCTCCGTTCCAGCGCGGCGACGCGGCGATCCATATCGCCTTCCCGCAGGCTTTCAGCCGCTTCACGGGTCAAAGCATGAACCTCCAGCACCCCTTCGCTCAGGGAGGTGGTGACGGTGCCCGGCGTCAGAGTGATGGAATTGGCGTAGATCACTTGGCCCATTTCACTATGCTGGGTGGGTTTCAGCGTAATCATCGTCGGGCTGATCGGCAGCCTGGGGTCCAGGATGCGCTTGGCGACATCGAGATTGGCCAGCACGATCTGCCACAGCAGCCAGGGCCAGTAGAGAATAATTTGTGGGCCGATTTTTGGGTGGAGCGGCTGTCCCTCGGGATCGAGCTTTTCGATGCACCAGGCGATGAACACGACCAGCGTACAGGACAGGACGCCGAACATGAGCAGCAGGGGAGCATCGAAATAACCGGATAGCAATAGCCACAGGCCAAAACAGAACAGCCATAGACCCAGTGCGCGCAGCAAGACGGCTCTCTCCTATATTAGGCATTTGCTTGAAATGATAGTGGGCATCCCGATGGATTCAAGGAATGTGGTGAAAATAGGTTTTACCCATGACCGGCTTCCCGCAACCCTAACCGCTCCAGAAGGCCATCGCATTCGTCCAGGCTAGAAAAGCCGATTTCGATGCGCCCGCGCCCGCGCCCGGCGTCGTAGCGCAGACGCACCGGCGCGGCCAGCCGTTCCCGTAACCGTTCTTCCAGTTGAACCAGATTGGGATCGCGTGGCGTGGGCATGGCCGCCGGTTGATGAGGTTTGCCAACGAACGCCGCCCGGCGTCGCTCCAGTTCCCGCACGCTCCAATCTCCGGCGACCGCCTGCTCCGCTAACCGGCGTTGCATCTCGCCCGACAGACCGAGCAGCGTTTTGCCATGCCCCGCTTCCAGCCGTCCCTCCTCAATATGCGCCTGCACCACTGGATCAAGGTTCAGCAACCCCAGCGCCCGGCTGATCGCTGTTTGTGAAACGCCCAGCAACTCCGCTAACTGTTCCTGGGTCAGGCTGAATTCTTCACGCAGTCGCCGCACCGCCCGCCCCTCTTCAACCGGGTTCAACTCTCGGCGTAACAGGTTCTCTACCAGCGCGATAGCCGCTGCGGTGCGGTCGTCTGCTTCCCGCACGACCACGGGAATCCGGGTTAAACCGGCCTGCCGCGCCGCCTGCCAGCGCATGTGTCCGGCCAGAATTTCATAGCTGCCATCCGCCAGCGGTCGCGCCACCAGCGGTTCGATGACCCCAAACTGACGGATGCTCTGCGCCAGTTCGGTGAGATACGCTTCGTCGATGTGTTGCCGGGGCTGATAGCGACCAGCCACCAGTTGCTCGATATCCAGCGACTGGATCGGCGAACCGGCGGCCTCTGCGCTTTCCAGCAGACTGTTATCGAAGCTGTGGCCGCCCGCCCCGATCCAGTCGCCGAGGCTTCTCAATGGTTTGCGGCGACTCATGCGGGCGCCCTCGCTCGCCCGATTTCGACGGCTTCGATTCCGCTCAGGATTTCCTGTTGCCAGATTTGCCGCACCGCCAGCAGGATCTCGGCGTTGACCCCGTCTAGCATCATGATCGCCCGGTTGTAGGTGTCGCGAGAGCCGCGTGGCTGGTCGATTTCATAGATGCTCACCTGGTCACTGGCCGATTTCTGCAATTCCTTGGTCAACCCCATGCGGTTGCTGAAAATCAGCTCGCCATAAGCGCCATTGATGACTGCGATATTATTAAGGGTTTCCGTGCTGTTATCGACCTTGGTCAACAGGATGTTCAACCGTTGCACGTTAATTTCCCGCTCATACAGGGCGCAGACCTGCTCCAGGATGCGGAAGTATTGAACGCTGGAAGAAATGTCGTACATGTGCGGGACGATGGGCATGACGATCAGGTTAGCGGCGGCGATAGCGTTCAGCGACAGCATCCCCAGCGAAGGCGGCGTGTCAATCACGATCACATCATAGCGATCCTCAGCGGTCTTCAACGCCCGGTGTAACCGCACCGGCGGCGGTCCCAAACCTTCATTCTGGCGCTCCTCCGGTTGCGACAGTTGCCAGTCGGTGTATTGCAGCGCCAACCGGGCGGGAATCAGGTCCAGATTATCCCAATGCGTGCGTTTGATCGCTTGGGCGAGTCGCTCCGGCGTCTCGGTCAGGGCGGGAAACAGGTCATCGCCATCGCCGAGATCGAGATCGGGAATAAAACCGAATGCGCCGGTGATGGTCGCCTGTGGATCGGCGTCCGCCAGCAGCACCCGATAGCCTTCGCGCGCCAGATACTGGGCGAAGTGCAGCGACATGGTTGTTTTCGCCACACCGCCCTTGAGGTTGGAAAAAACCACCCGTACACAACTGGCGCCGGTGGGTCGTCCGGGGCGCTTGCCGATGATTTCGCGGATGCGGGTCACTTCGTTGTAGTTGTAAACTCGCCGCTGGGTCGAGCCCGCTTCCACCAGGCGCGGCTCGGGCAGATCGCCGCGCCCTTCGAGGTTGCGGATGTGGTTGGCGGTGCAACTGGCCAGTTGCGCTGCTCGTTCAATGCCAAATTCGGGCAAGGTCTTGACGGTATGCCGCGCATCCAGCGCATCCAGCAGCCGTTGCTGCATCTGACCACCGCGCTCAGCGGCGTTACGGCACAGGGTACGGAAGTTGAATCGCATGGCTTGCATCGGATGGACTCCAGGAGGCTAAAAATCAAGCATGGTCTTCATTTTAACGCATTTAATGCTATTTTTTGATAGAAAGCCTTATTATTGAGAAACAAATCAAATTCTGTTTTTAACTGCCAAAAGCAATCTTTTTTGAAAAATGCCGGGCTGGAGGCGAAATTCACTGATGATCGATATTCAGCTAAGGTTAACCAGAAAATTTGCAGGATGAGACTGGAAAATGATGATGACTTTTAACAAGCGAGGATTGAAGCTATGACATTGATCAAGACGATGATAGCGTTGGGCGCGTTCGCGTTGATGGGCGCAGCCCCATTGCTAACCGCACAGGCCCAACAGGGCGTGAAGTGTGATGATCAAAAACAGGTTTGTCGTGACCGGAATGGCCTGAGCGTTGACCTGACCCGCCAAAAGTACGGCGAGCAAGCTGCCCAGCGGCTGCAACGTCATCTCTCCAAGGGCGAAGGCAGTGGCCAGCAACCGCAACAACCACGCCCGCAGCCGCAACAACCACGCCCGCAGCCGCAGCAACCACGCCCGCAGCAACCCCAACAGCAGTCGGGAGAGGTATTTTCGCCAACGAGCGATGTCCGCTGCGTTCGTTCCGAGCAGGTTTGCTACCATTACAACCAGCCGAGTTCTATCTTTACCCGTCAGTATTTCGGCGGAGCGGCGGCGGAGCGTCTTAATAATCGTTAAGCTCACTATGAACCGCCGCCGATTTAGGAATACGATCCGACCATCGGCGGCGGTTCATTTTTTTGGGGCCGCAGTAAGCAGGGGAAATCTCATGAGCGGTTGGGGTTGTCCGCATGAACTCAACGGAACGTGTCAGCATATTCAGGGACGGACCTGTGATCCGGGAATGAAGGGCTGTGTGCTGGCCGGTCGCTTCCGGTTCAGCAACGAGGCCAAGAACCGTCCGCCGCGACCCGTTCGGCGTGATATGGCTGACCGGAAGGATCGGGGTCGTCAAGGTGGGAAATAACTGGATGCGTTAGAGACAGCCGGATAAGCGCAGCTACCATAGTGCTAATTCCGGCGGTGAACATCAGGCGGAATTTGCTCTTTTTCGGTTATAGTAGTACTCGTCTGCTTCAGGGACGAATATCGATCTCTGGCCGAGGTAAAGCCATGCATAGACCACAACCGCCAATCCGACAGCGCCCGACGCTTTATCTGGTTTACGCCACATTGTTGGCGGACGGTTCAACTGTCGAGGACACGGTAGCGGCCAGCGATGAAGATGAGGCGCACCAGAAAGCGCGGGCGCTCTATCCTCATGGTCGCTATGATGTGACGGTTTATCTGCAATCTGCTGATGATGATTAGTGCGCTGAGGTGTTCATGAAATCCTCCGAGCATGAACGATTGCTGGAATCTGTTGCTCGCCTGACCGAGAAACGCGACCGTGAATCCCTCGAACTTTGCTTGATGCAGACGATATTCGAGTTGTTGTCCGTCGAAGAGATTACTCTTTATCAGATCGATGGGAGCCAATTCGGGGTGCTGGTGCGCATTAATCCAGAGGGATATTGGAGCGTGAGCGACGATGTCATTGATCCCGATCATCTGACGCCGATTGCTGACAATGCGCTGTTCGCCGATTGCTTGCAGAAACGGCGGATGCAAGTGGAAGCGGTCTCAACTCGCATCCAGCGTTACGCCTTCCCTATCCTGCACCAAGGCCAGGGCGTGGGCATCCTGTGTCTTGAATCAGCCAGAGATTTGACCGATGACCGCCGATTGATCGCGGGATTTTTACGCATTTACCAGAACTATTTGGCGCTGATTCACGAAAACGCCTGTGACAAACTGACTGGGTTGCTTAACCGCAAGACTTTTGATGAGCGATTTATCGCTATCTTGAGTGGGTGCCGCGCCGATCTCACCCAAGAACGGCTGCGGATAGCGGAGCGGCGCCGCCTGGAAGGCGACTATCGCCACTGGCTGGCGGTGCTGGATGTTGATCACTTCAAACGGGTTAATGATACGTTTGGCCATCTGTATGGCGATGAGGTTTTGCTGCTGCTGGCCAATCTCATGCGCCGGTCTTTCCGGCGCAGCGATCTGCTGTTCCGCTACGGTGGCGAGGAGTTCGTGGTCGTACTCAAAACCGTCAATGATAACGAGATTTGGAATGTGCTGGATCGGTTTCGGAAGGCGGTGGAACTGTATAGCTTCCCGCAGGTCGGCCAAGTGACGATCAGCATCGGGTTTACCCAGATCAGGGATTCAGAGATGCATACGACCATCATCGAACGGGCCGACCGGGCGCTGTACTACGCCAAGGGCAATGGACGTAACCAGGTTCAAAATTACGAAAAATTGATCAATTCCAGCTTGCTGGACACTTCCCAGACCCAGTTTGGTAGCGATGTCGAATTGTTTTAGGTTGATCAGAAATCATGCAAACCGGCTATCATCACGCTAAACGGCGAACAGTTAGCCTATGTGGGTTTTTGCTGATGGCCTTGCTGACGAATTGCGCCAGCCCCCCCAAAAAGCCCATACCATCCGTCGCCGCCGCGCCACCCTCGGCGCTCAGTGAGAAAGCCCGCCTGGAACAGCAGCAGGCCATTCTGAAAATTCGCGACCAGACACTGCGGCAACTCAACCGGCTCAGGCCGCCTGCCAAGGTTGAAGTCGAACAGGCCGCAGGCTATGGCGTATTCGAGGTCAACGGACTCAATGTGGTGCTGGCGCAAACCCACGGGCGTGGCATGGTGGTTGAAAAGGCCACGGGCAAGGTGGCCTATATGCAACTGGCGCGCACGGATCTCCACCCTGGCGCTACGGTGCAACCTTATCGGCAGGTGTTGGTATTTCATAATTCGCAAAAACTCAGTCGATTTGTCGCCTCCGGCTCGCCGGCTGACGCCTCCAGCGATCCTGACATCAAGGTCTACCGGTTGAATGAGAAAGGCGTTTCGGTGCAGGCTGACTGGGGCGCCCGCTATTTCCGGGACCCCGATCTGAATTAGCGATGCGGCTCAATCCATTCCCAATCCGCTGAACGGCAGATAATCCACGGCATCGCCGGGCGTGATTCCGGCGCACTCTTCCGGCAGTTCCACCAGACCGTCCGCCCAGGACAGTGACGATAGCGCCCCGGAACTGTGGGTGTGATAGATGTGGACGAGAGGGCCACGTTCGGAATCCAATTGCAGCCGCGCCCGTAGCCACTCGCGCCGGCCCGGTTTGCGGCGGAGCGCAAAATTCGCCGCCACTCGCCATCGCGCCGGCTCCACCAGTTCCGCGCCCATCAATTTGCGCAACAGCGGTCGGGCGAACATGAGGAATGAGATCATCACCGACACCGGATTACCCGGCAGGCCCAATACCCGGCAGTCGCCGATGCGTCCGAATGTGACCGGCTTGCCCGGCTTGACCGCCAATCGCCAGAATTGGATCTGGCCCAGATCGGCGATCACGTCTTTAACCCAGTCCGCTGTACCCACGGATACGCCCCCGGAGGTCAGCAACACATCATGCGCCGCCGCCGCCTCGCGCAGCGCCGGCAACAGGATTTCCCGATCATCGCGCAGGATGCCTAAATCCGTCACCGCGCAACCCAGGCGCTGCAACAGACCGATCAAGGTATAGCGGTTGGACTCATAAATGGCGCCCGGCGGCAATACGGCGCCGGGTTCATGCAACTCATCGCCAGTCGACGCCACGGCGACCCGGAGTCGCCGGATCGCATCCAATGTCGCCATCCCCTGCCCCGCCGCCAGCGCGACATCCTGGGGACGCAACCGCAAGCCTTTCGGCAACAGCAGCGTTCCAGCTTGCACATCTTCGCCGCCCCGCCGAATGTTTTCACCGGGTTTCAATCGAGCGGCGATGTTCGGCTCGATATCGATCCAGGCTTCATCCGGGCCAATCCGACACTGTTCCTGCATGATGACGGCGTCTGGCCCTTCGGGGATCAGAGCGCCCGTGGTGATGCGCGCTGCTGCTTTACGTGGAACGATGCCGGAGCAGGGATGACCGGCCAGCGCCTGGGCCGTAACCGGCAACCGGGTGGGGACTTCCCGCGACAAATCGGCTAAATATACGGCAAAGCCGTCCATCGCGGAATTGTCGCCCGGCGGCGCGTCCAACCGGGCGGCGACATCGGTAGCCAGTATTCGCCCATAGGCGTCGAACAGCGGGACGGATTCAGTTTCACAAATCGGCTGGATGGTTTGCAATGCGGCGGCAACCGCTTCGGACAGCGTTAAAAGACGGTCGGCGGCATCGCAACAATCAGCAGGATGCATAGGCTTTTTCTCAAGTCGGTTCAATGGATTCCTCCAGCCACCGCGTTATAAAATCCGCTACTGCCTCCACGTCGTTCAGCGGTAACGCGGGCAAGGCGGGCCGGCCATGGCGCGCCGGTTCAAGCAGTGGATCGCTGGCGACGGCGATGATGGTCGGGTCGTTGGGAAAACGCGGTGGTTGACCTTGGTCCATTGGCCGCCAGATTTCCAGTTTGGGATACGCGCCGCGCTTCCAACCTTCTACCAGGACCAGATCGACGGGTTGCAAATGCGTCAGCAATTCGGCGAGGGACGGTTCCGGTTCTTGACGCAATTCGCGCAGCAAGGCCCAGCGGCGGCTGGTCGCCAGGATAACCTCCTGAGCGCCGGCCTCACGATGGCGCCAAGTGTCTTTACCGGGGGTATCCAGATCTACATCGTGGTGGGCATGCTTGAGGGTGGATACGGTCAATCCCCGCGCCCGTAGTCGTGGAATCATAGCGACAATGAGCGTGGTTTTGCCGCAACCGCTCCAGCCGCTGACGCCCAATGTCTTCATCGTTGTTACCGTTGTTATTGAACCAGCGGCGCATTCGCGCCCAGCAAATCGATGCCCTGAATATCAGCGCGCCCGATCAGCAACGACAAGTACTGACTCATCGCTTTATGGTGCACGCTGTCGCGCAGATAGTTGGCGATTTGGTCGCGCGCCTGATCATATTCCAGGGGGTGGCCCTCTACCTTACCGTGCAGATGGATGACGTGAAAACCGAAGCGGCTTTCCACCGGTTGTGCAGAAATTTCGCCTTCCTGCATCGCCATCATCGCCTGCTCGAATTCCGGTACGGTTTGCCCCAGAGCAATCTGGCCCAGACTGCCGCTTGTCTGTTTTGAGGGACAGTCCGATATCTGGGTCGCCAGTTCGGCGAACACACCGCCTTGGTTCAACTGGGCGATGGCTTCTGCGGCGCGGTTGCGGGCGGCATCGCGGGCCGTAGCATCATCTGGCGATGCGGCGCATAGAATGTGCGACACTTCAAACAGATCGCCGGTGCGAAACCGTTGACGGTTAGCCTCGAAGAAGCGCTGGCAGTGCTCTTCATCCAACTTCGGAGTCTGAACCTCGCGCTCGATGAGCGCCGTCAGCCGTTCCTCCTCATCGGCGTCGGTGATATCCAGACGAGCCGCTTCCTGCAACATCAGTTCTCTGGCGATCAGCGCCAGTTTGGCGGAATACTCGGCCATTTCCTGGGAGGGCGCTGGATGGTATTGCATTTCGGCGTAGATGGCGTCGTCGCTGATTTCGACGCCGTTGACCATGATAGACATAGAATTCTCCTTGATTCACCGTATCCCCTGATCAGCGAGAGGGGATTCGGGGCTGAATGATTTACCCTGAATTTAGGCGCTCTCTCGCCTGAGCGAAGCAGGAGAACGTTTACACGAATTTTAACGGAATATCGAGGGTTGTGGATGATGGCCGATCCGATCCGAGTCCTCGATGAGCATAAAAATGGGACTCTCGTCGCCATCAGGTTAATCAGTTTCATCAACCTGATTATCTGGCATAATTGACTCATCTTGATTGATAAACCGGAATGATTGATACATTTCCGTTTTTTTAACTGGAATGAGAGGCGATGTTGGATTCTACTCTATGGTCTGCCCTGATTGGCGTCATGAGCGGCGCCGGCGGCGCAGCGCTGCTCAGCATTCGCTACCATCGACAGCAATTGGCGGCCCAGCGCGAAGAACACCAGCGCGAACATCAGGCGATGCTGGATTTGCTGCCGCAGCGGTTATACCGGGCAGATCACGAAGGCCGGGTGACGTTTCTTAATCACCCTATGCTTGAAGATATCGGCCTGCCGAAGGACGCTTGCCTGGGTAAAACCGCCAGTGATTTCTACCCACCGACGCTGGCCGCCAAGTATCACGCTGACGACCGGCGGGTTTTAGCCGGTGAAACCTTGTCGCTGATTGAGGAAAATATCGCGCCGGCGACTGGCGATAAGCGTTACGTCGAAGTGACTAAGATTCCCGTCCGTGACGCGGCGGGAACGGTTGTCGGCATTCAGGGCATTTACTGGGACATCACTGATCGTAAACTGACCGAGGAACGGTTGCGCCAGATGGCGCGGGTATTTCAAAGCACCATGGAGGGCGTCGTGATCACCAACGCCAGCGAGCGGATTACGATGGTCAACCAGGCTTTTACCACGATTACTGGCTATGAAGAAGCCGAAGCGCTGGGCCAGACGCCGCGCATGCTTAAGTCGGGGCGTCAGGATGCTCACTTCTACACGGTGATGTGGGCGTCGATTCAGACGACGGGCCACTGGCAGGGCGAGGTGTGGAACCAGCGCAAAAATGGCGAGGTTTATCCCGAATGGCTGACCATCAGCGCGATGGAAGACGAACAGGGGCGAGTGACGCACTATGTAAGCGTGTTCAGCGACATCAGTTCGCTGAAGCAATCACAGGAAAAGCTGAGTTTTCTTGCGCATCACGATTTGTTGACGGGCCTGCCTAACCGGTTGCTGTTCAATATTCGTCTGGAACACAGCATTGAGCGCGCCCGTCGTTACCAGAAATCGTTGGCTGTGCTGTTCTTTGATTTGGATCACTTCAAAGACGTCAACGACACATTGGGCCACGCCGCCGGCGATGAACTGCTACGCTGGATGGCGCAGCAGTTGACCGCGCTGACTCGCGCTGAGGACACCGTGGCGCGCATGGGTGGTGACGAGTTCACCATGCTCATCGAGGCCGTGGAGGAACCGGGCGATGCAGCCACCGTTGCCGGCAAACTGCTCGATCTGTTCAACCAGCCGCTCCAACTTTGTCAGCATGAATTTTTCATCTCTGCCAGCATCGGCATCAGCCTGTATCCGAACGATGGAACCAGTTCGGATACCCTGATCAAGAACGCTGACGCAGCGATGTATCAGGCTAAGGCGCAGGGCCGTAATAATTATCAGTTTTATAAAGATGAAATGACCACCCGCGTCCTCGACCGCCTGCGGCTGGAAGCTGCGCTGCGGCGGGCGGTCGAACATGAGGAATTGGTGGTGTTCTATCAGCCGCAGGTGAATATCGTTTCGGGGCGGCTGGTTGGCGCTGAGGCGTTAGTGCGCTGGCGGCATCGCCAACACGGGATGATGGCGCCGTCCCACTTTATCCCGATTGCGGAAGAGACCGGTTTTATCAATACCCTGGACACCTGGCTGATGCGCGCCGTTTGCCGGCAGGCGCGGGCCTGGCGCGATCAGGGTTGGGTCTTGCCGCGCCTGTCCATCAATCTATCGGGCAAGCAGATTGAACGGAGCGACCTGGTGTCTCTGATTAAAGCGCTGCTCAGTGAAACCTGCCTGGAGCCCGCCTGTCTGGAGCTGGAAGTGAATGAATCGCTGATCATGCGCGAGACCGTGCAAGCTATCGAGACCATGAAAGGTCTGAAGTCGCTCGGCGTCCAGTTGACGGTGGATGATTTCGGCACGGGCTGCTCCTCGCTGGGCTATCTGGCGCAACTGCCCTTGCGCCGGCTGAAGATCGACCAGTCCTTTGTGCGCGATATCGCTCACGATCCCAAAGATGAGGCCATCGTGCGGGCCATCATTGCCATGGCGCACAATCTGGGGCTGGAAGTGATTGCCGAAGGTGTGGAAACTGAGGAACAGGCGGTTTTCTTGCGGCAGCACGGTTGCGGCGAAGCTCAGGGCTATTTGTACGGCTATCCCCTACCCGCAGATGAGTTTCTCCGTGCTTATGGTCAGTGGCTGTAGCGCCCTATCAAACACTCTGATGCGGCGTCCGCTTGAGAAAAGCGGCTCGGTCGGCGGCGGTGGGAATCTGTTCAGCCAGTCGCTGATACAACTCCTGCGGGGTTCCTGACTTGCCTGCCGCCTGCTTGACCAGCACCTTGGCGATGGGGCCGAGATACGCTGCCAAATCGCACCGGACCCGCTCCAGAAATTCCTGATCAAACGGCCCCATCGAGACGCTGACCTGACTGCCCATCACGGATGAACCTTGGACAGTCCCCATACCGGTGAGCGTGCCTCCCACAATCGCCCGCATCCGCCGCTGAAACACGAGACGCTCAGTTTCGCCGGGAATCGCTGCCGCCAGTTGCTGCGCCAGTTCGGAAGGACTGCCGACCTGTTGCGCGGTTCTGCGCACCAGTACTCGCGCCATCGGACCCAAGGTCTCCACCAGCGCCCGTTCGGTTTGCGCCAGCATCGCTGGATCCCAGCCCGGCAGAGCGTTAGCCGCTGGTTCCGGCGCCCGAACCGGCTCGACCCGGATCACGGTGGAGCCGTCAGCAGCGACTTCGCGCTCGACCAAACGCAGGCTTTCCAGGGCGGCGATGAACTCGCCGGCTTCCTGAAACCGCTGATCTCGCGCCTTGGCCAGCGCCTTGGCGAACAGCGCATCCAGTTCCGTCGGCAACCGGGGATTGAGTCGTGTCGCTTGTAACGGCGGCTCGTTCAACACCTGAAACATCAATTCGCCGGCGCCGCGCCCGGAAAACGGCCGAACGCCGGTCAACATTTCAAACAGCACCACCCCCGCTGCATACAGATCGGCGCGCCGGTCGAGCTCCTGTCCGCTGAACTGCTCCGGGGCCATGTAACCGGGCGTGCCGACCGCCATGCCGACCTGGGTCAGACTGCCGGACAATTCCAAACGGGCGATGCCAAAATCCGTTACTTTCACCTGACCATCGGTCAGCAGGATAATGTTGCCGGGCTTGATGTCTCGATGCACCACCCCATGGGCGTGAGCGTGGCCGAGCGCTTGCAGCACCTGGAGGATAATCGCCACGACATTGCGCAGCGGCATGGGCTGACGATCCTTTAGGTAGTCGCGCAATTCCCGTCCCTGCACATACTCCATGACAATATAGGGCGCGTCCGCTTCCTCGCCATATTCAAACACGGTGACAATGTTGGGATGCAGGCAGCGGCCTGCGGCGCGCACCTCACGGCGGAACCGTTCCAGCCACTCGGCGCTGTCATCGCCGCGCAGCAGGCGGCGGTGAATGGTCTTAATCGCCACCTGGCGGTCTATTGCCGTATCGTGACCGAGATAGACCATCCCCATAGCGCCGCGACCGAGCAGGCCAGTGACACGATAGCGGCCAATGCGCAACGGCAGGGCGCCGCTGATTCCGCTGGTGTCGCCGCTCTCGCTCATTTCAGTCGCCCAACATCTTCATGGCGCTTTCCAGGCTCAGCCGCATGCGATTGAACGATTGCGACAGTGAAGCGATCTCGTCCGAACCCGGTTTCACATATTCCGGGGCGTCGGGTTTACCCATGCTGACCTCATTAGCGACTTCGGCCATGCGCACCACGGGCCGGATGACCACGAAATGCAACAGGATGTTGAGCAGCACCAGGAGCAACAGAAAAATCCCGCTGAGCAGAATCATGAAGGTTATGAAGGTCTGCTGCGCCCGCGCCAGCGGCAACGACATCGGGACGGTGACAATCTGGGCGCCGATAATTTCGTTCATCTTCCAGCCGAAACCATTGTTGACCCCATAAATGTCTGTCATGGTCTTGGGCGCATCCTCGACCCGACCGTGACAAACCAGACAATTTTCATTGTAAATACCCAACGGCCGCGCCAGGTTGAGCATACGCCCGGTCGGCGTATCCCGTTCCACAATCAATTCCTTGCGCTCGGCGTTATTGCGGAATTCATTAATGATATCCGCTTCCCAGTCAGTCGCCCGATCATTGGGATTGGTGGGATTCAGCGCAGCTTCCTTGTAAGTGTATTCGGGAAACGTGGCGCGCAGCGCTTGGAAGCTCTGCGTGGCGGCAAACGCCGCGACCGTCTCTGGCCGAAATTCCCGCTTCATCTGCAAAGTGAGCAACGGTTGAATGCGCTGCACTGTGTAGGCGCGGGCGCCCATGGCGCTTTCCATCATGATCCGGGCATTTTGCAGCACTTCCTCGCGAGCGTTCTGCTTGAGGAGTTGGTCGGACAGATACGCCGCCAGTCCCAGGCCGATGACGAAGGCCAGCAGTAACACCAGATTGAATTTCATACGCAAACCCATGGGCGAACTCCTTAAAAAAATAGCAGTGATCGATGATCGCGTTCAGCCGGTCGGCTGGCAACCTTGATTAAAACGGTCATGCGCTCTGCTGAACCCGGTCAGAGGGAAAGACACCGGGAAGGATTGCGTCGCCGGCCAGGTCGGCCAGAAGCGCAAATAAACCGTCGCTTGCTTGCCGGCGCGAAATTGCTCAATCAGCTTGGGCAAATCCTGATCAAAGACCAAGATCATTTTGTGGTGAGTGATGACTGTGCTGCGAACCGGCGGTTCTTTGTCCACGACCAGTTGCAAGTCGGTGAATGAGGCGTCCAGCTCCGACTCGGTGATGACCCGCAGGCTAGCGCCATCCAACGCCAGGAATACCGGGGTTGAGTCGTAGCCATCTGGGGTGGTGTGGGTTTCACTGATCAGCAGGCAGCGGGATTGCCGGGTGACGGGATCGGATCGGACGACCGCTGTCCAGGCGGCGTCCGCCAACGCGGGCGCTAGCGCGAGTCCGCCGATGACGGCCCATCGCCAACCACCGATTAGGGCGCTTCGGGTGATTTTCCACTTGTTGGCTAGCACAGTATTCAGCCCTCCATTCCGGTATAGTAACGTTAAAATCAGCCGCTGCGGGGCGCCCCCATGATTCGAGCCGATGATGATTCGACCGCTATCTTCGCCAGCAATGGCTCGACGATCCAGCGCCTGTATGGGCGGTTGCTGGCGGAGGATGGTCCACTCATTCTGACTGATGAAGCCGGCGTATCCATCGCTCCCTGGGAAGTCGAACTCCTGCGCTGGCCGCCCGAGGTCGAAGCCCGGCTGAAACGTAGTGGTTATCTCTCCTTTCGGACGCCTGATACGGAATTGTGGTGCAATTGCGCCGATTGACGAGATATAACGTATTTATTTTAGACCACGATCCTGATGGCGTTCTTCTATTGGCCACTTCACCGGTTGATGAAAAATGGAAATTCTCTCTGATCTGCTGTCATTCTTCCTGCACATTGACCAGCACCTCCGGGAGCTGGCCAGCCAGTACGGCGGCTGGCTTTACGGCATCCTGTTTCTAATCATTTTTTGCGAAACCGGGTTGGTTGTGACGCCCTTTCTGCCGGGCGATTCGCTGCTGTTTGCCGCCGGTTCGCTGACCGTCATGGCTGACAGTGCGATGAATATTCATACCCTGTTCCTGCTGCTGACCGCCGCCGCTATCCTCGGTGATACGGTCAATTATGCCGTCGGCCATTACTTTGGCGAAAAAGTATTCAGCCCAGACGCCCGGGTGCTCAAACAGGAATACCTCGACCGCACCCACCAGTTTTTTGAGCGACATGGCGGCAAGACGATTGTTATTGCCCGCTTCGTGCCGATCATTCGCACCTTCGCGCCGTTCGTGGCCGGGGCCGGCAGCATGACCTACCGCCATTTCCTGTTCTACAACGTCGCCGGGGCTATCGCCTGGACATCCTTGTTCCTGTACGGGGGCTACTTCTTCGGCAACCTGCCGTTCGTCAAACAGAATTTCACGCTGGTGATCCTGGCGATTATCATTTTGTCCATTATGCCGGGGGTGATTGAGTACGGGCGGCAGCGCCGCGCCACGGTGGCGGCCCGTGTTGAATGAGCTTGCCCCCTATCAGTTTTGCACCGAACTGTCGTGAGTAGCCCATTGAGCAACGCGGCGCTGATGAGAGTGGTTCGGGAGTCAGCGGTGGAAGTTGAAAAGGGATTGAGAGCCGAGTGTGCTGTAGGCTAGACGGGATTTTGTTCAGACACGAGTTAGCTGCTGATCTTTTTTAGAACGTTTGCTACTCCTCAGCGACAGCCGCGACCGTTTTCCGTTCGAGCGGGATTGGCCGGGCCTTGGCGGCGGACCGGGCGGCGACCGGACGCAACGGGGGTTTTTGCGCCGGACTCTTGTCCCATTGCGTCGATGTAACTGCTTGAGCGCTGTTCCCCCCTTCATTCAGCTTGAAAAAGCCCATGAGTTGCTGGAGTTCACGGGCCTGATCGCCCATCGACTGACTGGCGGCGGCGGTCTGCTCCACCAACGCGGCATTCTGCTGAGTGGCCTGATCCATTTGCAAAATGGCCTGGTTGACCTGTTCGATCCCGCTGGCCTGTTCCCGGCTGGCGGCGGCCATTTCGGCCACAATGTCGCTGACTTTCTTGACCGCTGTGACAATCTCTTGCAGGGTGTGGCCTGATTGCTCGACCAACTGACTGCCGTCCTGCACCTTGCCGACGCTGTCGGAGATCAGGCTCTTGATTTCCTTGGCGGCGTCAGCGCTGCGCTGCGCCAGTTTGCGCACTTCGCCGGCCACCACTGCAAAGCCCCGGCCCTGTTCCCCGGCGCGGGCGGCTTCCACGGCGGCGTTCAGCGCCAGCAGGTTGGTCTGGAAAGCGATTTCGTCAATCACCCCAATGATGTCGGCGATTTTCTTGCTGCTCTGAGCGATGGCGTTCATGGCTGAAACCGCTTTTTCGACCACTTGCCCGCCCTGCTCGGCCTGAGCGCGGGCTGCCCCAGCCAGTTGGTTGGCCTGCCCGGCATTCTCAGCGCTTTTTTTCACCGTGCTGGTTAATTCTTCCATCGAAGAAGCGGTTTTTTCTAGGGCGGAAGCTTGTTCTTCAGTGCGCTGCGCTAGATCAGCGCTGCCCTGGGCAATCTCGGCGGCGGCGGAACTGACTTGGGATGTAGACTGCGTGATCTGGCTCACCATGTCCTTTAACTGGGTGGCCATGTCGCGCATCGCGGCATAGATGCCGGTTTCCCGTCCGGTATTTTCAAGCCGCACCGTCAAATCGCCTTGCGCAATTTGCTGGACCAGCGCCGCCATTTCAGTCGGCTCGCCGCCAATCGGGCGAGTGATCCGTCGCGCCAGCAGGATGCAAATAGCGCTCAGCAGCAGTGTGATCACGATTGTGATCCCCACCATGTTCAATAACAGTTCGTTGATAATCTGAAAAAAATCACTTTTTTTCAATCCGGCGTAAAGAATGCCGATGACCTTCCCCTCCGCATTTTTGATCGGGTCATACACCGTAAAATAACGTTCGCCGAGAATGTCCGTTTCGCCCCGGTAAGACTCCCCTCGACCCAGCACCGCGTCATAAACCGGACCGTGCGCCAGGGTCGTCCCGGTAGCGCGTGAACCGTCGCTCTTCAAGACATTCGTGGAGATTCGGGTATCGCCCATAAAAATGGTGGCGACGCCGCCAGCCAATTGTTTGGCTGTATCCACCACATTGAATTGCTCGTTAACTTTGTAGTCACCAAAATAGAGCTGCCCGTCGGCAATCCGGAAATCCGTCCCTCGCTGTTTGACTAACGACCACAGGACCCGCATCTTGGTCTCCAGGCTGGTCATCGATTGCTGGGTCATTTGCTGGTTTAACAATAAATAAACGACAAAGCTGATCGTAAAAGCCAACACAATCAGACCGCCGATATTTACGCTGACCATTTTGAACATAACGGATCTTTTACTTATAAAAGACATGATCTCCCTCGCAATTTTAAAAATTTCTGAAAGAAATGGATGGTGAGCGGATAGCGTTCCAGATCTGGGTCAGCAGCGTTACGATACGGCGGAACAGGTCGAACCGCAGATCCAAGATAGTTCGGCTCATCAACGCCTTGACCCATTTTTCTGGGAAGAGAGCTCCCCCGCGCCCGCCGCCGCCTGCTGTTGCAAAAACGCTTCCGCCTGCTCCACAGGTAACGGACGACTTACATAGTACCCCTGAACCTCGCCGCAAGATTTCATGCGCAGAAAATCCAGTTGATCCAAGGTTTCCACCCCTTCGGCGATCACCTGCAAATTCATGCTGTCAGCCATGGCGATGATCGCGTGAGCGATGGCTTGATCGCTCAGGTTGGTGTTCAGCGCCTGCACGAAGGAACGGTCGATTTTCATACGGTCAATGGGAAATTCCTTCAGGCGGCTCAGACTGGAGTAGCCGGTGCCGAAATCGTCGATAGCCACCCGGATGCCGAGCGCCCTGAGGGTGCATAGAGTGGCGGTCGCCCACTCGGTATCCTTCATTAGCAAGCTTTCGGTAATTTCCAGTTCGAGCGTTTGGGGTTCCAGGCCGGTTTCGGCCAGCACCTGGGCGACCAGGCTGGCGAAGTTGTGCTGGGCGAACTGCCGGATCGAGACGTTGACCGCGATTCGGGGCAAGGCCACATTCCGGTCGCGCCAGTCCTTGACCTGCTGGCAAGCGGTGCGCATCACCCATTCGCCAATGGCAATGATGAGTCCGCTTTCCTCAGCCACCGGAATAAACTCGTCCGGCGGCACATGGCCCAACTCCCAGTTGTTCCAGCGCAGCAGCGCCTCCATACCGCTAATCTCGCCCGTAGCCAGGTCGATTTGTGGTTGGTAGTGCAAGGAAAACTCGCCAAGGGTAAGCGCCTGCCGCAGGTGGTGTTCCATAGTGAGCCGTTTTAGGGCCGTCTCGTTCATGGATTTCTGATAGTACTGGAAGATATTCGACCCCGCCTGTTTGGCGAAATACATCGCCAAGTCGGCGTTCTTGAGCAGAGATTCCGCGTTGTCGCCATCGTCTGGAAAAATGGCAATGCCGATGCTGGGCGTGATGATGGTTTCGTGGGTGCTAAAGCGCATGGGCTGGCCGATCGTGCGCAGAATGCGCTGGGCCACAATGGCAGCGTCCTCCCCGTGGATAATCTCGGTGAGTATCACCGTAAATTCGTCGCCCCCTAATCGGGCCGCTGTCCCTAGCGGTAGATGGGTCACCGCGTCACAGGCGCGCACACAGCGCAGCAGCCGTTCAGCCGTAATCTTGAGAATCTCGTCGCCGAAGTGGTGTCCTAACGTGTCATTGATCCGTTTGAAGTTATCCAGATCCAGAAATAGCAAAGCCATCTTACGCTGGTAACGCCGGGCCAGTTCGATAGTTTGTGACAGTCGATCCAGAAACAACGCTCGATTGGGCAGGCCGGTCAAGCTGTCGTAATACGCGAGTTGCTGGACCTGGCGCTCAGCCTCGCAACGGTGGCCGAGCGCTAAAGTGAGTTGCCGGATTTCATGAGGATGGAACGGTTTCTGGATGTAAAAAAACTTATCATCGGGCGGAACTTGCGTGGCGATCTCACACGGGTTCATATCCGAATCGGCAGTTGCAATGATAATGTTGGCGTAGGGATCCATTTCACGGATGCGAGCGGCGGCCCAGGCGCCATCGGGACCCGGCGGCATACGCATGTCGAGAATGATGACTGGAAACGGGCGGTTGGCGTGGATCGCTGCTTGCGCAATCGCGACAGCCTGCTCCGCATTGTGGCAGTAGTGAACCGCAAAAAGCGTACCCGGTGTGGAGAGGCGCACCGCGCCGCCACCGCTACCGAACAACTTGGCCTTGAAATTGCCAAAGTTGTCCGCTTCCGCAGTTGTCGCGACCGGAGTGAAGATTTGGCGGTAAGCGTCCAGTACGGCCTCGTCGTCGTCAGCGGCCAGAATGCGAATCGGTTGCGGGATGGATTGCAACGGCATAGCCTGATATCAGGGGTAGTTCTGCATTCGGTAGTGGTTTTTTGCGCATGCTATTGTAAGAAATAGCATTTCCCCTGTCAATCACTAGATTTTGCAGGACTACCCACGAGGGAAGTCGCGTCGATAAAAGCGATGCCAGTATTCTCCCCCCGACGGGTGTGCGGGTCGATGCACATGGGCATCAGGGCGGTGGGAATCAGCGCGACAAACCGAGTGTAACTCAAAAGGTGGGGAAACTCACCCCGGCACTGCCAGCACCTCACCACCTATCAGTTCTGAGTTAGACTTTCTGATCAGTTTAACCGAGTGTGACGAGGGGATAAATGAGTACGATTCGACGGTTGGCGACCGAGATTGAAACGGGCTTGCGAGCGGCGCACCCGACCCTGCGTAAGACGGTGGGTAGTCCTGCAAAATCTAGTGATTGACAGGGGAAATGCTATTTCTTACAATAGCATGCGCAAAAAAACACTACCGAATGCAGGACTACCCCGCATTTGTTGCACGGTCTGATCTGGTTATTCGACTTTTATTTGTTAATAGCGAATCGACTGGGTGACGTTTTGCTCCCGGTGGGGCATGAAGAACTGAATTATGTGGTAAGGTTAAATGAGCCTTGGCGTTTGCAACCCGTCCTGCCGCTGTATAATCCCTATGGGATGTCCAGAAAAAAATCATCGGACACCCGCCTGCTTTTTCCCTAGACCCACGGAGCCTAAGCCATGAGCCATACGTGCCGCATTGAACTGGATGGAAAGACCCATGACTTCCCCATCATTCAGGGAACGGAAAATGAGCGGGCCATTGATGTTAGCGCCTTGCGCGACCGCACTGGCTATATCACCCTGGACGACGGGTATGGCAACACCGGTTCCTGCCAATCCGCCATTACCTATATCGACGGCGACCAGGGGATTCTGCGCTATCGCGGCATCCCGATTGAGCAGTTAGCCGAAAGCAGCACCTTTGTTGAAACCGCTTGGCTGGTGATCTGGGGCCGGCTGCCGACTCAGGAGGAGCTGACCCGCTTCAGCAATCGGCTGACCCAGAATGAAATGATGCATGAGAGTTTGCGCAATCATTTTGAAGGGTTTCCGCCCAATGCCCATCCGATGGCGATTCTCTCGGCGATGATCAACGCGATGAGTTGCTATGAACCGGAGATGATGGACATTGAAGATGAGACGACTTTGGAGCGGGCGGCGGCCCGAATCATTTCCAAGGTGCGCACGGTTGCCGCAGCCAGCTATAAGATGTCCATCGGCCAACCGTTGATGTACCCGCATCCTGAGTACAAGTACTGCGAGAACTTTTTGCACATGATGTTCTCGCTGCCGTATCGGGAGTATATCCCCACCCCGGAAGTCGCCCGCGCTTTGAACCTGTTTTTAATCCTGCACGCCGATCATGAGCAGAACTGTTCGACCAGCACGGTGCGGATGGTGGCGTCCAGCCAGGCCAATATGTTCGCCAGTTGCGCCGCTGGCGTCTGCGCGCTTTGGGGGCCGCTGCATGGCGGCGCTAACGTGGCGGTGATCGAAATGCTGGAATTTATTCGCCAGTCCGGCATGAGCGTGGCTGACTATGTCAACCGGGTTAAGGCCAAGGACACCAAGCTGCGGTTGATGGGTTTCGGCCATCGGGTTTATAAGAATTTCGATCCGCGCTCGAAGATTCTCAAGGCGGCGTCGGATAAGATGCTGGCGAAAATGAATACCAGTGATCCGTTACTGGATATTGCCCTTGAGTTGGAGGCGGTGGCGCTCCAGGATCCTTATTTCGTCGAACGCAAACTGTATCCGAACGTGGACTTTTACAGCGGCACCATCCTGCGGGCGATGGGCATTCCATTGAATATGTTCACGGTGATGTTCGCCATGGGCCGGATACCAGGCTGGATTGCCAACTGGAAGGAAATCCACGACGATCCAAAGTCGCGCATCTATCGGCCACGGCAGATCTACATGGGTAATACCATTGGAGATTACACACCGATTGCGCAGCGTTAGTCATTGCAAAAAGTTAAATCGGGTCATTTTGGCCCGATTTCGCCTCGCCTCTATCTTGGATTTTTCAGGCATATTTCTTGCTCTAAAACTGTCCTCAAGGTTTTCTATTATTCCGATCACGGATTAGAGGGCAGATTAAATGCATTTTCTAGCTTTCACTCGATTCAGTTTGCTTTTCTGTGGCTTGCTTGTCGCCGCCAGTATTCAAGCGCTACCTCTGAGTTTAGGTTCAGCCTCAAATTTCAATACGTTCGTGCTAGGTGATATGAATCACCAGCATTCTGACGTGGAAGGCCGGCTGGCGGTCGGCGGCGATCTCACTCTGTCGAATTACGCCATTGGGATGCGATTAACCGATGCGGATAACGACCGTGACAGCCTGGTTGTTGGCGGAGCGCTGAATTTCACGGATGGTCGCATCTATCATGGCCATGCCCGTAGCGGTGGTACAGCCAATCTCAATAACAGCGTCGGTTTCTACACGGGTGAAGATCCCAGCCAGTCCTCTGGAAAATACTTCAGCGGCAATCCGCTGGACTTCACGGCAGCAGCTACGGATTTGCGAAATCGCTCAAAAACTTATGGCGGCTACGATAAAACCGGGGAGGTCAAGCAAACCGATGGGTTTCTGCAATTGATCGGCGAAGATCCGCTGCTCAATGTCTTCAGCCTGTCGATGGAACAGATTGTTGTTGGTCGGCTCGACTTGATAACACCTGGTGATGCCTGGACGCTGATCAATGTGCGTGGAGGTTCTGGGAAGTTTGCCGAAATGGGTATTTACTTCGGTGATGCTGATCATGGCGGCATCCGGGTTCAAGAAGATTCTAGCCAACGTCATGATGGTCGTTTGACTGGACGGGTATTGTTCAATTTCTTTGAAGCGACTGAACTAGACCTATACAGCATTGCAGTTCCTGGCAGCATCCTGGCGCCCTTGGCCCAGATCAACTTCTACAACGGCCATGTCGATGGACAGTTAATTGCTGGCTCGCTGTCAGGCCATACTGATGGCGCTCAGTGTTCGAGTGAAAACTACACCGTGTGCAGTGGCCAGTCGAACTGGTATCCCTTCAAGGAATTGGTAGAAGAGTCGCCATCGAGGCAGACGTCGATACCGGAGCCGGTTAGTCTGGCGTTGTTGTTAGGCGGTCTGGCGACCTTGCTACTGCTGAAGGGTCGGCGCTCTAATCAAACAAGGTCGACCCTGGCAAATCGCTGCTGAAGACCGCCGGGCGTGGTTCAAACAGATAGCGCAAGAACAGATAGCCGCCGCCCTGATCGAAAGTCGGACTGCGGTTATAAGCGAGCGCAGCGCCCAACTGCCAGTGCGGAGCGAGTCGCCAAACGCCTTGCAGTTCGCCGCCGCCGCCAAATCCGGTGTGGTTGGTTGACGCAAAAAACCGCCCGTCTGGAGACAACGGCAATTGCGGACTGGCGGCTTCATACTGATCACGCACTCCAAGGCGCGCCTGACCACGCATCAGCCATTCCTGCCCTTCCTCGCTTTGGAAATTCAGCGCTAGCGCCAAGCCCAGATCGCGCTGTGGGCTGTAATAACCGCCATGCCCCCGGGTAAAGTGATTAAGATTCTTGTCGAACCGCGCATAGTCCACGACCGGGCCGATAGTGAAATAATCAAACCCGGCCAGTTCCAGATCACGTCCCAGTCCCAGGCTCAAATAAACTCCGTGGTTATCCGCTACATCCTCGCCCCGGTCAGCGCTGGCGCGCAATACGCCTGACGCTGTCCATGCGGGAGCGAGGATTCGCCAACCCTGTAACTCCACGCCCCAGCGAAACACTTGACCCCAGGCGTCGCCGAGGTAGGGATCGCGGATCCCGGTATAGGACAATAAACTTTCCCGCACCGGCAGCGCGTAGGCGGCGGCCTCCCAGTAATGATCGGCAGCGGCGCGAGCTAAACCTACTGCGCCGTAAAGACTGGGCGATAATTCGCCGCCGGACGGAGTGACGCCCAGTCGAAGATGCGGCGTCCACTCCCCTTCCCGGCGCAACAGGAACTCTCCGCTCCAGCCATTCGACAATTCAGTAGTGGGCGTAAACGGGTAAACCGGCGGTGGCGTATCCGGCGCAGTCCCCACTGGTTGCCCCGGCGGCAGAGCGCCGCTGTCCAACGTCATGCGGCTCAACGTTAACTGTCCGCTGATGGTTCCCTCGCGATATTCATAGCTGGCCGCTGGCAGAGTCCATTCCCGCAGCCGGCCCATCCCGGAATCGCCACTGCGCCAGCGACCGGTCAATCCACCGCCGACGCTATCGCTGTCGATGTTCGATAGTGCGGGAAACCGGTCGCGACGGGTTGCGTGAGCCGTGAGAAAGCGCTTGGCGTCATAGGCGATTTCCGCCTGTCCGCGCTGCCATAACGTTTGCAATGGGCCAAGTTCGCTCGCTCGTTCCGCCAATTCTCCGGTAGCGTCTAATTTTCGCAGACTGAGGTAGAGTCCCTGAGCGCTGTCCTCATCCGGCGCTTCCTGATACAGCGCTGCGAACTGATCTGCCGCAGCGCGCCAGTGCTGCAATTGAAACTCGTTCCAGGCGGCGAGCCGGCGCACGTCTGGATCCGGCGGAGTCAGTTGTGCGGCTTCGGTCAGCAACTTACCGGCTTCTAGGTAAGCGCCCTCTTGATGTTTTTGCGCCGCTGCAGTCCGCAGCGCGTTTGCGGACGCTATCTTGAGTTCTGGCCAACGAGCAGCGTGACGTCGGGCTGCCTTAGTCAGTTCGTCATAACGCTCAAGCCGTTTCAGCGCCAGCAACTCGCCTTGAGCCGCACTGGGTGAGGGACGCCAGACCAGTACTTGACGGAAATCCGTCAGCGCCGTTGGATATTGGCCGGCCTTAAAACGCAACCAGGCCAGTAACTCTAGCACTCCGGCATCCCGCCGGTTCACGATCATCAACTCCCAGGGCTCCAACTGCTCCAGCGCCATCGCGACCTGCCCTTCCCGATCCTGTTTCGCGGCGAGGGTGACTGCTGCGCCGTAACGAGCGTCTAGGGTCGGTGCTGGCGGCGTTCTCTTAACCAGTGAACGGGGCTTAGCGACTGGGCGGGGCTTAGCGACCGGACGGGGTTTAGCGAATGGACGCAGCGCGGTGGGTTGGGTTTTTTGCAGGGCAAGATGATGGCGCAACCAGCGTGTCAACTCGGCGGGCGGTCGCCAGTTGGGATCTGCCATCTGAAGACGCTCAATTTCCCGGTTCAATTCGGTGTAGCGGCCGCTGTTCAGCATTTTCCACAGGCGCGGTTCAGCGCGGCGACCAGCGGAATAGATACGCTCCGGGGGAATGACCCCGGTGGGCGCCGACCGGGGCCGAACCGCTGCGCCGGCGGCAGGGGGTGGCTTGACGGACGGCGGCGCGCCCGGCATCGGCTGAGTGATCACCGGGGTGAGCGGTGCGGTCTGTTGTTCGATCACGCCGCTCTGGCCTTGGCGCTCGATTTCCAGCAGGCTGTCTTGGGCGGCAAATCCGGCTGGCGCGGCCAACAGCAACAGTAAGCAACGAAAGGTCAACCTGACGTTCATGGCGGCATCGTCATACGGGGAACTGACGTCAGGGAACCGGGGCGCATGGACGCCTATCCACCGCCGCCGCCCGAACCAGCAATGACAGACTAGCCGAATAATAGTCGGCTTGATCATCGAGTGGCGGCAGACTCAAAAAAGCCGCCTCCTGTTCGCCCCGCGCCACAAACTGGGTCAGGGCGATGACGGCTTTGATCCCTGCCGGGGCGTCGTGACTGCTGACCGCATCGTTGCTTAGATCGGTCCAGTCGGGAACAAACGGCGCCCCCACAAAATTTTCCCAAAATCCCAGAAATCGGTTCAAAAGGCGATGGAGTTGCTGCGGGTCGGACAGGCTGCCGCTTCCCCAAACCAGGTACAACGGAACCCGGATCGCGTCGTAGCCAAATCGTGGTTTGAAATCAGCGGGCAGGGCAAATCCCGCATTCCAGACCACCCAGTCGGGCGTCAGATTCCAGCGGCCAAACCGCGCTTCTTCCAGCAGTTTCAATCCGGTCTCACGCAGCGCCAGCCAGGCGTCCGCCGGTGGGTTCAACGCCGCCAGTTCATCCAGCGCCGGGAACACCCAGTAGGAAGGATTGAGAATCAGTCCCTCCTCCCGGTCAAATCCGTCGGCGCCTGGCAACAACAGTAGTCCATATGGCGTTTCACGCAGCAGTTTCCGGCGAATTTCCGCAGCAATAGCACGGGCTTCATCAAGATAAACGGGTTCTTGCCACTGCCGCCCGGCTTGTCCCAACGCCCAGGCGATCAGGATATCGCCATCCGTGGCGTTGTTGCGATCCTCGACCGGCTCGGCCTGATCCGGGCGCCAACGCCACGCCGCCAGCCGGTCATTGCGTACATAAAGATGGTCTCGGGTCCAGCCCCAGATCTTGGCGAACGTCTCGCGATCCTCGAAAAACAGCGCCAGCCGCAGGCCAAAACCTTGTCCTTCGGAATGGCTGATATTTTGATTGCCGGTATCAATCAGTCGCCCTTCAGCGCTGATGAACCGCGCCTTGTAGCGGTTCCAATCCTCCTGACCGGCAGCGTCGCCAAAGCAGGTCAGCGCCGCTGCCGGCATCGCCAACAGCCAGCCGAGCAACGCCAGCCCGCTAACCTTCATGAGTGATCTCCGGGTGATGGCGACGCTTGAACCGCCGCAGCATCCACAGTAGCAACAGCGCCATGACAACGAACAGCGCCAGCGCCACAGCCAACAGCGCCCAAGGATAATGATCAAAGTAATAAGACAAGCGGCTGTCGATGGAACCCTGGCCAACCGTATAGCGGATCTCGGGTTCTTGCCAGCGCAACGATTCCTTACGCTCATCCCACAACGCCAACGCCCCTTGCAGGTTGTACCAATAGTCCGGCTGCGCTAACTGCGAAGCGCGTTGCAACAACAGGGTCGGCTCCCGCGCCGTGAGCAGCAACACGGAACGCCCCGGTTGCGTGGGCGACTCGAAGGCCATCAACGCCCCATAGCGTTCCAGAAGATTGCCGTGGAAACTGGCGCGGGCGATCACGGTTTCCACTTGGCCGGAACGGGGTTTGAACCAGCCTTCAACGCGCTCCAGCCAGCGTTCCAGCCAGTCGCTGGCCGGTTGCGGGTCAGTAATAGTGTGTAACAACACATAGCGGGCTTGAGCCGGATCGGTCAATACCAGAGGCGCCGCCTGCGCCAGCGTTTGATCCAGATTACCCAGCGGTCCAACGGCGATCAGTTCCCGGTTTTGAGCATCGACCTCGAAGCCGATCACTGCCTTATGCAACGGCACGGTGGTGATTTGCGCCATCCGCGCCAACAGCGTCCAGGCGGCGGCAATGGATTCCGGCGCGCTTCCCATGACCTGCACCGCCAGATCGCCGCCCTGTGGATCCCGCAGGAACGGGAATCCCGACCGGCTGAGCAGGCGCAAATCAGGTAACTGAGCGAACTGATTGGCGGAGGGTATGTGCAGGCTGGAGTCGCGATAGACGGTCAATAGCAGATTTTCTCCCTGGCGCAAATCGCAGAAGTCGTTTTCCGAAGGCGTCATCATGGCGATCAGTTCAATGCGATTGCGTCCCGCCTGCAACAGATTCAGCGGGAAACGCACCTCATAATTGACGAACGTGGCTCCCTGTGGGTCGTCGAGGGCGATGCCCCGCACGAAGACGCCATTGATCCGCACGTTCAGCACTGAATCACCGCGCAAGCGTGCGCCATAAGTAAAATGCAGGCTCAGCATCGCCTTGGCGTCGCCGCCCGTATACAGGCCGGCGGGCGCCCAGAACTCCATACTCAACGACGGGCGCGTGATGTTGGCGTAGGCCGATTCCAGCACGGCGGAACCCGCCCCGGCCATGAAGTAGGCCGGTTGTAGCGGACTGAGCAGGGTTGTCGTCTCCACGCCCAGTTGGTCGAAATTGGCGCTGACCCCGGCGGACAGTCGTCGAGGACCGCTGTTCGAGGGCGCCGTCGGGATGGACAAGTCGCTGATCAATACTTCGCTGGAATCGGGAAACGGAATGTTGAGCAGACCCAATACCGTGGCGGCGCGGGTCACCGCCGCGTCATCAGGACCGGAAACCACCAGCAACGCCAGGGTGGGATCGTCATCGCGCGGAAAAATGGCGAGATAACCGTCAGTAACGCCGTTGGCCCAATCCTGACCGAGAAAGGGCGTCAACTGGTCGCGGGCGCCTACTAACACCAGATCGCCGGAGCCGAGGCTGGCATGATTGAGCAACGGAAAACGGCCAGTTTGTGATGCTGGACTCTCATTCATTTGCAGCAGTGGGCCAAAACCCACTTGCAAGGGAATATATTGAAGGCGCAGCGCGGCAGCTTGGGCGATCAACGCTCCCCAGCGCAACTGATTTTCACTGGGTTGCGCCAAAGTCATCGGGATATGAACGCGGGCTTCTCCCCAGTTGCGCCGATCAAAAACCTCGTCGATTTGGGACAGACGGGTTGTCACGGGCAAGCCCTCATACTCCAGCCGCAGGGTTGATTGCCGGGCGTCGATCTGGGTCCACAGTTCGGGGGCGGACGGATCTTCACACTGACCAATGATCGTGTGTTGAGCGACGGCAAACTGTAGCGGGTTATAGCCCGGTTGCAGCAAATCCAGCGGCAGCCGGATCGTAGCTCGGCCTTCGGGGCGATTCGGATCCAGTGGAAACTGGGCAATGACCAGCCCATTGAGCTCCACCCGCAACTGGGAATGGTCGCGTAGCAGGCTGACCGAGTTGCGGTAAACCAGGTTTAGCGTGAGATCGCGGGGCTGCCAGCGCGCTGGCAATGGGATGCCGACCTCGATCTGGGCATTAGCGCCCCGTAGTTGCAGCACTTCACTCTGACCGCCTGTGAACCGGGCGAGCGGTTGTTCCAGCGTGATGGCTCCCGCCCAATTTGGACCCAGCGCCAGCATGGCCAGGATTAGCCAACCGGTCAGCAACGTTGCCGGTGAGAGGGATTTCATGAAGCTTGCTCCTGTTTTCTAATTTTTGCTCTGCGTTCTTGCGATAATGTGCAACATCGAACTCGCGGCGGCTGATCGGCTCGCCGCTGGCGCCGACCGCTAGCAGGGCCAGTGTCTGCGAAGCCGTAATGGGAACAGTCGCCAGCGCCGGTTGTAATTCTGCACGACTGTGGCTGGATGGCTTGCTTAACAATACCTGGAAGTGCTCCAGAATGTAGCCAAACATCAGTCGGCTCACAAAAGCGGCTGATTTGAGAATGCCGATTCGGTGATTGCGCTCGCGCAGGACGGTTCGCCAACGTTCGCTGTCGCCATACACCAGCCGGACAATCTCTGCTTTATCAGCAATACTGTCGGCAACGAATCGGAATCCCATCCGCACATTGTCGTCGTCCATGCGTTGCGAACTTTGCAACCGGACATCGACCATGGAAACCTGATTGTTTGGATCGCGGATCACCAGATGCCCCGATCGTTGGTTGACCATCCAGTCAGCTTCTTGAGCGTTGATCAATACTCCAACGCCGCCGACCGACAGATCACTGGTCTGGCAGTCAATCGCCTTTTCTCCAGCATATAACGTAGCCTTTTGCTTGAAGGGGATCCGGGGCATGGCGCGGTGCTGCTGCCGTTCCAGCAGCGCCCCCAGCGCGCCCAGCAGCATACAGAGATTGATGACTTCCCAGGCCAGGGTGATCGCGATGATGTCCTGCTGCCAGGGAAAAGCAATATAGCGCCAGATTCCGACCAGGATGCCGAACAGCGTCAGCGCCAGCATGGGGTACAACGGACGAACCAGCGGTGAAATATGATCCTCATTCGACAGTTCGCCCTTGGCCGTGACCTCAAAGTTTGGCGAACGGGGTGAGCGCATCACCTGGATCAGGGGTTTGATCATGAACAGGGACAGCACCAACTCGTAAAACTCCGAAACGAAGGCCCAGCGGGCATTGCCATATAGATAGTCGGTGATAATAATGCCTCCGGCCAGATGCGGCAGGGTATACAGCACAACATCATACAAATTGGCGTTATAGATGCCCAGCCCGAACAGGAGATAGGCCAGGGGGGCCAGCAGGAAAATCATCCGGGCGAAGGGAAACAGCCAGAACAACATACTGTTGAGATAACCTAAACGCTGGTGCCAGGATAGGCCGGGATTACGCAGAGGATTTTTCAGCATCAGCAACTGAGTCATGCCCTGCGCCCAGCGCACCCGCTGTTTGACAAAGCTGACGAAGCTTTCCGGTTGCAGACCGGCCACCATGGGTTTCCAGATATAGGCGCTGCGGTAGCCGCGTGCGTGCAACGCTAGGGCGGTTTCGGCGTCCTCCGTGATCGAAACCCCTTGTATGCCGCCTACTTCATCAAGGCAGCGTCGACGCAGGATTGCCGCCGAGCCGCAGAAGAAAGAAGAGTTCCAGAAGTCCAGGCCGCGTTGGACATTGGTATAGAACATCTCCTGCTCGCTCGGCATGTGCTGGTAAGTTTTGAGATTTTTCTCAATGGGATCCGGGCTGACGAAGAAATGCGGGGTTTGCACCAGAAAGAGTTGCGGATCGCGGTTGAACCAGCCGGCGGTACTGCGCAGAAAATCTACGGTTGGCACATGGTCAGCGTCCAGGATCAACACCAGATCGCCGTGAATATGCGGCAGGGCGCTGTTGATATTGCCGGCTTTGGCGGATTCATTTTTCTCGCGGGTCAAATAATGCACCCCGAGGCGTTCGCACAATGCCCGCAACCGACGATGCCGCCGGTGCGCCGCCGTGGCCTGCGCCAGATCGGGCTGATGCCGCTTGGCGACGGTGCCGCCATCGTCGAGTAGGTAGATTTTCAGTTTCTCACGAGGATAATCGAGGTTGAGCGCGCCCAGCAGGGTGACCTCCAGCAATTCCTCGGACTCGTTGTAGCTGGGAATGAGCACGTCCACGCTCGGCCATTCGGCAGGGTCATCGGGCAGGGGCGCAACCGGACGGTGCAAAGGACTGATGGTGACGAAGGCGCCGACCGACATA
>Ga0209573_1001850_pt1 | contig 29922 bp, 28 predicted proteins | sample TNRBio252014_DNA_FD_185870 | JGI IMG/M metagenome (GOLD analysis project Ga0209573, IMG submission 185870) | Wastewater treatment Type I Accumulibacter community from EBPR Bioreactor in Madison, WI, USA - TNR Reactor_6/25/2014_ DNA (SPAdes)... | ecosystem: Engineered > Bioreactor > EBPR >...
TGTTATGTTATTATAACAACGAAGTTCGCTGAATATGGTTTCAAGAAAAAGAAAAGGACACTGGCAAAAGTGTCCTTTACAAATTAGGTATTCTGTAGAATTATTTCTTTTTGACCAAAGTTGAGAGAAACTGGTCCAATGCAGCTACCATGCTTGGTGTTTGTGGTTGGGGAGCTTTTATTTCAAGCTTTAACCCCTTTTCTTCAATGGCCCTGAAAGTATTGTTACCAAAAGCCCCTATCACTGTTCCGTTTTGTTTGTATTTCGGCAAGTTATCAAATAAACTTTTTACGCCGCTGGGTGTAAAAAAGCAGATAACGTCGTATTCTGTTTTTAGTAAGATATCTTTTATGTCGCTGCTTACACTACGATACATAAAAGCCAGTGTAAACTCACAATTATTGGCTTTTAGCCAGTTTACTATCTCATTATCCTGTTGGTTCTCTGAGCATACGTAGAGAAATTTTTCATTAGCCTTATGTTTGTTAATCACATCAAACATACTCTTGTTGGTTCCATCTGCTCCATAGAACACCTTTCTCTTTCTGTAAAGGATAAATTTCTGCAGGTACAGAGCTACAGCCTCAGTGATACAGAAATACTTTGTATCCTGCGGCACACTAACCTTCATTTCCTCACACATCCGAAAGAAATGATCAATAGCATTGCGGCTGGTAAATATTATACCGGTATAGTTCTGAATTTCAATCTTTTGCTTGCGGAAGTCCCGTGCCGGAATTCCTTCCAGACGGATAAAGGGATGGAAATCCAGCTCAATGCTGTATTTCCTGGCCAGCTCGAAGTATGGTGACTTCTCACTTTCAGGCCTCGGTTGGGTAATCAGGATTTTCTTTATTGCTTTGGCCTGTTCACCGGCCTTTTTAACCCCATTTGTACTCATGTTCGGTTCGGCTAAAGTTGGCTGCAAAGTTAAGTAGTTTGGCTGAAATACACCAACAAAGCCTTGTAAACCAGTAAAAGAGGGGTCACTTCGAAGGCTAAAAAGTATAGAAAGAAGTGAAATGGGCTGACTTTGACCTGATTACGAACAACAGAATACGTCAAAACAATCCTGTAAATAAGCATTGCACCAATTAAAATCCATGATAACGTCAGACCTATTGAAAAGAGATCGCTGGTGGAAAATGCAAGGAGAATAAGGAATGGCAGCAATAGTATACCTATCATTTTATTGATGATAAATACTATAAAAATGTAAGAATTAGCAGCCTCCTCGGTATTAAAAAGCCAGCCGGATATTTTAAGTCCTATGAATTTTACAAAATAGGCCACGGAAAGTCCCGTCATACAGTACACAAATAAGATCCAAAAATTATCAACCGGGCTAATCTGAAAATACTCGATCAAAAAGGTCAGATAGAGCCCGGCGCTAATAACAAAGAATCCATTTAATAAAATGGACGGTAGTGGTGTTTGTACCAATTGTTCACTGATTTGCCTCACTTTGAGAGTGTTCCTGAAAAACAACCTGAAAAGATCGTTGAAGTATTTTGGAAAGGCCTGCCGCAGTAAAGCAAAAATGATTAAAAGTAAAACCAGGCTATAAAAAAGTATTTCCTTGCCATGTACCTGCCTGACTTCTCCTTCTTTAAAAGAAATTGGTTTGGCTTTAAACCGAAATCCAAAATAAGGATGATGCTCTAGTATCTGCCAGCAGATTTTCTGCAAGGAAAAGGTATCAGCAGGATTTAGCAGCCATCCCGAATCTTGCTGCGGCCGCCTTGAAATTTCCTGGCTTGTTTGCACAAGAGGTAAAGAATCCTGCTGCTTTAATGTATCTGTACCCGAGTATGTTGTATCTGCTGCTTTGCCGGCAGATGAATCAATAACAGTCTGTGCAGAAGAGATAGCTGTCAGCGACAAAAAAAGAAATAAGAGAGATAATTTTTTTTTCAAGAAAAACTGTTGAGATGCAAAAATATAAAGTGAGTCCGGACTCTGCACCGATGATTAAAAATAATTCACAAATCCAAAATGTATCTTTGACTGGCGAAGGTTCAGTTCTGAATCATTTCTTTTCCCTATTGCCCAGGCGAGGTTAAATATACCCGCCTTTGTTTCAAACGCAAGGCCAAGTCCTGTTCCAAAATAAGTATAGTTAACATTTGTATTCAAACTGTTGTTCCTGCCCCACCCGCCATCTGCAAGGACATAAAAGAATGAATTTTGCCCGACCAGGTAGCGGTATTCCACTGTTGCAATGGCAAATTGCGACAGGTATTGGCTTTCTTCATCAAAGCCTCTTAATAGTTTATAGCCCCCTACCTGGAATAATTCATTCCTGAAAATGTTTCCGCTTTGAAACATGCCGGCATTCACTGCTGCCTTTATTGTACTTCGCTGCCCGGTCAAGGGAAAATATTTTGCTACCATAGCCCTGACCCTGAACTGATATGTTTTAAGTTTAACCGTATCATATAATTTATTAAAATCAAACAGCGGATCAGCAGGATCTTTTAATTCCAGTATTTCGTTGTTTTTCTTTAGTTTTTTAGTGCCGGCAGAAGTGATTATCCGAAACTCTACACCTTTTCTGGGGTTAAGACGGTAATCTGTGTTATTTAATTCATAATCCACCCCTACATTAAAAGAACTAACATCTCCGACATCCGGTAAACGGTGGTTAGTAATAATAAAAGATGAATCAATCCCCCCCTGGCTGACAATGGTTTGAAAACGCTGCAGAAAAAGCTTCCCCGATTGATTTTTACTTAACACATACTGTACACCGAGTTGAAAATTTACATTCACAAAATTGCTGTCTTTCCGAAACATCTCGAACGAAAAATCAAGCCCGTATGGAGACTGAAATATATAGGGATGCTGGTATAACAGGTTTAGTCGTTGAGACTTTACTTGCAACTGTTGCCAGTTTAACCCGATGGTTTCTCCGGCACCTAATGAATTTCTCAGCAAGATATTTGCCTCACCGGTTATCAGTATTTTTTTTGACGCCAGTTGGTCGTTATTAGGTAAAAAACCGATAATTGCATTAACCTGGCTGCTCTTTTTCTGTTTAAGATACATATTCAGGACCGATCCGGTTCCCAGCATCGTTATATCAAAAGGTTTTTCCTCCTCCACATAAGTAAGTTCCCTCATTTTTTGATTGATGCGCATTAATTTTTCTTTATTATAAATGCTTCCATTAGGAATACTAAGATATTGCTGCAGGTAATTATTAGAAATCTTTGCATTACCAAAAATGCGGATACTGTCAATTTTATACAATGGTCCTTTTTCTATTTTAAGTAAAGCAGATACTTTTTCTGTTTCTAACTGCAGACTATCAAGATAAATTTTGGCAAAAGGATATCCATTATTCTCCAGGTATCGCAAAAGTTTCTCCTGCCACTCCTGTAACTGAATAAAATCCATAGGTTTGTTTACAAAAACTTTCTCCCTCCATCCAACGGCATCCAATACAGCAGGGTCCGCATATTTTGTGTCTAATTGAGCCCACAGATATTTTTGCCCGGTATATAAAACAATATATGCAGAGGCAGAATCGTACCTGATGCTGTCAACAGAAGCAGTTACATACCCCTTAGCATGAAGGGTACTGGTTAACCTGGCTATATAATCTGAACAGGCTGTACGGGAAGTAAATCCAGTTTGAAGACCCAGTTGGGATAGTTGCAATGAATCGTCTATACCCACACCCCTGAGAATAAGATTGTATTTACCCTGTCCTGATGTATAAATACTCAGCAACAACAGAGCCAGTACCGATATTTGCAGTCTGAATTTTCTCATTTGGCTTTTCGCCGGGATATTCGTTGCTAAATTATTCATTAAATCACAAATCAGCTTGGCAGGCATTTATATTCATATTCCTTTTTGCAAACAGGCTTGTCATTATTGCAATTTTCATTTTGCCACTTCATTGAGGTACAAAAACGAATTGGTGACCGCTTTATTGAAAGAACTGGGACTTCAAAAGAATTTTCTGCAGACATCCCCGGTTGAAAGCATCTATTTTGGCGGAGGCACCCCAAGTTTATGCACAGTTGAAGAAGTTCAACATATTATTGAAACTGTCAGTTCGTTATATAATGTGACAAAAGAAGCTGAACTAACTCTTGAAGCTAATCCAGATGATATTACAGAAGAAAAACTAATTGGCTGGAAAAATGCAGGCATCAATCGCCTGAGCATTGGTATTCAAAGTTTCTTTGAAGAAGACCTGAAATGGATGAACCGGGCACACAATGCCCGGCAAGCCCATGATAATTTACTTCTGGCCAGAAAGCATTTTGATAATATCACTATCGACCTGATCTATGGAACTCCGGCATTGACAAATGAAAAATGGAAACAAAATGTTGAAACGGCTATTTTGATGGGCATACAACACTTGTCCTGTTATGCTTTAACAGTAGAACCCAAAACCCCGCTAGACAAACTGATTCGTCAGCAAAAATCAGCTGGTATAAATCCAGACAAACAGGCTGAACAATTTTTATTATTAATGCAATGGTTGTCTGATGCTGGTTATGAGCACTATGAAATTTCTAATTTTGCCCGACCCGGCCAGAGAAGCCGTCATAATTCATCATACTGGCGCGGAGATAAATATTTAGGCATCGGGCCTTCTGCCCATTCATTTTCTGCCAATGAAAGACAATGGAATATAGCTAATAATGTTGCATACATTGAGTCTATATCAAAGGGAATCATACCATGTGAGAAAGAACAGCTTACCAGCACACAGCAACTCAACGAATATATTATGATCTCTTTGAGAACCTCTGAAGGACTAAGCCTTAAAAAAATAAATAGTGATGCTGCAATCAAACTTAGGGCTGCCACTCAAAAATATATTGATGCAGGGTTGATGCTTTTTGAAAATGATTCTTTTGTGCTAACAAATGAAGGAAAATTACTGGCTGATGGCATTACAGCCTCTTTGTTCTTTTAGCCCTTCCTGATCCAGGCTACAATAATATTCAATACACAACCTAATGCCACCAATGATGTTAGGATGAAATTGAACCATTTCATCGGGTAAGGTTTAGCGCTGCCTTCTTTTTTACCATCCTGCCATTTGTTAAACTCGAGAACATTAAGTACTATAAGAACAACAGCTGCGATCAGGAAAACGACCTGGAAAAAATTAACCATGCTCTGAATTTAGAAGACATGAAGTTAATTTTTTTGTGGCAATAATTTATGGCTTTGAATGGCGTTGTTTCCAATACTGCCATACCTGGCTAATCACCAGAGTGATAATCATAATAAGAATGGCAGCAGGTACAAATCCATGATAAGAAAGAGGCATAGGGCTACATTTACCGGTCAGACCAGCACCTGTTCTATGCGTTTAAAGCCCTCTGAAGCTTTAACATCTTCCCATAAAATTTTGTAGATGGTCCCGGCTATGGGAATTCCCGCATCCAGTAATTTATTAATCGTATAAATACACTTCGCTGCATTATAGCCTTCTGCTACCATATTCATTTCCAGTTCAGCGGCCTTTACAGAGTATCCACGACCGATCATATTTCCAAAACGACGGTTGCGGCTGTGCAATGAGTAACAGGTAACCAGCAAATCCCCCAAATAAACTGAAGCAGCATAGTTAGGAGTCTTTCTATGAGTAACGGGATCCTCTCCTTCGTGTTCTCCAACTGTTATGTGTTCTGCCCCAAATTTTTTAAGAAATCCTGCCATTTCATCGGCTGCATTGGCAATATAAACACTTAAGAAATTATCCCCGTAATCAAGTCCGTGAGCAATACCGGCACCTAACGCATAAATATTTTTTAGTACTGCTGCATACTGCACCCCCATTATATCATGATTAACGACCGTACTTATAAAATCCGTAGTGAAATGTGAAGCAATTACCGAAGCCATCCTGATATCAATTCCTGAAAAAGTAAGGTATGATAACTTTTCTTCTGCCACCTCCTCAGCATGACAGGGTCCCAGTACGGCAAAATAATTCTCTAACGGTATCCCAAATTCTTTTTTTAAATACTCATTCAGCAAAATATTTTTTTCAGGCAATAATCCCTTTATCGCTGAAACAATTTTTTTATTCTCCCAATCTGCTGGCTGAAGTCCTGCAAGACTACTTTCTGCATAGGCTGAGGGGATGGCAATAACCAATATATCAGATTGTTCAACCACCTGCTTTACGTCTGTGGACATATTAAGTAATGAAACATTAAACTTTGCGGAACTCAAATAGTGTGGATTATGACTTCTCTTCCTTATGTATTCAATAGTATCAGCATTTCTCACCCACCAGTTGATAGCATGTTTACTGTCTGTCAAAATTTTTGCCAGGGCCGTAGCCCAGCTGCCGCTGCCTATAACGCCAAAAGTCATGCAAAGTGAATTTCCTGATTAAAAAATATAAAGAATAAAGGTAACAAAGGAATAAAATACCCAATAAAAAAGAAAACCCGATAATACCGGGTTTTCTCACGAAGCAAATCTTATAATTTATTTTTCAAATAATTCATCTTTTGTCACCACTTTTACTTTCATTCCATCCTTCAGGTTTTTGCTTACGGCAGCATATGGAGCGATAATCACCTCATCTCCTTCCTTCAAACCACTAAGAATTTCTATATAATTGATATCCTGTATACCTGATTTTACTACTACTTTTTTAACGGTTCCGTCGGTCTGTAATACAAAAGCCACTTCTTCCAGTTCATCTCCCTCAACGATAACAGAAATATCATTACCATCTTCTCCCTTACTATCTTCTTTTTCTTTTTTCTTATCGGCCATACTCAGGTCACTTCCTTTTACCCTTGCATTGACTGCCGCAATGGGTACTGCCAGCACATTATCCACCCGTCTGGTCTTGATATCAGCGCTGGCATTCATACCTGGGCGGAAAGGGAAGGTTTTATCAACGAGATCCTTATACGATTCCTTATCCAGCCGAATCCTTACTTCATAATTGGTAACATCGTTCGCAGAAGTTAGTGATGTACTTTTAGTACTGCTGGCTATTTTGGTAACCACTCCTTTGAACTTACGGTTATTGTACGCATCCACTTCAACATCTGCCGAATCGCCGATATTAATTTTCACTATATCATTTTCGCCAACATCCACTCTTACTTCCAATACTGCCATATCGGCCACTGTCATCATTTCCGTACCTACATTAAAACTGTTACCTGCCACTCTTTCTCCTTTCTTGATCTTTAATGAGGATATTACCCCATCCATTGGCGCTACCAGAGTAGTGCGGCTTAAATCTTTATTTGCTTTACTTAACCCCACCTGTGTACTTTGAACATTCGCTTTAAGTCCTTTTATATTTTGCTGAGCTGCGGTATAATTAGCCTGGGCAGATTTCAACGTAGTTTCGAATTGCTCCAATTCTGCTTTTGAAATCACCTTATCATCGAATAGCTTTTTATTTCTGTTATAGGACTGTTGCGCCAGTTCAAGATTAGCTTTTAATGCTTCAAGAGCAGCCTGACTATTATCTACGGTTGCCGAAGATTGATTTACCCTTGATGCAGCTTCATCTCTCTGCAACGCATATATATCGGCATAGATACGGGCCAGCACCTGGCCTCTTTTTACACTATCTCCTTCTTCTACGTTTAATTCAGTGATCTCACCAGATATATCCGGGCTGATCTTTACTTCTACCTCGGGGTATATTTTTCCACTGGCATTTACAGTTTCAATAATTGTTCTTTTTGATGCCTTTTCAATAGCTACCTTCTCTATTTTATCATTACCGCCAAATATCTTCGATAACAAAAACAATGCCCCCAGCACTCCCAAAACAATCAATGTCCATTTCAGTTTCTTGTTCATACAATAGTAGGTTTATAGTTTTATTCCCTGCCCCTTATAGAATTCCAGCAATTTCATTTTGAATACGTAATCATACTGTGAATACAATGCCTGTATTTTAGCCCGCTGCAGGTTATTCAGGCTGTTAATCAGATCATAGGTTGATAAAAGGCTTAACTCATAGCGTTTACTGGCAAAATCATAGGCCTTTTCCGCTGTTTGCACACTTTTTTTATCTGCATTGAATTTCTGAAGGGCAGCGGTAGCATCGGTATATGCTTTGTAGATATCCTGCTTCAATTGCATATCTCCCTGTTCTTTTTGCAATTCCAGTTGTTGCACTGTTAGTTTGGAGCGATCCCAGGCTGTACGGGCTGCTCTTCCATTGAAAATGGGTATGTTCACCCCGATACCGAAACTCTGTCCAAAGTTATTTCGCAGCTGGGAACCCAGTGGAATCGGTTTCCCTTCAATCAATATAACATCCGGAGCAAGAACTGGTTGATTTATTCCATTCACGTCTACTACCGCCCCCGTAGGAACTAATGGCCCGAATTGCCTGCTGTAAGATTTAATGTTCACATAGCTGGTACTCAGGTTGCCAAAAGCAGAAAATGTCGGATACATACCTGCTTTCGCGGCCGACATGCTTTTTTGCGCCGATTGTATGCGGAGGTTATTAATTTTTTGTTGGGGCAATGTGCTGATCGCAGTAGCGTACACAACATCTGGTTGTAAATCAGCCAATGCTTCAATCGGAACAAGAGCAACCGGGGGTGTAACAATATCAAAAGAGGCACCTGCATCCAGGTTCAGCAAGGCTTTCATTTGTAACAAAAATTGCTGTACAGATGCTTCGGCTGTTATCAGGCTTGAGCTGTCTCTTGCCAGTTGTGCCTCCAGTTCTGCGGCATTCAATTCAGGTAATGCACCGGCATCCACTCTCTTCCGGGTGTTTTCTAATTGTGCCATTGTTTGTTCTACCTGTACTTTAGCCAGGTTTGCCTGCTCTCCGGACAAAAGAATTTGTAAATAGGCTACTGCTACATTAAGGGCAATATCATTCTGAATTTTTTTTGTTTGCTCTTTATCGGCTTCCCAGGATAACCTGCTGGCTTCTATTGTATTTTTTTGGGAAAACCAATTAAAAAGATTGACACTTGATTGCACCTGCATCCCCAGGTTTAGAAAATTATTATCTTCCAAAACACCAGTAGTTGGATTTTCAGAACGACCTAAACGGTAACCTGTACTGCTTCCAAAATTCAGTGAAGGTAATTGGCCAGCTTTGTTTTGCTTATAAGTCAATTCGGAAAATCTTGACTGCAGATCAGTTTGCCTTACCGAAATATTATTCTTTAATGCATGATCAACACATCTTCTGATGTCCCATTTATCCTGGCCGAATGAAGAACTAAAGATCAACAATGCAAAAGCCAGCTTAATGCTCCGTGTCATAGATTGCAAAAATATAAGAATTGCTCCTGTACGGGTATGATTTTTTACAAGCGGAGGTTAAATTTTGGACAGCGCCTGATCAAGGTCTCTAATAAGATATTGAGCCTCTTCTAATCCCACATACATACGTATATACTGATGCGTTTTATTGGCCGGATCAAAGTCTCCCGGCTTGATACCCGCACATTTTGGTATCACCAGGCTTTCATGCCCGCCCCAGCTGACCGCCATCATAATATGATGTAATGATTCACAAAACTGAACAATGGACTCTCTTTTACCTGCTTTCAACGTAAAAGTAAAAAGACCGCAGGCACCTTTCATCTGCTGACGGGCCAGCTCATATTGAGGAAATGTATCAGCAAAAGGGAAAAGAACAGTATCTACTTTCGGATGTTGCTGTATAAATTTTACCACTTCTTCTGTCGATCTCGTTATTCTCTCTATTCTTGCCGGAAGTGTCCTTAATCCGCGGATCAGCAGCCAGGCGTTAAAAGGTTGAATACCGCTGCCAATATTCAGGTATTCACTATCAAATATTTTCTTCATCATGGCATGAGAGCCGCAAAGTACACCGCCCAGTGTATCACTATGCCCTCCGATATATTTGGTAGCTGTTTGCATGGCCATATCAATACCCATTTCTATTGGTTTCTGATATAGTGGCGTACAGTAACTGTTATCAATGAGTGTAACAATTCCTTTTGATCTTGCCAAAGCTGCTACCTGTTGTATGGGCTGTATAGCAAAATCCCAGCTGTTGGGTGATTCGAGGTAATAAAAAGTCGTATTAACCCGGGTGGCTTCTTCCCAATTTTCAATTCTTGTACCATCAATATAGGTAGTTGTAATACCAAATCTTGGCAGGATCACATCAAACATCCGCTGTGCCCATGTATATGGTGCCTTTACTGAAACAAGATGATCTCCAGATTTGACATTGGCAAATATTCCGGCAAATATTGCCGCAGCGCCATTATTGAATACAAGACAATCCTCCGTACCATCCAGTGCTGCCAGCTTTTTTCTTAGTATATCAACAGTGGGATTAAGGCCGCGGCTGTAGAGATAACCACTCATTTCATCCTCGAACGCCTTGGAAAGATCTGCTACATTTTTAAAGGCAAAATTGCTGGTCTGAACAATTGGCGGAGCCACAGCATTGAAATAATGTTCCCGGTCTTCCCCCAGTTCATTTATGATTTGAGAAATATCCATCAGGCTTCAATTTTTTCAGACACTTTTCTATTATGATTAAAAATAAAATATATAATTATAAAAGCTGCCAGTACACTTACACCTATTAAAGCTGCTTTGGGATCATCGATAGCGATGCTTGTACCTACAAATAAATAAGCTGCTATGAAGATCACCGGCAGCAGGGGAAATAATTTCATTTTGTAAATGCCGGTTCCGTCCAAATGCTTCGTTTTCTTTCTAAACCAGAAAATGGTGGCACTGCTTAAGACCATACCGAAACAATCCAGGAAAATGGTAAAACTGAGTATCTTCTCAAACTCCTGCGCAAAAAATAATATGACAATACAAATAGCAGCAAAAATGGTAAGGGAGAAGGTCAGCACATTTGTTTTTTCATTTTGCTTCGCAAAAATTTTGGGCAAACTGCCATCTTCACCCATTGCAAACATTACCCTTGGATTACTCATCAGCAGACCATTTACATAGGCTAATACACCTAGAAAAAGAAAAGCGGAAAAAATAGCTGCCCCTTTTCCTCCAAACATTTTATCTATAACAACATAAGCAACTTCTCTCTCCCCCTTCATTCTTTCAAACCCAACAAGATTATAATAACTAAGATTAGCCAACAGGTATAAAGCAATGATCACTGCAATTCCTATAAAAATACCACGGGGGATATTCTTAGATGGTTTTTCTACTTCATTTCCAAAGTTGATCGTCTGCTGGTATCCGCCATAAGTAAATGAAACGGCGATCAGGCTCACTCCCAAACTTTTGATCCAGTCCATTGTGCTGAAAGGGGCAACTGGAACTGTTGCATTTTGGCCAGCATACTCTGCAGGAAATAACAATCCGCCAATAAGCACCAGCAGCATGGCAATCTTAATAATCATCAGGATATTTTGTGCCCTTGAACTCATTTTTAGCCCCTGCAGGTTGATCACATAGAAAATAATGATAGCAACACAGCTAAGGAGGGCTTTGTGAATATCCGTCCATTCACCGGGAAATAATTTCAAAATATACCCGCTGCCGATCAATGCCACACCACTGAGGCTGGCTGCATTACTAACTAATATAAGGCAGTTGATAGCAAATGCAATACTTGGATGATACGCTTTTGCAAACACCTTATAATAACCGCCGGTGACAGGATACCGGCTTCCTATTTCTGCATACGTCAATGCCCCGCATAAAGCAACCAACCCTCCGATGATCCAGGCACTGAAATAAACGGAAGGATTCAGTGCATCTTTGGCGCTGGTAGCAGCTGTTCTGAATATGCCCATACCAATTACCAGGCCGATCACAATCATCGTAAAGGAAAACAATCCCAATTTGTTCTTTGATGTCATGGCTTGAAGATACAAAGAAAACAATCTAACTTTATGACGGTTAATTTCCTGTTTCTATGAAAAAAACTATTTTATTTTTCTCCCTTATATTATTCATTACTCCTTCTTTTTCCCAGGGAGAAGAACCTGATTCTTTAAAGCAATTGGATGAAGTATTCATCAGGGCCTTTGAACAAAACAGGAAATCCAGGTTTGCAACAGCTTCGGTAAAGATCATTGAACATAATAATGCAGACCGATATAATAAAAATTCTCTGGTCAATGGATTTAATACAATACCCGGAGTACGGATGGAAGAACGAAGTCCCGGTAGCTACCGCATCAATATCCGTGGCAGTTCCCTACGCTCCCCTTTTGGTGTTCGCAATGTAAAAGTTTACTGGAATGATATTCCCGTGACTGATCCTGGCGGTAATACTTATTTTAACCAGTTTGCATACAATAATTTTTCAAGTATTGAAGTATTCAAAGGACCGGCAGGCAGCCTTTATGGTGCGGGTACGGGGGGGCTGATCCTTATCAATAATTTTGATCGATGGCAGCCAGGAGCCAGTTTTGAATACATAACAGGCAGTTACAACCTTCAAAATTTGTTCGCTTCTGCCAGATTTGGTACAAAAGAAAACCGCAACCAATTTACTTATGCCCATAATCAAAGTGATGGCTACAGGGTTCAAACAAAAATGCGCCGGGATAATTTTTCCTGGCAATCACAATTGAAATTGTCTGATAAACAACAACTCACTGCTTCCGTCTTATTCACGGATATGTATTATCAAACACCCGGTGCATTAACGCTGGCAGAGTTTAATACAGACCCAAAAGCTGCAAGGCCTGCCGGTGGTGGTTTTCCGGGTGCTGTAGCAGCGCAGGCAGCAATTTTTCAGAAAAATATTACCGCAGGGTTCACTAGTATTTATACAATTAATTCCTCTTTTAAAAATTCTACCACCCTTTACGGTGCCTTTTCGCAAATTAAAAATTCTGCTATCCGTAACTACGAAAGGAGAAATGAACCGGGCTATGGCGGACGGACAGTTTTTATCTATAGTAAGAAAAAGGAAACAGTATACAGTGGCCAGAAAGAAAATAGTTTTCAACTGGTGGCAGGAAGTGAATTTCAGCAAGGGAGATTCAATACCCAGGTCTCAAAGAACAGAAATGGTAATCCAGATACCTTACAAACAAATGATGATGTAGATTATACAACGTATAGCCTTTTCTTCCAGGGGGATGTTTCAATCAGGGAAAGCTGGTTTATGAATGCCGGCATCAGTTTAAATAAGACAAAAGTTGATATCACAAGACTTAACAGATATCCGGTAGTAAGCCAAAGCCGTAGTTACCGGAATGAACTGGCTCCAAGGCTTTCAATAAAAAAACTAGTAACAGAAGATTTTTCCCTTAAGGCTACCCTATCAAGAGGATTCTCTCCTCCCACCGTAGCCGAGTTACTTCCATCAACTGGTGTAATTAGTACCGACCTGGAGGCAGAGTACGGATGGAACTATGAATTGACTGCCGCTTACTCATTGCTTCGCAATAAACTTCACCTGGAAGCTACGGGTTTTTATTTCAAACTTAATAATGCCTTAGTACAACGAAGAGACATCAGCGGAGCTGATTATTTTGTAAATGCTGGTGATGTACAGCAAAAAGGGATTGAACTGCATGCTGATTATACTTATTCAATAAATAATTCCTGGCTGCTTGATTACTTTATCCTGCAAGCAGATTATACATATAATCATTTCAGGTATGGCAGTTTTGTAAAAGGTACTGAGGATTTTTCTGGCAACACTGTTCCTTCTGTACCTTCTAACACCTTGTCAGGAATACTTGACATGAACATCAAAAATGGTTTATACATAAACACTACATACTATACAGCTTCAAAAATATTTCTGAATGATGCCAATACGGCAATAGCAGCTCCTTATCATCTGCTTGGCGCCAGAATAGGATGGAAAAAAAACATTCAGAAAAAGTATAAGCTGAATATCTATGCAGGTGCTGACAACCTGCTGGATGAAAAGTATAGCTTAGGCAATGACATCAATGCCGCTGCTAACCGTTTTTATAATGCAGCTCCGCGGAGAAACTATTATGCCGGTATTTCTTTTCAATGGATCAAAGCCCTGAAAAAATAAATCACCTGGTCAAATGAAATTTCAGCAAAAAAAATTCTTGGCTGGATAAGGAATTACAAGAGCAAAACATTCAGCTTTTCTATCCTAAAAAATTATATAATATCAATCTTCCGGTTTCACTGATAACCAGGTAAAATGTATGGATAAAACAGGTGTTGATAACTCTTCTTGCTACAAAAATTCTTCCCCCTACTTTTGTATCGATTTGGTTCCTGATAAATAAATCGGGATGAAAAGGGAAATCCGGTGCAAATCCGGTGCTATCCCCGTAGCTGTAAGCTCCTTAGATGTTGTTTAATCTTCACGCCACTGTCACAAGACGGGAAGGCATTAAACACGGAGTAAGCCAGAAGACCTGCCACATCAAGCAAACAACATTCAGCTTTCGGGTGAAAGGCATGAGATGTAAAAGTCGCAGGACGTTTATATTTCTATTTCTTTTTGTTTCCGGAAGCAGTCACACAAAAATTCATTGTAAATGAAAAGACTTTTTTTTGTGCTGGCTGCTGTTATTTTCAGCACTCAGCTAAAAGCACAACAAGACACCATGTCATTAGACGAAGTGGTAATTACCACCAACAAGTATCCAAAAAAACAAAGTGAAACCGGGAAGGTTGTCACCATTATCACCCGGGAACAACTTGAAAAGAGTGGCGGTAAAACACTTCCGGAACTTTTGAATACGGTAACAGGAACCGTTATTATTGGCGCCAACAATGCCCTTGGAACAAATCAAACAGTCAGTATCCGCGGCGCTTCTGCCGGAAATGTATTGATATTACTGGATGGCATTCCGGTGAATGACCCTTCTGTAATAACAAATTACTTTGATGTAAACTTTCTATCCCTTGACCAGGTAGAAAGAATTGAAATATTAAAAGGCGGTCAATCCACTTTGTATGGTTCAGATGCTGTGGCCGGCGTAATTAATATCATTTCGAAAAAAGCAAGTTCGGGGAAGTTAAACGTACATGGCTCATTTGCCGGCGGAAGTTTTAACACCTTACGGCAAAATATTGGTTTTAATGGCCGGGGAAAAAAAACAGATTATTCATTGAATTATACACATCTTGGTAATGATGGATTCTCTGCTGCCCACGACTCCAGTTCATCTGCAAATTTTGATAGTGATGGTTTCAATCAGCATGCCATTAACGGACGGTTAGGTTTTGATGCCGGTAAAACCATCAAAATCTCTTTATCCGGAAGCTATAGCAATTACAAAACTGATATTGATGCCTCCGCCTATACAGATGACAGGGATTTTACTTCAGAAAGTAATAACAGGCAATTTGGCGCAGGCTTGCTGCATTATTTTAGCAACGGAAGTATTCATCTTAATTATAACTACAACAGGGTTGAAAGAAGTTATCTTGACGATTCCTCACACAAAAGCAACTTGTTCGCCTTCTATTCAAAAAGTAACTATGTCGGGCGGACTCATTATGCAGAATTATATGGCAACTGGAAACTAAAAAATTGGGAAATTCTTACGGGAACAGATTTTCGCTTCAATAATACAGACCAATGGTATTGGTCTACGGGGATTTTTGGGCCATTTAATCAACCGGTTTTAAATGCCCGGGCTAAACAGATCAGCCCCTACGCATCTGTTGTATATAAAGGAAATGAAGTAAATGTTGAATTAGGCGGACGATTCAATGAGCATTCAGCGTATGGAAGTAATTTCACATTTACGTTCAACCCCTCGCTCCTCGTTAAAAAGAAAACAAAGATTTTTGCCAATCTTTACTCCGCATTTAAAACACCAACCCTTTACCAATTATTTGATGCATATGCAGGAAATGCAGACCTATTACCAGAAAAAGGCATCATTACTGAAGCTGGCGCTGAACTGGTAGCTGGTAACCCGTTTTCGGCAAGGATAGTAGGCTTCCACCGGAAAACAACTGACGCAATTGTATACACATTCAATCCTTCCAGTTTTCAAAGTAAATACCTTAACGTAAGTAAGCAAACCAACTATGGTATAGAAACAGAAATGTCATACGTTAAAAAATTCTATAGTATAACTGCTAACTATACATATACTAATGGCAAAACAACTTCGCCTTATGACGGTACGGGGAGTCCTTTGGGTAAAGATACCAGCTACTTTAATTTGTACCGTATTCCCAAACATACCATTAACCTTACTGCGGGCATCCAACTCACTAAAGATTTCTTTGTAAGTACTCATTTTCGCAGTTTCAGCAAACGGGAAGAATTCATTTATGGTTCATCCCCCGAAATCATTGATGGCTATGCGATAGTGGACCTCTACAGTGAATATAAATTCGGGAAAACGATAAGAATATTCCTGGATCTGAAGAATATTACCAATAAAGTATACTTCGACATTCCGGGTTACAATGCGAGGAAGTTCAATTTCATCACTGGCCTGAGTTTTCAGCTATAAAATAATATCCATGTGTCAGCATGAAACAAAATATTGTCCTCGGTGTAAGTCAATATTTGAATGCAAGCCGGGAAATATAGTGCATTGCCAGTGTTATGGCATTGCACTTACCAGTGAACTAAGGATTTATATAGAACAGCGCTATAATGATTGTCTTTGCAGTAGCTGCCTGGAGTATCTTTCTGTTGAACTAAATTTATTTAAAGAGAAATATATTTTCAGATAACTACATTTGTGGAAATCAGCGGTCATGCAATTCAATTTACAGGAGTTTCTGACACTTACATTCACCCTGTTTGCCGTTATTGATATTGTAGGCTCGGTACCAATGCTAATATCAATCAAGCAAAAGACAGGAGGTATTAATGCCTGGAAAGTAACACTGATCTCCGGTGCACTAATGGTATTATTTTTCTTTATTGGCAAACCATTTTTGAACGTTCTGGGTGTAGATATCCGCTCTTTTGCGGTAGCAGGATCTATTGTGATCTTTATTCTTGGCCTTGAAATGGTTCTTGGCATAGAATTTTTTAAACCAGAAAAAGGCGTTCCTTCCGGCACGGTTGTTCCTATAGCTTTTCCGCTCATTGCAGGAAGTGGCACATTAACCACTATAATGTCACTGAAAGCTACTTTTGAAAGAAGTGATAAAAATGAATACATGATCCTGCTTGCAATATTAATTAACCTTATTGTAATCTACCTTGTCATCCGTTCACTGAGCCTTATAGAAAAAGTTTTAGGGAAAGCAGGATTAATGGCGGTACGAAAATTTTTTGGCGTAATTTTGCTGGCCATTGCTGTGAAGGTGTTTGCCACCAACGCACCGGGATTGATAAAATAGCCCTGTCCCTCAATGATAAGGGAATACCGGCCTCGTAGTACAATGGATAGTATAAGAGTTTCCGAAGCTCCAGATACAGGTTCGATTCCTGTCGAGGCTACACTCCAGCTAAATTAATGGGAATTAAAAAAACAGAAAACCTTACGAAGTCATTGACTTGTAAGGTTTTCTGCGTTTAAGTACTTTTTTTAATTCCCGTGAACTCCCGTTAATTCGTTTACGGTTTTGTTTACGGTTTTTTAAGAAACCTAAAAACGACCTTTGTATGGTGAGTATTCCGAGTGTGGGTGTGGTGATGAACTGGAGAAATGAAAACAACAAATCGGGGCTGTACCCGGTTCATATCCGTATTAAACAAGGCAATGTCGCCAGGTACTTCAGAGTACCTGCTCCCATTAAAATCCGCAAAGATCAATGGGCTGGAAAAGAAGGTGCCTGGGTCAAACAAAATCACCCCTTCGCTTTTGAGATCAATAATAAGATCATCGAGATCAAAGGGCTCATTAACGAGTATATCAAACGAACGGTCAACTTCGGCAAGCCGGTAACCGTGGAGGGCATCATTGCAGGTCTTACCAATAAAGGAGATAATAAAAGTTTCCTGGATTTCATGCAACGCTATATCACCAGGCCACCAGAAAAACTCGAACCCAATACTATTAAGAAATACGCTACTACACTGACCCATTTAAAGAAGTTCAAAAAACAAATCTTTTTTGCAGAGATCGACAATACATTATTGAGAGACTTTAGCCGCTTCATGCAATCGGAACTGGAACTCGGCGGTGCTGCTACAAAAAAATACCTGGAAACATTTAAAAAAGTGATCCGGCATGCCCGCCGGGAGAATTATATATCGCCGCAGCAAATGGAATTTCTGTTTGATGGATTAAATGTCCGGGTACAAAAAGCAAAAAGGACCTTTTTGGATTTACAGGAAGTCAGGAAATGGAAAGCCCTGACATTTACAGAAAACCAACAACACCTGGAACGTGACCGGGATATGTTCCTTTTTCAAATCTATACCGGGTATTATTTTAAAGACCTATTGATATTTACAAAAGATCATCTGCAGATGGATGAAGAATATGGGCATGTGATACTCGGTGCAAGAGATAAGAACGGCAATCAAACTATTATCCCTTTGTTTAAGTTCCCTTATGCGCAAACTATATTAGAACGGTATCGCTCTAGGGTATCAGATAAGTTGGTATTCGATAAGCAGTACCTGGTCGAGGAACCCGTCTACAACCGTAACCTGAAAGAGATCGCAAAGATGGCTGGCATCTATAAGAATATTACCAATAAGGTGGCCCGGCACACCAATGCGCAGTTATGGATCAGGTACGGGGCTGAAGGTGCGGTACTTTCAAAGATGATGGGCCATACCAAGCAGGAAACCACACGTAATTATTATGACGTCAATCTACCCGAGATCGTAGAAGGAACAAAACGGGTGGATTTTGGGGCGATGGGGATTTAGGCTCGCTTGAGATACAAGAATCAGCAATAAGTGGAAATACCTAAATTCCAACTGTGAAAACTGTCAATTATTTTGCTTTAACAGGCAATTCTCATACATTCACTTGAACGAAAATAATTACCAAAGTGGCCGAACCTAAACTTGAATTTAGAATCGTAAGAGATGTAAAAGATCAAAAAATACAGATGGACAATATGTCCGTCGATGTATCTAACGCACTTTTAATCATCTTAAAAGCCACGACCCGTATAGTTGAACTTACTCCAAATCATAAAAACATTCGGATTTGTGTAAAAGAAGGTTCTGCTGTAGTTAGTATACAAGGAACCGCTGTAGAAGCAGTGCAGAAGCAGTTCACGCAAATTGTCGAGCGAAAGTCATCTAATAAAGAACTTGTTGAAGAATGGCGTAATATACAAACTTTGTTTACTAGTAATGGTATTCAGTATGAAGCCGCTTTTAAAGTTGGCACCTCTTCAACATCTATTATTGACAGTCTGACCTCAAAAAAACAATTCAGAACCAAGAGAAAATCACGGCCTGCTGTATCACTAAATATTGCTTTCTTAACGGGCAAATTGATCGCAGTTGGTGGAAAGAATCCCAACATACATGTTGACATTGAAGACCAGGAAAGAATAGTTATTTCTTGTACAGAGTTGGGTGCAAACAAAGCAAAGGCATTTTTATATAAGCAAATTTTGATTAGTACATGGTGTACAAAAACGGGAGAAAACAACAAATACGAGCTATGTGACTCATATTGGGAGAACCAGATTAACATGTTCAATGAATTCCGGGAGTTTGTATCAAAGCTTAAAAAGGCAACTGATGAGATTGAATCACTTAAGATGATTCACTATAAATGTCAGGAAATCCTTAAAGAGAAAGAATATATGAAATACAGGAGATTCTTACGGTTGTTTAATACTGAAAGACATGATATCAATGTATTAAAAACACTCTTGATTGTTACACGCCCCTTCTCCGAGCAAGAGGATATTAAGCTGATCTATGATGAAATTGATCAAAAATTCAAAAAGAAATTCGAAAAATTAAAATAGTTCCAAGTGGCTAAAAAAAGTTCTAAAGGAATATTACGTTGTGACGCGCAGGATCTTCCAGACAATATCATGGGTGCGGCCATCCTATTTGAAAATAACAAGATACCACACGCAGGCATCTTCATCCGCTATAATGGAGATAGTAAGTTATTTCATTTTGATGGTACAAAGGTTCTCCTGGAAAACGTGAAGGAAGAGGATATTTATTTTTTCAAAGAGTTACCTTATTTAAAGCCAGCTCTTGCTCCATCATTTATGACGCATTGCCAGGTTGTACTAAAAGAAGCCAAACCCGTTTTTGGCTATTTCTATATCGGTGGCCTGTATGATGACGAAGGAAAATTTCAGAATCCGGGAGATATGCCCGAGTACATGACTTGTGTTGGCTTCTGCCTGAATTTCCTAAAATATTTTACAGATGGCATCGACCTCTTTGAAATAGAAGACTGGAAATCGATGGACATTAAGAAAAAAGATGAATATGTAAACGACTTTATTGAGAAGGTAAAACAACAAAACCCAGATATCAATATCGAAGATTTTAAACAGGGTATCCGCCGCGTTTGGCCAAAGGAATATTTTACAGGTGCTTTCAGCGAGAACCTCCCAGTAAGAAAAGTATTTGTCGATGAGAATCTGACACAAATCGAAACAGAATTACAAAGTCTCGCAGTTGCTTAAGCAGATGCCTTAAACATGTTTTTCCTAATGGGCATCATCTTATTGATCGTGGCAATATTTGCATAATAATGAATTTCGTCTTCGTCTTCCTTTAAAATTTCCATTGCTATCAATTCGTTGACATCTCGTAATAAAGTTTTCTCCGACACATTAGAATATAATCGTGCCAGAGCAATATTTAGATTGGGGATCTCTTCCAGGCTGAACTTCACATCAATTGGTATTTCTAATGCCAGAGTACGTTTTCTCTTGAAAACTTCCTTTTGCCCTGTGATATCTACATCATCAAACTTATCGTAGACAAATTTTTGCCAGGTAATATGTTTTTGACTACGCTGGATCTTCTCTAGTATCTGGACAAGCCCATCTCTGTAACCTATAATCGCATATTCGATAAAGTCGGATAGGTTACCGGATTTGGATGCTTTGTCGAGATGGCGGTAATATTCAGGACGGGTATTATTATAGTGATTGGATAAAATATGTAATACAACATCTGGATTACCGGCACGGGACAAAATATAAAACTCAATTAACCTTCCTGTCCTTCCGTTCCCGTCTGAAAATGGATGAATCCACTCGAGATAAACGTGCGCGACAATGGCCTCAATAAAAGTATTTATAAATTCGTCTTCATTCTGCTCCCTGCCTGAGCAAAATTTAAATTCATTTCTAAGAAATTCACAATATTTATCAACAAGCATTGGAACATCATTAAAGTCCGGGCAAACGTAATTACCAACCATTACATTCTTAGTTCTGAATTCACCAGGGATAGCAGCAAAGTGATCCTTTAAGTTTTTTCCAACGAGTTCGTGATAGCGAAGCAAAAGAGCTTGTGTTATCAATTGCTCGTCGTTCTTGTTCACTGTATCATTCAATATAATATTAAATGCATCCAGAATGTTCTTTACCTCGATACCCTGGTACTGGATACTTTCAGGAAGCTTTTTTCCTTCCTTCATTTTTTGTATGTGTTCATCGGAAAGTGTGTTTCCCTCAATTGCGGTGGTCGAAAGCGCTCCTTTATTAAGTGATAACTGCCGTAAATCCTCGTAATCCTTCGGAAGGATATGCGTATGAGTAATTGCTTTGACGAGAGAATATGATTCGCCAAAACAGAGAAGACATTTTGGATTCAATTCCCAGTTCTTCTCAAATGTCAGATGTGGATACTTTGCAGGGGTTGTCATAATAAACGGTTGGAGACAAAAGTTAAGCCATAAAATAAGACAAAACAAATCTATTTTTTGTCCATGTTTTTGGCAAATTTATATACTTATAATCAATTAACAAACAACATTTTGTAAAATATTTATTATTTTATAGTATTTTTTCTGTCCGAATTTGTGAAAAAATACGTAGCTTTGTCTCGGCTTAACCGTGAAAAAGGTTCCCGATTAGTAACCCAATAAATTTTATCCCTATGAGGATTGATGATACAACATAAAAAAAGCCGGTGAGGGTAAACCCACCGGCGGCTAATGAAGGAGGTCCTTCATCAAATGACAACCCAAATATATGGTATTTGGGATTGAGAAATAACCTCCCTCGAATCTGCTTCAGGTTTTCCCTCGCCAGTTCGGACCGACAAGCCAGGGTTTGACCGTCCGGCTGGTTTTTTACAGCCAATTGCTTTAAAACTCCCCAGCGTAAAAGAAAACCATTTTCAAAAAAGAGCGGAACCACGCCTCCTGTCCGCTGATTTCCATAGTGAGGTACGTTACGTTATGAAAAATAACAACGAAAAAACACATACGGATGACCAGGTGTCATCCACTTTAAAACTCGTGTTTGAAGGAAGGACCTTCGATTGGCACGAACAGTATATAACTGAGCCCCAACTCCGTAAGCTGCTCAACATAGTTGATCGCTCCGGCGAGCTCTTTATGGAAGTCTGCGATCCGTGGAAAGATGAAAAGATAGAAGATCACGATCCGGTAGATCTGGCCCGTCCGGGTATTGAGCAGTTTTACATCCGTAAGCCGCTTCCGTATACTATTAATGGTGTGCGATATGAATCCAACAGTCAGTATATCCGTGGCAAGCGCATCCGTCACCAGGGAGGAATTCCTCCTGATCACGAGATCTACCTGCTGATCGAGGAACCGTGGGAGAATGAACTGATCGAGGACGATACTTGGGTCAACCTCGCTCGTCCCGGGCGCGAGAATTTTATATCCAAACCGGTAGCCATTGATATCGTCCTGCTGGTGAACTCCCGTCCCAAGCCCTGGAAAAAACGCAAGATCACATTCGAAGAAGTGGTTGCGTTGCATTACGGCTCGTACGATCCAAATCCCCAGATTTCTTACTCCGTGACCTACAAAAACGGACCCAAGGAAAATCCGGAAGGGATCATGTCGGCCGGTCAAACCCTTATTGTTAAAAACAAAATGAGTTTCCATGTCAGCCGCACTAATCAATCATAGCCCCGACCTGAAACGCCTTCGGGATGAAGGCTACAGTATTGAAGTGAAGTACGGTCATTTACTCGTTTACGACGTGCCCTATGTCACTTCTGCCAAGGCAGTCGCCCTCGGAACCCTGGTCAGCGCCTTAACGCTGGCCAGCCCCGAGCGGGCAGGTCAACCTGCTAATCACGTTTGCGATTTCATCGGCGAATATCCCTGCAAAGCGGATGGTACGCCTATACCTGGTATCAGGAATTCGAGCGGCGACGTCAAGCTTGCAGACGGTATTATTATAAACCACCGTTTCTCTGCGCGCCCCAACCCGGCATATCCTGACTTTTATGCCAAGATGACTACCTATATAGGTATCATTTCAGGGCCTGCACAGGCAATCAAGCCCGATGCAACGGCGCGCACGTTCCGGCTGGTGCAAGATGGCCCATCCGATTCCTTTTTACTTTACACAGATACAAATGCAAGTCGCGCTGGTATTGTGCCGTTGATGGATAAGGTAAAAGGTATGCGGGTCGCTATTATCGGATTGGGAGGTACCGGTTCTTATGTACTGGACCTTCTAGCAAAATGTCCAATTGCAGAAATAGCGTTATTCGACGGCGACCTTTTCCAGCAGCATAATGCATACCGGGCACCTGGCGCAGCAAGCGATGAGGATCTGAAGAAAGCGCAGATGAAAGTCGAGTACCTGGCTGCAGTTTACAGCCGGATGCATAAAGGCATCCGGGCTCACGCCGTCTACCTCGATCAAAACAATGTACATGAGCTTGCCGGTTTCAATTTTGTATTCATCTGTATAGACCGGCCGCCGGTAAAACAATGGCTATTCCGTCACCTGACCGATATGGGTGTTCCTTTCGTTGATACCGGCATTGATGTCGAGAAGGTGGAGGACAAGCTCGTTGCGATGGTACGTGTAACCGCTGCGGATGCACAACACAAGGATCACCTGCCGCAACGGGTATCGTTCGCTGATGCCGAAGGTGACGAAGAGTACAAGGACAATATCCAGATCGCTGAATTAAACATGCTGAACGCTGCGTTGGCTGTTATACGCTGGAAGCGGATGGTCGGTTTTTACGCGGACCTGGAGCAGGAATTTCACAGTCTCTATTCATTAAACAACGCTCATTTAGTTAATCATGATCTTGCGAACTGAGTTTGTTGAGCACATTCCTGAAAAAATGGATAATGGGGTGTTATACATTTCCATGACGCATACAGTGGCGATACATCTTTGCGCCTGCGGTTGCGGAGAGGAGGTTATAACACCCCTGCATCCAAGAACTGGCTGGATTCTCACCTACGATGGGTTTGACTTAACCTTACGCCCCTCAATTGGGAACTGGAACTTTGCCTGCCAGTCTCATTATTTTATTACAAAAAGTAAAATTGACTGGTGTCCAAAATGGATGGATCGCGACTGGCACGATCGGCAAAAGCCTCATTTTAGTTTCGAGCAGCCGGGGTTAGAAGAAAAGCAAGTCCCTCAAAAAAAATGGAACTGGCCTAAGCTCAAAAAGAAAAAAAGGAAGAAAAACGGAAGCTGACATAAGGGTCAGCATTCTTTAAAATACCGCTCCACCTCTCCCACCGGAACATAGATCTTCCGATCCTTCTTGATCGTCTTCACCTTATTAGCTGCTACGAGCTGATCAAATTTGGTCCGACCGATTCGGACAGCCTGCATAAACTCCATCGCCGTAATATAGGGAACGACAGCGGCGGTAACCGGTTGCCTTCCCTTTAATTCCTGAACCAGCCGGAGCAGTTCCGCTTGCCCTTGAAACAATTTTTGCCAGTCGGCCTCTGGCACCACAATAACATTCACAACCGTTTCCATATCGCACATATTTCATTCACACAAAATCAGTATCAAAGGGAATCAACCCCACCATACTCCTGCCAGGTGTATAACTCGGCCGGTAATCAATATACCCATACTGATGCAGTTCCTTTAAGCATCGGTTGAGGGTGACAGGGGAACATATTTTGGCCTTTTGCATCACGATGGTACGCTGCAGGTAAAAAGGAATGGCCATCGTATGCCCGGCCTCATGCAGCAGGGCAAAGTATAGGCTGATATGGGTTGGGCTGATTCGGTTATCTGCACCGGCTTTCCGGTAAAACAAGGTCTGCCAGTCAGCCCAACCCAGCATTTATATACCCAGCCCTTTTTTGCTGGAACTGCGTTTCTTGGTCACAAGGCCGTTATCCTCACCGGCAGCACCTCCATTTACTTTACGGCCATTACCCTGCTTTTTTTCGGGCTGGTCCTCCTTTCCCAGCTCCTGATCTTTATTTTTGCTCTGTTCTTTCCCCTCCTTTAATTCAGGTTTGTTCATCAGTTCCTGACGCTGTTCCTGGTCCAGGCGCTGAAATTTACTGTTGTACAGGTTGACGGTTTTGTATTGCGGGTTGGCTTCAATAAAGATCTTCTCATCTTTACCGGAAACCTGCATGGTCACCATCTGAACATTTCCTTTCTCCAGCGAGCGGATCAGCTTTTCCATGTCTTCCTTCTGCTGCATCTCCTTGATAGGATAATAGCTTAAAGCCTCTTTCAGGTCATAGCCATAATTCTGGTGGAATTGTTTTCGTTCATAATTGCCGTGCTTATCCTTGGCGGAAAAATCCAGTTGTATCCAGGCCTGGTATTTTTCCTGGTCTTTGCTCGTCAGCTCCTTATGCACGGCACGGCCGTTAAGCAAGTTATAAGCTTCTTTCAGCGTAACGCCCCATCCGTTATTAATGTAAAAGGTCTGTGCAATGGTTTCATCCTTTTCATTTTTCAGGCGGGTATCATACTTATTGAAAAAGTACAGATCGGATTCATTGGATTTCTTGAAATAAAGCGTCGCCTCCATTTCCCGCTTATTGACTTCCGTCTTAAACGCCAGGGTAAATTCGGCCTGCCCTGCTTTAAGGGCGGTTTCCAGTTCCGGCCCCAGCGTCTCGCCAAAGCCATGATTTCTGATATTAGATTTCAGATAATCGAAATTTCGTTCGTTCATAAGGTCATATTTAATTGTTAGAAAATCTTCTTTATAAGTTTGCATTGGATGCCCTTCCCAGTAAGTAGCTGCCAGTTGCAGGGCCGCTTCAGGGTCCCGGTAGTAAAGGTTCTCCCATTCAACAAGCAGGGTTTCCATCTTGGCCAGGTCCTCTTTCTCCTGTTGCGTGGATGCTTCAATGGTATCATGCAAGGGATCATAGAATGCCTCCTTCCAGTCAATTGATTGAAACAGTTCCCCCAGTTCTTTTTGCATCAGGTTAAAATGAATGTCTTGTCCATAAGGCAATTGCCGCATGAGTGAGATGATGGAGTTGGCATAAATGACGGCATACGCATCCCGGTCACTGATATTATCATTAGCAAATTCAATCGCCTCATCCTTATCCCGGAAGAACCACATATCTGCATTGTCCAGGAAATAGGTCTTGGTATTGTAGGCAATCCAGTTGCGGCCGATGGCAAATTCTGCCTGCGCTTCATTGAACAGGCTGTCTGATATGACATGACTCTTTTCCATAGATCAATTAAGTTCAGGCAGCATCCTTGCTTTCAGTATCTGTTGGTTATAAACTTTCAGGTTAAAATGTCGTCCACCGTTCTTCTCCATGAGCTGAATTCGGAGAAACTTCGCATCAGGTATCGTGAATTTATCCAACGCCACCACAATAACTGAGAAGTTATACGCCTTCACCTTCGACCTGTTGCCCGCTACATACAAGGGCACCAGTTCGTTTTCCTGAACAGAACTTCGTTTTGACCTTTTTTTATCAGTAATGAAAAACTTCAGCAGCTCAATATCAAAGTCAAGTGGTGAATGATTGTGGATCTCCAGTTGATAGTAGATCACATCGTCTTTGATATAAATACCCGACAACTTGGTAATCACAGCTCCATGCTCCACCTTCGAGATTCTTCTCGGGGGATTGTTCAGTATTGCATTAGCATAAGCCGAGATCGTCGCCTTTTTATTAGGGGGCAAATGGAGTACCAGCACAGAAGGGAGCGGCGTATAGTTCACGGTGAACTCGTACACATTACCGTCACCTGTAACAACACTCAGATTCGTTTCCGCAAATTGCTTATTGGCAGCTTTCACGAGCAGGATACGTTCATCTTCTTTTACCGGTTGTACCAGTATATCCCTGGTGCCCCTGTCCACATACTTAATAGGAAAAGGAAAGATCAGCGAAGTGGTTTTATCCGTGCTGATGGATAAAGGCTGCTGTGCAATAGCTGCATTCATTACCGAAATGAAAATAAATAAGATTCGTTTCATGGGTTTTGATTTTTATTATTAAGTAATACTTTATAGCCTGCCTTTAATTGCACCCGGATCAACTTGGCCTTTTTACTGACCAGTGATTTCAGGGCGCTGATACCGGTGGTGGTAGCCTGGGCTTTAAAAGAAGGGTCGAGAGAACTGACATCAGTCAGGGAGAGTGAATTATTCAGGGATTCTTTGGCTACATCCCGGTTGATAGTTCCCGGAATATAAATACCATGCAACCCATCCATGTCATAGACTTCAAGTTTTACGGTGTAGATGGATTTGCCTGACCGGATAGAATTAATTTCCACTTGTAGCCTTTCTCCTTCCAGTGAGGCAATGCCGGAAACCAGTATATCTTTCGGGATCAGTTTTCCCTGTATGTAAACTTCATGCAGCAATCGGAATTTCACGACGGCCCCATTCACAATGGTTTGGTTACCGGCTATGATCGCCTCAATGGCATTTTGTTCTGCTGCCTCAAATTCCTTTTCCTCACTGAAACTGTAAAAACCTTTTACGATAGTATCAGCAGCCGAAGTTTTGCGGACGGCATAGACAGTTTCTTTATTCCGGGCTGATCGTTCTTTCACCCGCTGCGGATGCTGGATGTCCAGTATCTTATCCAGCGTACCATCTAATTGTTTCATTTCAGGATCTTCGCTTACCGATGAAGCATTTACTTTAAGTAGCTGCTCAAGTCGCTCGAGTTCAGCGGAAAGTTCATTATCGGGTAATGCTGATGTTGGTCTTTCTTCATAATTGCCCGAACTGTTCTTTTTCATTTCCGCTTCAAGCAATTGCAATTTTTGTAGCAACTGGTCCTCCGGTTGATTGGCATTCCCCTCGTAAGGGGAACTGCTTAACCGCTGATTGTATTTTCCTGCAGTCATTGTTGTCAGTTCCTCCAGTTCATTGGGAAAAACCGGGCTCGTATCCCTTTTGTAATAGGGATCACTTCGCATCCACTCAGCCATCCGCATACTATCCTTGTCCGCCTTTTCATAAAAGCTGAGCTTGTCCATTAATTTATCTTCCTTTAACCGGGCATCGGGCAGATCAAGATTGAGACCGGGGGCATTGACAGCCATTTTCTCCTTTCCTTTTCCGCCACCCATAGCCCAGAAAGCCATGGTCAGAAACGGTATCGCCAGCAGGGGCAACACCAACAGTAATTTTCTTTGCTTCACATTGTTATTCATACACACATTTTTACTGGTTATTAATTTTATCTTGACTTCATCATTCAACTTTACTTTTGCTGCTGCCAATACAATTCTTCGAGTAACCGCATGGAATCTTGCAGCCCCGGACGAATGGGTTCCCCGATACTGTCCATATAATACCGGTACTGCTGAATTTCACGGTAAACATCTTCTGGCATTTCGTTTTCCATCATTTCGTCTCCTGAACGGTCAAAATGCTGCGGCACTTTTATCGGATCAATCTTAAAACCCGGCCTGGGTTGGGTTACAATGGCAGAAACAAAAAAATAAAGACTCAGCCCTCCGCTGAAAACACAGAAGGCAATCAGGAAAACCTTTAATCGCCTAGTTGGCATGTTCGCAAATTGTTTATTCATCATATCACTGAATTTGGTCTGCACCAAAACAAATCCACCGGCTATCTTTTGAGCCAGTTTATCCTGCAGCGGATTTTCTTTGGGTTCCTTTCGTTTTCTTTTCCAAAACATCATTGCCGGTTTTCAACTTTCAGGTCAGCATTTTCCAGTGTTTTCCACCGCTCTATCAAAAACCCATGGGCATTATTATCGGAACGGGAAACATTTCGCAGGTATCCTTCCGTGATCAGGCTTCGGGTGACGATGGTGGTGGGACGGATAATCTTCTGCAGCCCCTTATACCGGAAATAGTACGGGTAGTCGTTTGTGTTGATGATAATACTGTCTGCCTGTATCTCCTGGCTGATATTACCCGAGATCAGGTTGGTGTAATACCCATTTTCTTTCAGGTTGTCATATTGCTGTTTGGCAGAACCATCGGCGAGGTAAAGCGCCTTGGTGAGATTACTGTTGATCACCTTATCATCAGGATCCATCGTAAAGAAATAATGATGGAACATCTTAACATGATCACGGGCCTCCACCGGTATATTATCCTTTCGGTCAGCTGCATAAGCTTCCAGTGCCTTGCCATTGGCCAGGATGAATATCTTTTGCTGCGACTGGCTGGCTAACTGGTAACTTTTGTAACTGATGAACATAGTCAGGATCAGGCAAACAGCCATGACCCCTATGGAAAACAGGCGTACCTGCCGGAATGCTGTGTCAATATTTTTTGTTGTTCGGAACATCTACTTTCCTTCAATTTTATCTTTGAAATAACCACCTGAGGCGCTGCTGTCAGCCATACTATTGGCTATCCGGTTATACGCAGCACCCATAGCGTCCTTTGTCATCGATACTGATCCGCTGGCGGTATTACGGACAGATGTACTCATGATGTTTGTGACTTTTTGCAGCAGGGCATTATTACCGCCTGCATGAATGATATAGTTGGCCACGGAGGGCACGGTGAAATAACCAATGATCCCGATGATCATAAAAATCAGGTAAGCCGTATCTGTGGTAGAGAAAAATGTGTCACCGTTAGTGGCTATTTGCTGCAAATCTTCCTTGAGCATATTCTCCTGAATTTTGCCCATGATGCCACCAAAAATGTTGGCCACCGGCAGCCACAGGAATATATTCAGGTAACGGGCGATCCAAACGGTGAGGGTGTGCTGAAAGCCAA
>Ga0209573_1001851_pt1 | contig 29887 bp, 21 predicted proteins | sample TNRBio252014_DNA_FD_185870 | JGI IMG/M metagenome (GOLD analysis project Ga0209573, IMG submission 185870) | Wastewater treatment Type I Accumulibacter community from EBPR Bioreactor in Madison, WI, USA - TNR Reactor_6/25/2014_ DNA (SPAdes)... | ecosystem: Engineered > Bioreactor > EBPR >...
ACTACTCGGCGCAGGCCTACGAGGGCCTCGTGACCGAGTCGAGGGTCCCGATCGAGATCGGCCGGCGCTACTTCTTCCAGCCGCGCCTCTGCATGCTCCAGTGGAGGCACAGCGGTCTCGTCAACTACGTCAGCTCGGGTCGCGACGGCATCCAGGTGCGCGTGGAAGGGCTGTGGATCGGGTGAGGCGATGAGGCGCGTCGCGATCGCCGGCGGTGGCGCCAGCGGCACCCTGCTGGCGGTCCACCTGCTCCGGTTCGCCCGCCGCCCGCTCGAGGTCGTCGTCGTCGACCCTGCCGAGAAGCTCGGACGCGGGCGGGCGTACGCGGAGGGACAGGCGGTCCACCTCCTCAACGTGCGCGCGGCCCGGATGAGCGCGAGGCCCGACGAGCCGGGCCACTTCACCGCCTGGCTCTCGGCCCGCCGGCCCGGGCTGCGTTCGCCGGAGGAGGCCTTCGCGCCGCGTGCGCTCTACGGCGAGTACCTCGAATGCGTCCTCGCGGAGGCGATCCGCGAGGCGGGGCCGGGCATCACCTTTCGCCACGTTCGCGACGGCGTCGTGGACGCGGTACCGGACAGGGCGAGGCTGAACGTCGTGCTCGGGTCCGGGGGCGTCTTCGAGGCCGATCGTCTCGCTCTCGCGCCCGGCAACCCGCCGTCATCTCCGCCTCTCGCGCCGGCCGAAGGCGCCTCGTGGCGCTGGGAGGACCCGCTCGATCCGAAGGCTGCGGAGGGGCTCGATCCCGACGCGCCTGTCTTCGTCGCCGGGAGCGGCCTGTCGATGGTCGACCTCGTGACGGTCCTCGCGGCGTCCGGGCACCGAGGCGAGGTCCAGGTCGTCTCGCGGCGCGGGCTCCTGCCGCGGGCGCACCCTTATGCGCCCCACGCGCCGCAGCCGGTTCCCTTCTGGGCTCTGCCCCGCACGGCGCGAGGCCTCTCCGCGGCCCTGCGGCGTCTCGCCGGAACCCTCGGGTCGGAGGGCGGCTCCCTCGCGGTCGAGTCATTCCGGCCCGTCACCGATGCCCTCTGGGCGGAGCTGCCGGAGGGCGAACGCCGTCGCTTCGTGCGGCATCTCCTGCCATTCTGGAACGTCTCGAGGCATCGGATGGCGCCCGACGTCGCCCGGACCGTCGCGAGCCTTCGGGCGGAAGGACGGCTGCGCGTGACCGCGGGACGGATCGTCGGCGTTCGCGAGGAGGGAACGACGATCACGGTCGAGGTCCGGCCGCGCGGCTCGAGCTCGACAGTCCCCCTGAGGGCTTCCCGCCTCTTCGATGCGACCGGTCCGGGGAACGCGCTCTCCCTTCCCCTGGTGAGGACCGTGCTCGCGCGAGGCCTTGTCGTGCCGCATCCGCTCGGCCTGGGGCTCGACGTTTCGAATGGCGGGCGAGTTCGACCGCTCCACGGCGATGGGGGCTGTCTCCTCGGGGCGCTCGGTCCCCTCGCCCGCGGGCAGGCGTGGGAGTCGACGGCCGTTCCGGATATCCGTGAGCAGGCGCGAGCGCTGGCCGCGGCCTGGGTGGGCCAGCTCCGATAGTCCCGGTCCGGGACCCTCGCCCAGCGGCCGGAGCCGGGTACGATGCGCGCATGGCGCGCTTCCTCCCGGCCCTCCTCGCCCTTGCGCTCGTCTCCACGACCGTCACGGCCGAGCCACCCTCGGGGGCAAAGCGGGTCCCCGCTCCCGCGCCGATCGCGACGGAGGCGCGGACCCTCCTCGAGACCCAGGCCGCGGCCTGGAACCGTGGCGACCTGGAGGCCTTCTGTGCCGTCTACGCGGACGACGCCCTCTTCCTGACGGCGTTCGGCCTCACGAAGGGGCGCGCCGAGGTCCTCGCGCGCTACAAGGCCCGTTACCCCGACGCGGCCGCGCGCGGGACGCTTTCGTTCGAGGTGCTGTCAGCAGACGTCCTCGCACCCGTGCCCGCGAAGAAAGCGGCCGACGCGATCGGTCTCGTCGCGCGGTGGAAGATCTCCCACGCCGACAAGCCCGCGGCGGAAGGGCTGACGCTCCTGACGCTGGTCCGCTTCCCGGGCGGCTGGCGCATCGTTCACGACGCGTCGATGTAGCCGTCGCAGCTTGAACCCACGGAAGGAACCGGCATGAGAAGCGCCATCCTCGCTTTCGCCTTCGTCCTCACCCCCGTCCTCTTCGGGGCCGAGCCGCCCGTTCCCGCGGCGACGCCGCGAGCGGGAATCTCTTCCACTCTCGGCGACGTGTCCTTCATGGCCGGGCGCTGGGTCGACGAGGAGAAGGGGACCCTCTCCGAGGAGATCTGGAGCGCGCCGGGTGGGGACTCGATGATGGGGATGTGGCGGCTCTCGGTCGGGGGCAAGGCGAAGGTCTTCGAGTTCCTGACGATGGTCGAGGAGGAGGGAAGGGTCACCTTCCGCCTTCGTCACTTCGACCGCCGCGGCGTGGCGTGGGAGGAGAAGGACAAGCCGCTCGTCCTCCCGCTCGTCGTCAAGGGCGCGGGACTCGCGGTCTTCGAAGGCGACGGGAAGAGCGGGATCCTCCGCCTGACGTACCGGCGGGAGGGCGAAGCGCTCGTCGGACGGCTCGAGAAGGCCGGGGAGGCGCCGGTCGACTACCGGTTCCGCCGCGCTCCCGAGGCGGCCGGAGCAGAGAGCGAGAAGCCACAGAAGCCAAAGAAGCCAGAGAAGCCGTAGAGTGGGGGGCTGGCCCCCACTCTACGGCCGACCTTCATGGGCCGGGCTCAGGGCCTCTTGCGCTGCGCGACGGCGAGCGGGTCCTGAGTGACGTTGTCGATCACGTAGGCGATGCTCCCGACGACGCAGCCCGAGGTGGCGTTCGTCACCAGCACGGAGCCCGAAGGGAGGTTGTTCCCGGTGGCGTCGCCAAGCGACTGCTGCACGTAGCGAATGGCGGGGACCGTGAGGACGAGTTGGGATCCGGTCTTCCGGCCCTCGTCGTCGCGGGCCTCGACCTCGACGACGCACTCCTTCTCGCTCAGGTTGTAGACGCCGACATTGGTCCTGAAGGCCAAATCCTGTCTCACGCCGGTCAGAACGCCGGTCTCGCCCGTGAGCAGGATGGCCGCGGACGACGGGTTCTTGACGTCCCCGGCGAGCGCGAACTGGCCGTTCGTACCCCCGCCCGCAACGGGCGCCCACGTCCTCGCGCCGGCCGTGATGTATCCGGTGGAGTAAACGAGCAGGGAACCGAAGGTCTGCTCCAGGCCGAAGGCCGTCTTGACGACGTCGCGTATCGTCTTCGAGCCGTAGCCGGGAAGCCGGATCAGCGAGGACTCGCGGCGGCCGGCCGACGTCCAGAGCTCGAGCCCGACGACGGTTTCCATCGACTGCATGCTCGACACCGAGAAGTCGGACACGTACGGGATTCCCGCGGCATTGGTGATGTTCGCCACCGACGGGACGATGCTCGTGTAGCGCCATTCGGGGGCGTCGCGCTGGACGAGGAGCCTCAGGACGCCGCCGGAGGTCGGGATCGTGGCGGTTTCCCCTGCAGCGAGCGGGAACGGTCCGTCGAGCGAGCGCTGAAGGGAAGCGAGGCCCGACGCGCCGGTGACGACCATCGTCACCTGGCGGCTGATGGGGCCCTGCTCCGGCGGAGTCCACGTCAGGACGACGTTCGTCGACGCCACTGGGGCGGTGTACGAGAACGCAGCGGAGGGGCCGGTGGCCGTGGCCGGGTTGGCGTTCGTTCCGAGGCTCCAGGCGAATGACCCGGCCGTGAGAAGGGTGTCGTTGAGTCCGTTGTAGGCGCGGGCCGAAACCTGCTCGCCGACGCGGACGTCGAAGGTCGTGCCGCAGGCCCCGCCTCCAGGCCCGGGTCCGCTGGGGCAGAGGTCGACGCCGTTCAGGGCGATCCTGATCTCCGGATCGACCACGACTGCCGCTCCGGCCACGAGGAGCGTGTAGGTCGTGCCGGCTGTCAGCGAGGCCACGAGGCGGCCGCGGGCGCAGGCGTTGGCCACCGGCGTCAGGCCGCCGCAGCTCCCCGTGAAGAGGGTGAGGACGGGCTCGTAACCGGACGGCGTGCTGCCCCCGGTGTCGAAGGCGTAGGAGTCGGACGTCTCGGGACGGAACGTGTACCAGACGGACTTGCCCGGGGCCGGTGTGACGCAGGCGACGGCGGGGTCGCCCTCGGACGTGGCCTGGGTCGTATCGAGCACCTGGGTGAAAGGGAGCTCGAGGCCTGGAATCGCTCTGGCGGCCGGACAGGCGTCGTTGGCGGGGGGGGCCGCGGCCGCGGGTGGGACGAGTGCGAGAAGAAGGGCCGTGATCAGCGATGGAATCGATCTCGACATCCGGGGGCCTCCTGTGCCGGGGCGAAAAGTGGTGTCCCACGTAGTGTCCTACAGCGCGCGGATCCCACGCGCGGCTATCATGGGCGCCGATGCGCCGGGCCGCAGGGGGCGCGATCGCCCTCTCTCTCCTCCTCGCCGCGCTCCCCTCTCCGGCCGAGACCGCGAAGAGGCCGCGCGTCGGTCTCGTCCTTTCCGGAGGCTCGGCCCACGGCTTCGCCCACGTCGGCGTTCTCAAGGTCCTCGAAGAGCTGCGGGTCCCCGTCGACGTCGTGGCGGGGACGAGCATGGGCTCCATCGTCGGCGGCCTCTACGCCTCCGGGATGTCGCCCGCGGAGATGGAGCGCCTCCTCCTCACGACGGACTGGGAAGACCTCCTCGACGACCGGCCGTCCCGCGACCGCCTCTCCTACCGGCGCAAGCAGGACGACGTCCTCAACTACGTGGACCTCGAAATGGGCCTGACGAAGAAGGGGATCGCGTTTCCGTCGGGCCTGGTCGCGGGCCAGAAGCTGAGCTTCCTGCTGAAGTCGCTCACGCTCGGCACCGTCGGGGTCGAGAGCTTCGACGCGCTTCCGATTCCTTTCCGGTGCGTCGCCACCGACATCGCGACCGGCGAGAAGGTCGTCCTCTCGGACGGGAGCCTGGCCGAGGCGATCCGGGCGAGCATGTCGCTGCCGGCGGTCTTCTCGCCGGTTCCCCGCGGGAGCCGGCTCCTCGTCGACGGCGGCCTCGTCGAGAACCTCCCCGTGGCCGAGGCGGAGGCGATGGGTGCGGAGGTCGTCGTCGCCGTCGACGTCTCGAGCGACAAGCTCGACCCCGGGAAGCTCATGTCGTTCGGAGGAGTCCTCAGCCGGACGATCAGCCTCCCGATCCGGCAGAACGTCTCGGCCGCCCTCCTGAGGGCGAGCGTCGTCGTCAAGCCAAGGGTCGGGGACGTTCCGTCGATGGACTTCGCCCGCGCCGCCGACCTCGTGGCGCGCGGCGAGGCGGCGGCGCGCGTCCTCGCGAATGAGCTGTCGGTCCTTTCCGTCACCGAGGAGGAGTACAGGGCGTTCCGCGAGCGGGTGAGGGGGCGCCGCCCCGAGTCTCCCGTCGTCGACGCGATCCAGACCGTCAGCGCCGGGGTCGACACCCGCCAGGTCACGTCACGGCTCGAGACGCGTGTCGGCAAGCCGCTCGACGTGGGGGTCCTCAGGCGCGATCTGGACCGCATCTACGAGATGGGCGTTTTCGAGACGGTCGACTTCCGGCTCCTGCGCGACGAGGGCCGGAACGTCCTCCTGATCGACGCGCGGCCCAAGTCGTGGGGCCCGACGTTCCTCCGCGTCGGCAGCGCCTTCGAGGCGAACTTCGACGGCAACGCCACGCTCGCGCTCCGCGCCACGCTCCACGCGATGCAGCTGAACGGGCGCGGCGGCGAGCTGAAGACGACCATCGAGCTCGGGACGGTCCCGGGCGTTCACCTCGAGTACTACCAGCCGCTCGATTTTCGCGGCCGGTTCTTCGTCAGCGCCGACGTCCTCTACCAGAGGTCGCTCGCCCGGGTCAGCATCCCCGGTGGACCGGTCGGGGAGGCCCAGGTGTCGGTACTCCAGGGGGCGGTCGACGGAGGGGTGTCGCTCGGGTCGTACGGGCAGGTTCACGCCGGTGTCTTCCGCGGCACGGGCAACGCGGACATCCTCCTGGCGGAGGCGCCGCAGGAAGACCTGAGCTTCGACCACGGCGGGCTCTTCGGCTACGCCGGATACGACACGCTCGACGACCTCGCCTTCCCGCGCCGCGGGACCCTCGCCGCCGGCCGGCTGGAGGCCTTCCTCGAGGGCATGGGCTCGGACGCGACGTTCTACCGGCTCTTCGCGCGCGGCATCCAGGTGGTGCCGCTCGGCCCGAGGACGACCGTGGTCGCCTCGGCGGGGTGGGAGGACACGCTCGGCAGCGACCCTCCCTACTACATGCTCTTCACGCTCGCCGACTTCAACCGCTTCTCCGCCCTCTCCCGGGAGATCGTCGCGGGAGAGCGGGCGGCCTCGCTCTCGGCGTCGCTCTCCCACCGGATCGCGAGCCTTCCGACGCGCCTCGGCCGCGGCGTCTACGTCGGGGGGACGTTCGAGCTGGCGCGCGTCTGGACGCGGAGGGAGGAGACGAGCCTCTCGGGCCTGCGCCCCGCGGGGGGGATCTACGCCGGGGCCGACACCGTTCTTGGGCCGATCTACGCCGGGATCGCCTCCGGCTACGGCGGGAGCACGAGCTTTTTCGTCTTCCTCGGCCGGCCGTTCTGAAAAGGAAAAGGGCAGGGACCTGGGTCCCTGCCCCGAGAGGTTGGTGAGCGGGCTGTCCGGTCCGGGCTGCAGGCTTACTCTGCGGCCTGGTAAACGCCGTCGTTGGTCTTGTTGTCGACGACGGTGGAGTAGACGAGGAGGCCGCCCCCCTCCACCTCGAACGTCACGAGGAAGTCGTCGTGCACGGAGTTGCCGGCCGTCGCCGGCGGGATGAGAGCGAACACCGGCTGCTGCACCTGGCTCCAGGCGGGAATCGTCCGGATCTCCTCACCGATCAGGGTCACGTTCGAGGTCCAGGCACGGAACCTCACGGTCTTGGTGTCGAAGCTCGGGTTGAAGTAGCCGATGTTCGTGCGCTTGCCCTTGCCCATCGCACGGTCCCCGGCGCTCGCGTTGGAGAGCTGCAGGAGGTTCCCGCTCGAGAGGACGTTCGCGCCGCGGGCGTTGTCGACCTTCAGGAGCGTCTGGCCGTTGCCCGCGGCGGTCTGGTCGTTCACGACGGAGTGGAAGAAGGTGGCCGGCCCGCTCGCGGTGATGCGCGCGGCCGCGAGGCCCTTGAGGCCTCCGAAAAGAGCGGAGAGGACGTTCGGGATGGTGGCGTGGGTCGCGGCGGGGATGGTGGCCGTCACCGTCGCGGTCGGGGCGGAGAGGCCCGAGGTGTTCGAGACGAAGCCGTCCACCGTGAGGGTGATCTCGGTGGCGGCCGGATTCCAGACGCTCAGGACCGAGTAGTACTTGGCGCCGTTGAGGCCCTCCGTGTTCACAACGGACGGATACCAGACCACGGTATCGGCGGCGGGGGCGGCCGAGGCGCTGACGAGGAGCGCGGTGAGGGACGCGGCGGTGACGAGGTGCTTCATGTCTCTTTCTCCTGTCGTAGCTTCGATCTCGAGGACACGTGCACTACGACCGCCCGGGAACGGCCGGATCTCCTCGCGGACGGGTGTGTGAGCGCCGTCACGGCCGGGACGGTACGATCCCGCGTCCCGGGCTTTCGGGGGAGGAACCGTGAACGTTCGATCGATGAAATCCACGCACCTGATTGCCGCCGCCCTCCTGTTCGCCGCGCTCCCTGCCGCGGGCGCGCCGCCGGCCGTTCCGAACGGAGGCTTCGAGGAGGCCTCGGGCCCGCTCGCGACCTCGTGGAGCGTAGAGGGCTCGCTCGGGACGGAAGCCACCGTATCGCGCGATGCCGCGGTCGCGCAGGGTGGGGCCGCCAGCCTTCGGCTCCGGGCCCCGGCCCCGGCGTCGATCGCCGTCTCCTCGGCCGAGGTCCGTCTCGAGGTCGGCCACGTGTACCGCCTCTCGGCGTTCGTGAGGACCGAGAAGGCCGTCTCCGATCCGACCGGCCGCTACCCGACGCCGGTCGCCGCGGCGCTGACGATGGCCTCGTTTCCCTTCACGAATCACTCGCCCGCTTCCGGCGCGACGCGCCCCTTCGAGAGGGTCGAGACGCTCTTCGTCGCGACGACCGCGAAGGACCGGGTCCGCCTGCACCTCGGCCTGAACGGCACGGCGACCGGGACCGCCTGGTTCGACGACGTGACGCTCGAGGAGGTGACCGACGTCCGCGAGCTCGTCCCGATGGAGACGGTCCGCTGGCACGGGCCGGCGTTCCGCTACGACGAGAAGGGGTGGATCTACGTCCACGTCGAGGGGGAGCCGTACGCACGCGGCGTCCAGTACGGGGCGCTCCTCTCCGAGGAGATCGCCGGCTACGCGAAGAAGCTCGGCATCCAGGAAGACCCGAAGGACGGGCCGGGCGCCTGGGCCGAGATGCGCTTCATGGCCGACGCCGTCTTCCTCCGGAAGTTCGACGAGGAGTACCTCCTCGAGATGAAGGGGATCGCCGACGGCGCCGCGAAGGCGGGGGCGAAGATCGACGGACGCGCCGTCGACTTCCTCGACGTCGTGACGATGAACTCCTCCATCGACCTCGACTACGTGAGGTCGGCGCTCCGCACGACGCCCCATCCCCTGACGGGACGCAGCTTCCTGACGTCGGAAGACGAGGCGAAGATCCCCGAGCGCGCGCACAAGTGCTCCTCGTTCGTGGCCACCGGGCCGGCGACGAAGGACGGCCGCCCCGTGTTCGGCCAGATCTTCATGTGGGCCGGATACACGGGCGTCCACTTCAACGTCATTGCCGACGTCGTCCCGTCGAAGGGCCACCGCCTCGTCTACCAGACCTTCCCCGGCGGCATCCACTCCGGGACGGACTACTACATGAACGCGGCCGGCATCCTCATCGGCGAGACGACGGTCGCGCAGACGCCGTGGAACCTCGACGGCACCCCGATGTCGAACCGGATCCGCAAGGCGGCGCAGTACGCGAGCTCGATCGACGACGTCGCGCGCATCCTCCGCGAGAACAACAACGGGATGTACACGAACGACTGGCCGATCGCGGACGTCAAGACGAACGAGGTCGCCATCCTCCTGCTCGGGACCCACACATCGAAGCTCTGGAGGACGAAGGAGGACCTCGCGCCCTTCGGCACGCCCGGCTTCCTCTGGGCCAACAACAACGCCCGCGACCCCGAGGTGCGGAAGGAGTACGGCGTCCAGCCCGACGACGCGCCGTTCGACCCGGTCTACGGGCCGTGGGATCGCGACGTCGCATTCCGGAAGTGGTACGACCGGGTGAAAGGGAAGATCGACGCGGTCGAGACCGTGAACCTCTGGGCCTCCTCGCCGATCAACCGGCCGCACGCCTGCGACGGGAAGGTCACGACCGCCGAGATGGCCGAGAAGCTCGTCTTCCTCGCCCACTACGGCAAGGTCACCCTTCGCGAGAAGTTCCCGGTGGCGGGGAATCGCCGGATGCCCGACCACCCGGGCGCGATCCCGCATCTCACGCTCGGTTACGCCGTCTTCAGCCCCATCTTCATCGCGGAGAAGCTGAAGGAGGCGAGGGCGCGGGAGGCGGCCGCCACGACGCCGGTCGCGAAAGAGCCCTCGCTCGACCTCGCCGGCGTGGAGGCGCGCTTCAAGCTCGACAGGCCGAAGCTCTGGAAGGGGAGCGTCTTCCCGAAGACCGAAGCCGAGAACGGCCTCGTCTCGGGCTCGGCCGCTTACTGGCAGATCCTGAAGGGCCTCCCCGACGACGCGGCGAAGGCGCACGCCTCGCTCCGCGACCAGCTCGCCGGCCTGAACGCGAGGGCCGCGTACTTCGCGGCGGCGGAGGGCGACGTGGCGATCCGCGAGGCGAAGCGCGAGTACGGCCGCCGCTCGCCCTACCAGATCCCGCGCATCAAGGGGACCTTCGCGCTTCACCAGCTCCGGCTTCTCCTCGGTAACGAGACCTTCCTGAAGGCGATGGACGTGGCCTTCACCGCGAACAGGAACCGCGACGTGACGACCGCGGAGCTCGTCGCTGCACTCTCGAAGGCGGCCGGGCGCGACGTCGCGCCGTTCCTGGCCCCGTGGATCGAGGCGAAAGGCTTCCCCGACCCGAAGGTCGAGGCGCGGGCCGAGCCGGACGGCGAGGAGTGGAAGGTGACCCTCGTCGTGACGCAGGCGGGATCGCCGTACCACTTCCTCGGGAGCGTCGCGATCGACGCCGGCGGAAAGCGCCTCGTGAGGCCGTACGAGGTGACGGGGGAGCGGACGGAGCTGACGTTCACCGTTCCGCAGAAGCCCGGGCGGGTCGTCTTCGACGCGGGGCGGGACATCCCGGTTCTTCTCGCGAACCCCCATTCCTTCGTCAACTTCTCCGACGACTTCGAGCGGACGAAGATCGTGTACGGGACGACGCGGCAGGTCGAGGCGAACCACACGCTCGCCCTCCGTTTCCAGGCCACGCTCGCCGACGCCTACAGCGAGGAGCTGCCTCCCGTCGTGAAGGACGCCGAGATCGCCGAGGATGAGCTCGCCGCGAGCGACCTCTTCCTCCTCGGCCCGCCCTCGGACAACGCGCTCGTCGCCCGGGTCCTGGAGAAGCTGCCCGTCACCTTCGGGAAGGGCTTCTTCACGTACGACGGGTCGACGTACCCGCGCCCCGACGACGGTCTCTACCTCTGCGTCCTGAGCCCGTGGAGCCCCGGGCGCGTCGTCTGGCTCTTCGCCGGCAACTCCGCGCTCCAGCTCCACCAGATGACGAAGACCTACACCGGGAGCCTCCCGCAGTGGGCGATCTGGCGCGGCGAGGAGGTCAAGTCCCAGGGCTGGGCGCCGGTCGCCAGGTTCGTCTTCGAGCTCTAGCTTCGGGAGCCGTTCGGCTTCTTCTCGCGCGCGAGAAGCGCGAGAAGAAGCACGAACGCGCCGAGGATCAGGGCGCTGACGAGCGCGGAGCGCTCGTCTTCCCAGCGGAAGAGGAATGGCGCCGCGCAGGTCGCCGCGGCCAGGAGCGAGGTGACGACGCCCGCCTCCTCCCTCTCGAGGGAGAGGAGCCCGAGCAGCAGAAGGACCGACGCGTAATAGCAGGTCAGGTCGGCCAGGACGAAGACGAGACCCGCCCCCGCCGCGGCGGCGGCCCAGGCGGGTCGCCTGCGGAAGGCGAAGGCCACCGCCGCGAGCGACGCGGCGGCGAGGAGCATCCGGAACGGGCGTGAGTCACCCAGGGCCGCGCGTTTCGTCTCCTTCCATGTCACGAGAGGCTCCAGCTCTCCGTCCCTCGCGAGAGCCTCGGCGCGGGTCGCGGGGCGCCACGTCACGAGCGTGCCGAGCCCGACGTTGTTCGTCAGGGGAGTGGCGAGGTGCTTGCGGCTGTTGTCGGCGAACTCGGCCCACGCCGTCCATCGAACGCTCGAGAAGCCGCCCGACGCCAGGAGCGAGAGCGGAACCGCGACCAGGACCGTGAGCAGCGCCCCCTGTGCCACGAGAAGCTCCTCGCGCACGGCGCTCCGGTTGCGCTCCCTCGCCCAGCGCCACGCCGCCGCCGCCCCGAGCGCGAGGAGGAGCGCGCCCGGAAAGATGCGGAGGAGCGCCGAGCAGGCCAGCGCCGATCCGGCCAGGCGTGGCCGGCCGAGCTTCAGCAGCGCCACCCCCGCCATGGCGGCGGCGAGCCAGTCCATCCGGAGGAAGGAGCCGCCGTTCCAGAAGAACCGGCCGGGGAAGTTCGTCCCCCAGAAGACGAGGGCGACGCACGCGGCCCGCCACCCGAAGGCTCTCCACAGCAGCAGCCAGGCGCCGAGGAGGAAAAGGGGGTCGAGGAGCGAGAGAAGGCCGACGGAGCGGTCCGTCACCGGTCCGGCGGCCCGGGCGAATGCGCTGCCCAGGATGCCCCACGCGGGGGTCGCGTTGTAGCCGTGGTCGACCAGGATCCGGCGGAAGCGCTCCGGGGTCGTCCGGGTGCGGAACCAGAGGACGTCGGAGACGAAACCGTCCCAGCGCGCTCCGAGGCGGGGCCGCCAGGTCGCGAGGGCGTCGTCGGCATCCGACGTCCCGATGGTGTTCGTCGCGAGGTCGCGTACGGGCGGCGCGGAGCCGGGGGGAAGGAGTCCCGCGGCGCGCTCGGCGGCCAGCGTCGCCTCGTAGAGGCCCGTGTATCCGAGCTCTGGAAAGTACTTCGCCCCGAGCACGTAGTGGTAGGCGTCCCAGACGTGGACGAAGCGTCCGAAGTGGAAGAGGCCGAAGTTGAAGAAGGCGGCAGCCGACAGGAGGCCCAGCGCGGCGAGCGCCCTGTCGCGGAGCGTCTCGTGCCGCGCGGGTGCCCCTCTGCGACGCAGGACGACACCCCACGCGAGGAGCACGGCGGCGAAGAGCGCGATGAGCCCTCTCGCGGCGACGAGGAGCTCATCCTCCGGGATCGGCTCCTCGGCGGCGATGGTGGCCGCGGGCTCCCGCCAGCCGCCCGGAGCCTCTGCGAACGCGGCGACCTCGCCGACGGCGTACGTTCCGTCGCCCCCTTCGGCGTGGACGAGGAGGAACCTCACCTCCCTCGGGGCCGGCAGCTCGGCCCGGCGGGTCCTCATCCCGTACAGCGCGTCGCCCGCCTCGACCCTCAGGATGCCGGTCCAGGTCCGGCCGTCGACGGACGCCTCGACGAGGTACGTGTCCCCGGCATCGGCCTGCAGCAGGAGCGCGCCCACCGGGCGGGGCGCTCCGAGGTCGACGGCCAGGAACGCCTCCGGGTCGGCGAGCCGGACCACCAGGCCGGCGGCCAGTGCCGCCGCCGCGGCGCCCTCCGGCGCGAGGAGTCCGTCCGTGGCCGCCGGGGCGCCGGAGAGCCCCCGCCCCTGCGCCTCGCGGCCGAGGAGCAGGTTGCCGTCCGGGACGGACATGGAGGCGGCGAGGAGGAGCGTCGCGAGCATGTGCTGCGGAGCCGGAAACCCGGCGGCGCCGCCAGCGTATCTCGAAGCGGAATTCACGACGACCGACACGAGCGGGGCGCGCCCGGAGTTCGGTGTGTCGGCGTCCGAGGAGGCCCCGATGGTCCGAACTCCGCTCCGGCTCGCGCCGGCCCTCATCCCAGCCCTCGCCCTGGCCCTGGCCGCCCCCGCCGCCGCACAGCGGCTGGCCGGACCGCCGAGCGGCGACAACCAGAAGGCGTCGGTCTCCCAGTGGATCGGACCCGTCGAGGTCGGCATCACCTACAACAGCCCGAAGGTGACGGCTCCCGACGGCACGGACCGCCGCGGGAAGATCTGGGGCGGCCTCGTTCCGTACGGGATGTCGAAGGACGGGTTCGGCACCTGCGGCGACGAATGCCCCTGGCGGGCGGGCGCCAACGAGAACACCGTCTTCCGCGTGTCACACGACGTGCAGGTCGAGGGCCAGCCGCTCGCGGCCGGCTCCTACGGCCTCTTCATGGTCCCCGGTCCCGAGGAGTTCACGATCATCTTCTCGAAGAACTCCACGTCGTGGGGGCACTACTTCTACACCTCGAAGGAGGATGCCCTCCGCGTGAAGGTCAGGCCCCGCAAGGCCCCGTACACGCACTGGATGACCTTCGACTTCGTCGCGAGGATGCCGGAGGAGGCCACCGCCGTCCTCCGCTGGGACGAGCTGGAGATTCCGATCCGGGTCCAGGTGTCCGACGTGAACGAGATCTACCTGGGCCAGATCCGGAACCAGCTGCGCAACGCGACCGGGTTCGACTGGCAGTCGTGGGAGCAGGCTGCGCAGTTCTGCCTCGGAAAGAAGATCAACCTCGCCGAAGCGCTGAAGTGGGCCGAGCACGCGGCGACCCCGGGCTTCACCGGACAGGAGAACTTCCGGACGCTCTCCACGCTCTCCCAGGCCCAGGCGGCCAACGGCCAGGCCGACGCGGCGAAGGCGTCGATGCAGAAGGCGCTCGAGCACCCGACGGCGACCGTCACCGATCTCCACATGTACGGCCGGCAGCTCCAGGCGCAGAAGAAGACCGACGAGGCCGTCGCCGTCTATCTCCTCAACGCGAAGAGGCACCCGGACGTATGGCCGGTGAATGTCGGCCTCGCCCGCGCCTACGCGGCGCAGGGCAAGACGAAGGAAGCCCTCGCCGCGGCGAAGAAAGCCCTCGCCCAGGCGCCCGACGACGGCAACCGGAACAACCTCAAGAATCTGATCGCGAAGCTCGAGAAGGGCGAGTCGATCAACTGATCAGGGCCACCGTGCGCGTCTCCCGTCCGCCCCTTCAGCGGACGGGAGGCGCGGGCGGGTGCTCAGTCAGAAACTCCGGGCGGGGCTCCGGAAGGACGAAGTCGACGTCCGCGTCTCTATCGCACGTCAGGGTCCTCCCGTCGTAGCCCAGCGGCGCCACCTGGAGCCACGTGTGGCGCGAGGCCGGTTCCTCTCCGGGCTGGTGGACGAAGTAGAAGACCCAGGCCGTTTCGTCGTCGATCGTCAGGAGCCCTGCGTGACTCCCCACGTTCCCGTCGCCGCTGCGCCGCCCCGGCCGGTCCAGGATCGTCCCTGTTCGCTCCCAGCGGTCAGCGTCGGGGGAGCGATAGACCGCGAGCCCCTTCCACGTGTCCTTCACCATCCAGAACGCGTCCTTCCAGAAGATGACGTCCGGGCCTTCCCCCTGGCCCGGCCGCGGGTCGGGCATCTCGGAGCGGGCCGGCTTCCAGGTGTAGAGGTCGTCGCTGTCGCGCACGGTTCCGGGGACCTTCCGCTGCTCGTTCTTGAACCACATGCGCCACCGGCCATTCGGCAGCCTGTGGACGCAGGCGTCGATGCTTCCGGGCACGACGTTGCGCTCGAGCTTCCAGTCGAGGAGGTTGGCGCTCGTGTAGTGGAGGATGTCGCGAGTCCCCTCCCAGGTCCGGGGCACGCCGCGCACGTAGGAGATGAACGCGTGGTACCGGCCCTCGTGGAAGACGACCTCGGGGGCCCAGAACGTGTTGCGTGCGTCCTTCCCCTCGAACTCCAGGCCCCGCGCGACGCCGCGGTAGTCCCACGTGAGCCCGCCGTCGGAGGTCGACGCGAGGCCGATGTCCGATCCGTGGACCCACTTCACGCCGGCCTCGCCGTCCGCGTCCGCGCGCCGGTTGGTGTAGAGCATCCACCAGCGCTTCTCCTCGCGGTGCCAGACGAGCGTCGGGTCGGCCGCCCCGTCGTGGACGGGGTCGCGGTAGAGCGGCGCCGGCGCCTTCCGGATCGCGCCGGCGGCAGGCGTCGCGATCGCAGCCAGCGGCGAGTCCGTGGCAGAGACGATCGGCGCCGAAGCGGCGAGGGCCAGGACGCAGGCAGCCGCCGCCGTCCGGCACGCGAGCCGGCCCTCTCCGAACGAGCCCGACGCCTCCTTGCCCGGAGCCATGCCGCATTAGGATAGTGCGCGATGGGCAGCGGAGATCGTCGCAGCTCGCCGCGAGGCGGCGGATGACCAGCCGGACCCGGCACCTTCTGACGGCCGTGATCTTCTGCCTCGCGGCCTCCCTTCTCTGCATTCGCCTGACCGGCGACTGGCGGTTCCTGCACGAAGACAACGGGGCGATGCAGACGACCCTGGCCCTCAGCCACCTCGAGGCCGGACTCGACGTCACGAGAGGCCACGACGTCTTCATCCACCGCCAGTCGGGAGAGGCCGTCCTGTATGGCCACCACCCGCCCGGCGTCGCGCTGCTCCTGGCCGGGGCCTTCTCGCTGGCGGGCTCGGCGGAACCGGTCGTCGCCCGCAGCGTCGTCGTCCTCTTCCACCTCGGCTCCCTGCTCTGCGTGGCGTGCCTGCTGGGGTGGCTCTTCCCGGCCAGGCCCGCCCTCCTGGGAACGCTGGCCTTTGCGATTCTGCCCATGAGCGCCTACTTCGGACGGATGGTGAACTACGAGGCCCCGTGCCTCTTCGGCGTCCTCCTGCAGCTGCTCGGCTTCGTGAAGTACTCGGCATCCGGACGGAAACGCTGGCTCGCCCTGCTCGCCGGCGGCGTCGTCCTGGCCGGCCTCGTGGACTGGCCCGCCTTCTTCTTCGCCGCGGCGATCGGCCTGGCCGGTGCCTGGAGCTTCCACCGGGGAGACGCCCGCGGCCGGGACGTCTTCATCGTCGCCGCCGGTGTTTCCGTCGGCACGCTCGCGCTCGTCCTCGTCCACCTCTGGTGGGCCGGGAGAGGCTCGCTCGCGACGCTCTCGACCGTCGCCGGGTCGAGCGCGCAGGGGGGCACGCCCCTCACCGGCACGCTCGGCTTCCTCGCAGGGCAGCTCGAGTCCTTCCGTCGCTACTTTTCCCACACCGGGCTCCTGGCGAGCCTCTTTGCCGGAGGTCTCGTCCTCGCGGCCCGCAGCCCGCTCTCCCGCACCCTGCTGGGAGACGACAGCGCTACGCCGCGGCGGACGCTGCTCGGCGTCACGGGAGCGGCGGCAGGTGCCTACGTCCTTGCGGCCCCGTCGTGGGCGAGCATCCACCCGTACTGGAAGTTCTACTTCCTTCCATTCGTGGCGGTCTCGATCGCCCTCCTGTTCGAGGCGCTCTCGGGGCTCTCCCGGAAGGCCGCCACGATCGCCGGTGTGCTCCTGCTTGCAGAAATGGCCGGAACGTCGGCGCACGTGCTCCGCGTCCGGCACACGAGGGAAGGAGCGTATGCGATCGAGGCGACCGCGCGGTTCAGGGCGGACTACCTGAGGCCCCGGGACGTGATGGGGCTGCGGCCTTCGCGTTAGCGGGAGCCGGCTTCGGCGCGTCCTACCGGAACACGCCCACCACGTCGACGATGAGGTGGGCGGTGCCCGCCGAGTCGTTGAAGGCGCGGAACGCGGCATCGGGACCGGCGGGGACGATGGCGGCCGACGCCCGCGTGACCCCCTGTCGGAAGTGGACGGTGCTCGTGCTCGGGGCCGGACCGAGACCGGGGAAGAGCGTCACGAAACCCGCGGCCGACGACGCGGTGACGGTGACGTTCACGGCGAGGGCGACGGAGTCTGCCGGGATGCCGCAGACACCGCCGGCGGTGAAGGAGCGCGTCTGCCCCGCTTCGAGGGCCGGAGGGCCGAGCCCTTCCGGGCGCGACGGGTCGCGCGTGTCGAGGACCCGGCAGGGCGTGAGCGCGTAGAACGCCGCCCCCTCGGCCTGCAGGACCCCGAGGTGGGCCGTCGTCGCGACGGAGGCCCTCACGAAGCTCGTGAAGTAGGGGAGGTTGAGCCTCGCGAGGGTGTCTGCAGTCGTGTGGTAGTGCGGGTTGAAGTCGTTCACGTCGTCCTCGATGGCGAGGATGCCGGGCCAGCCGCGGGCCCAGAACGAAGAGTGGTCGCTCGCCGCGAGGCCGTCGGGATCGTCGATGGGCGACAGCGCGCTGCCGACGTAGTTCGTCACCGCGGCGCGAAACGTGTCGGCTATGGCGCGGTCCGCCGCGTATCCGGCATTGCCGGGCGTGCGCGTGTGGAGCCGCAGAACCGGGCCGCCCGCGCCGTCGAAGGCGATCATGTCGAGGTTGAGGACGGCGACGACGTTCGCCCCCTGCGCCGCGAGAAGATTGGCGTAGGCGGCGCTTCCGAGGAGCCCCTGCTCTTCGCCGGTGAAGAGGACGAACCGGATCGTCCGCTGGAAGCGGTGGGCGCTCAGGACCTGCGCGGCGAGGAGGACCCCGGTCGACCCGCTCGCGTTGTCGTCGGCCCCGGGTGCGATGCTGCCAAAGGGCATGTCGTCGAGGTGTGCGCAGAGGACGACGATCTCGGTCGGGGCGAGAGTGCCCGGAAGGTCGGCGACGACGTTCCGGCCGGAGTTGGAGCCGTTCGTCCATTCGTGGTACGCGGGGGCGAGGCCGAGCGCCTGGAGCCTCTCGAAGGCGTACTGCGTCGCCCGTCCGATCTGCGGGCCCGAGCTCGTGTGGCGGCTGAAGATCGTGACGGGAGAGCCGCCGACGGCGACGGGCCACTCTCCGCTCAGCCCGCCGGTGAGGTCCGAGACCGCCGCCTCGGTAACCCCGGCCGTCATCCCCGCGATCGTGGGGTCCCAGGCGGTTGCGGCGAGCGGTGCAGGCGCAGCGCGGGGAGAGAGGTCCATGGGCACCCGCTGGAGGCGGACGAGGTCGAAGCCCGCGGCCGAGAGGGCCTCTGCCTGCGCCGCGTCCGCCCTCGCGACGACGTGCCGCCCGTCGTCCAGGACGACGTCGGCGATCGAGCTGGCGCGCGCGCGGGCTCCCGCCCTTCGCTCCAGCGCGACGACGAACTCCTCCGGGCTTCCCGCCGTCGCGAGCACCCGGGCGGCGGAGGCGAGCGCGAGCCTCTCCGCCGGTACGAACGTGAGCGCGTATTCGACGCCGTCGGCGCCCCTCAGCTGCGCGTAGACGGGGAGGGAGCCGTCGTCGAGGCTGCCACCGGAGGGGACGCGCGCGAGGACGGCTGGAGCGGAGGGCGAAGCCGCCGGAAGCGGGCCACAGAGCGCAGCGGACGGGCTCGCCAGGATCGCGAAGCACGTGACGGCACAGAGGAGGCGCAGGCGCGGGTTCGGTCGCGGGCTCATGGTGTCGTTGCCAAGACTACATCGACGGGAATCGCCAACGGGCGCCGCAAGCGGGGTGAGTGGACGGTCCGGCGAACGTCCTTGATGGGCCGGGCCGCAGGACGGCATGATCTGGCGATCCATCTGGAGGGATCCATGAAGACGATTCTGGACGCCGAGACCGAGAGGCGCCTCCGCGCGCGGGTCGCCGCGTTGACGCCCGATGCACCCGCCCGCTGGGGACGGATGAACGCGCGGCAGATGGTCTGCCACCTGACCGACTCCTTCCGCGTCGCCCTCGGGGAGGTCCCCGTGGTCGTGAAGTGGACCCCGCTCCGGCTTTCCCCGCTTCGCTGGCTCTTCGTTTACACGCTCCCGATCCCGAAGGGGAAGGTACCGACGACGCCCGAATTCCAGGCGACGAAGCCGGGAGAGTGGGAAAAGGACGTGGCGGAGTGGAGAGCCGCGTTCGACCGGTTCGCGCAGCGCGCGAAGGAGAAGGAGCCCCGCTGGGGCACCCACCCCGCATTCGGAGACCTGGGCACCGAGGAGTGGGGTCGCCTCGCCGCCCACCACAGTGACCACCACCTGACACAGTTCGGCGTCTAGCGTCCGTCCTGCGACCGGATTGCAGCCCCGGGGGCGGCGGCTCCCCTCGTCCGGAATCCCGCTAAAATGCGCATTCGGGCGTCGCCACTGTTCCTGCCTGCGGGTCTCCGCCGGGCGGTTCGAACGGGCGAGCCCGGCAGGAGGATTCCAGATGAAGAAGTTCCGTGTGGTCCAGTGGGGCCTCGGCGCCATGGGCAGCGGCATGGCCCGCCTCGTCCTCGAGAAGGACGGCCTCGAGCTCGTCGGCGGCATCGACATGCGGCCCGACTACGTCGGCAAGGACCTGGGCGAGGTCCTCGGCGCTGGACGGAAGCTCGGAGTCACCGTCACGAACGACCCGTCGTCGGTCCTCGACAAGGCGAAGGTCGACCTCGTCGTCATCGCGACGACCTCCTGGACGAAGGAGCAGCTCTCCGACCTGAAGATGATCCTGTCGGCCGGGATCAACTGCATCTCCATCGCCGAGGAGATGGCAGCCCCCGAGGCGCAGAGCCCGGAGCTCGCGGCCGAGATCGACACCCTCGCAAAGAAGCACGGCGTCTCGATCCTCGGCACTGGCGTCAACCCCGGCTTCGTCCTCGACCTCCTCGTCGTCACGCTCTCGGGCGTCTGCCACCAGGTGGAGCGGATCGAGGCGAGCCGCGTGAACGACCTCAGCCCCTACGGCCCGACCGTCATGAAGACGCAGGGCGTCGGGACGACTCCCGAGCAGTTCGCGGCGGGCGTTGCCGACGGATCGATCGTCGGGCACGTCGGCTTCCCCGAGAGCATCCGGATGATCAGCGACGCGCTCGGCCTCGGGGTGACCCGCATCGAGCAGACGCGCGAGCCGATCATCTCGAAGGTCTACCGCGAGACGCCGCACGTGAAGGTCGCCCCCGGCATGGTCGCCGGCTGTGCGCACGTCGCCGTCGGCTACGCGGGCGAGAAGGCCGTCGTCAAGCTCGTCCACCCGCAGCAGATCCACCCGCACCTCGAGGGACAGGGGACGGGCGACTACATCAACGTCTACGGCAAACCCGAGATCCACATGTCCACCGGTCCCGAGATCGCCGGTGGCATCGCGACGATGGGTGTGGCGGTGAACATGATTCCGCACGTCGTCGCAGCGACGCCGGGCCTCAAGAGCATGGTCGACCTGCCGGTCCCCGCCGCCCTCATGGGCGCGAGCGCCTACCGCCGCCGGGTCTGAGCGCCGTGAGCGTCGCCAGGGGGTCCTGGGTCGAGATCGAATCGATCGTTCTGCAACCTGCGGAGAGGGCTCCCGGCCTTCCCGAGGACACGGCCCGAACGCCGTACGTCCTGCGCCTCTCGGGCTTCCTCGAGGAGGTTGCCGAGATCGGGCAGGAGGTTGCCGTCAAGAGCCTGATCGGGAGAACGCACCGCGGCGTCCTCCGCCTCGTCAACCCGGGCTATGACCACAGCTTCGGGGCGACGGTGCCGGAACTCCTCCACATTGGGCTTCGGGAGGGCTGACGTGAGGGACACGAGCTACGCCGCCGTCCTCTCCCGCAAGAACGAGATCATGAAGGCGAGCCTCGGGATCGACTTCGACACCTACGTGTCGAGCCCGGTCGCCTTCGACTACGAACGGATGATGGCCGACACGGGCTACTCCCTCGATGACATCGTCCGGATCCAGTCCGGGACGAAGGTCGGCGGGACGCCGCTCTTCGAGCTGAACCGCCTCACCGAGGCCGTCCGGGCGTTCGCCGAGCCCGGCAAGGGGGCGCGGATCTTCGTCAAGGACGAAGCCGCGAACGCCTCCGGCTCCTTCAAGGCCCGCCGGGCGTCGATCAGCGCGTACGAGGCGAAGAAGCGCGGCTACGCAGGCCTCGTCGCCGCGACCAGCGGCAACTACGGCGCGGGCGTCGCGAGCCAGGCGGCGATGCGCGACCTGAAGTGCATCATCCTGCAGGAGGTCTTCGACTCTCGCGGCGTCGGCCAGCCGGAGATCCTCGAGAAGTCGCGGGCCTGCGAGGCGTACGGCGCCGAGGTCCAGCGTCTCTCCGTCGGGCCAGAGCTCTTCTACGTCCTCCTCCGGACGCTCGAGGAGACCGGCTTCTTCAACGCGAGCCTCTACACGCCGTTCGGCATCCGCGGGGTCGAGACGCTCGGCGTCGAGATCGCCCGGCAGGTGCGCGAACGGTGCGGCCGCGATCCCGACGCCGTCGTCGTCACCCACGCCGGCGGCGGGAACCTCACCGGCACGGCGCGCGGCCTGCTGGCCGAGGGGTGCACGAGCACCCGCATCGTCGCCTGCTCCGTCGATCTCGCGGGCCTGCACATGGCCTCCGACGCCGACTTCAACCGCAAGAGCTTCACCACCGGTCACACGGGCTTCGGCGTCCCCTTCGCCACGTGGCCCGACCGCGTCGACGTCCCGCGCAACGCGGCGCGGAGCCTGCGCTACATGGACGAGTACCAGCTCGTCAGCCAGGGCGAGGTCTTCTACGTCACCGAGCTGATGACGAAGCTCGAGGGGCTCGAGCGTGGCCCCGCTGGGAACACGAGCCTCACGGCCGCCGTGACCCTCGCCCGCCAGATGGACCGCGACCAGGTCGTCGTCGTCCAGGAGACGGAGTACACCGGCGCCGGCAAGCACCACAACCGCCAGCTCTCCTTCGCGCGTGAGAACGGGATCGAGGTGCGCGTCGGCGACCCGGCGGAGAACGTGCCGGGGAAGACGATCGTCCTGCCGGAACGGCTGGAGCAGGTGCGGGGGCGGGTCCAGGAGATGGACAGGCTCCGCATGTCGTACCTGAAGAACGCCGCGAAACAGCACCCGGTGGAGAAGTGGACCGACGGCGACGTCGCGTTCCTCGCCGCCGACCTCAAGAAAGAGCCGGCCTGGGTCCGCCAGGCCGTCCCGGCCCTCACCTGAACGGAGAAGACGACGATGACCGACGACAGGATCTCCCGCTTCGAGGCGCGCCGGGAGGCGCTCGCGAAGCTGACCGACGAAGAGCTGAAGGCCCGCTTCTGGGAGCTGACGAACAGGGTCGTCGAGCCGATCGTCGACCTCGCGAAGAGTCACACGAGCCCCTCCATCGAGCGGTCGGTCCTCCTGCGGATGGGGATCGACTCCGTCTCGAGCCAGGGGGTCGTGAAGCGGATCCACGACGCCGGCCTGCTCGGCAAGGGCGCCGGGCACGTCGTCCTGAAGGTCTCGCGGAAGACCGGGAGGGACATCCGCGCCGCCGCCCAGGCGATTCTCGACGATAGCACCGTTCTGGAAGGGCTCTTCTGAGCCGGGGCCGGAGGCGAAGATGACGAAGCCGACTCCCCCGAACCAGAAGCTCGACATCGAGAAGATCCTCGAGGGGCTCGAGAGCTACCACCCGCCCCGGAAGGGCTGGACCTGGCGCGACGTGCCGGAAGGCGGCGTCGACATGGGCCCCTTCCACTTCCGCGACATGTCGAGGCCCCTCGAGAGGTCGATCGGCCTCCCTGCGAGCAAGTACTTCGACCACATCGACCCGCAGCCCTCCTGCGTCGTGACGACCGAGATCGCGAGCGGCCGCTTCGAGGACGACCTCCGCAGGATGCGGATGGCCGCCTGGCACGGCGCCGACCACATCATGGTCATCCGCACGACCGGCCAGAGCCACATCGACGGCCTCCTCGAGGGGACGCCCGAAGGGATCGGCGGCGTGCCGATCACCCGCAAACAGATCCGCGCGAGCCGCAAGGCGTGCGACGAGATCGAGAAGGAGGTCGGGCGCCCGATCAACTTCCACTCGTACGTCTCGGGCGTCGCCGGGCCCGAGGTCGCCGTCCTCTTCGCCGAGGAGGGGATCAATGGCGCCCACCAGGACCCGCAGTACAACGTCCTCTACCGGAACGTGAACATGTACCGCTCCTTCGTCGACGCGGCGGAGGCGAAGAAGGTGATGGCGGGCGCGCGGATCTTCCAGATCGACGGCGCCCACAACGCGAACGCCACCGCGAAAGCCGGCTGGCTCGTGATGCCCGAGCTGATGGTCCAGCACGGCCTCAACTGCGCGTTCTCGGTCGCGGTCGGGATGGACAAGGACCTCATCGGCCTCTCCACCGTCCCGCCGAACTCCCCTCCGGCGCCGAAGCTCTGGTACGACCTCCCGTACGCCGTCGCCCTGCGCGACTTCTTCAGCGACTTCAAGATGCGGGCGCAGCAGAACACGCGCTACATCGAGGCCGACATCGAGGAAGCGGTGAGGACCCACACGGTCGACACCCTCATCTCGATGCTCACCCGCGCCGACATCCAGAGCACGATCACCCCCGACGAGGGGCGGAACGTGCCGTGGCACTACAACAACATCCGCGGCATCCAGACGGTCAAGCAGACCTGGGCCGCTCTCGACGGGATCAAGGAGCTGGTCAGCCTCAACCACGACGGGCCGCTCGGCGAGATGGCGCGCGACCTGAAGGAGCGCGCCGTCGCGTTCCTCGAGGAGGTCCTCGAGGTGGGGGGCTACTTCGCGGCCGTGGAGAAGGGCTTCTTCGTCGACTCGGCCAAGTACCCCGAGCGCAGCGGCGACGGCATCGCGCGCGACGGCAACGGCGGCGTCGGCGCCGGCTCGCTCGTCGTCCGCGATGCCGACTACCTGGCCCCCGTCTGCGACCACTTCGGGACGAACCACGTCCCGGTGGACGTCGAGAAGCCGTGCGACCCGATCGGCGGATGCACGCTCTGCAAACCGGAGAAGATCGTTTTCATCGACGAGCTCGACCCCGAGGACAACTGCAACCAGCGCCTCGCGAAGACGCTGCCGTACCGCAAGGGCAACGCCATCAGGCCCGAGGCCGAGTGGGCGGGCGACGGGACGGTCCTCGTCCAGCTCTTCGTCCCCGAGAACGAGGAGATCGCGCCGGTCTACGCCGCCGAGATGGCGAAGAAGATGGGCCTCGTGGACCCCGAGGTCATCAACACGATGGTCCTCCACCCGGCGGAAGGATGCTTCGTCGAGGTGAAGGGGAAGGTCGCGTTCGACATCGACCGGACGACGCTGAAGATCCCCGAGAAGGAAGTGATCCTCCCCGAGCAGGAGCTCCGGGATGCCGTGAAGGCCGTCGGCCTGAAGGTCGTCGCAGGGACCGTTGGCGAGGACGAGCACAGCGTGGGCCTCCGCGAGATCCTCGACATCAAGCACGGCGGCATCGAGAAGTACGGCGTGAAGTACCACTACCTCGGGACGTCGGTGCCCATCGGAAAGCTCGTCGACGCCGCCATCGAGACCGGGGCTCACGCCATCCTGATCTCCACGATCATCAGCCACAACGACGTCCACCGCTCCCAGATGCGCAAGCTCGCCGAGCTCTGCCGAGAGAAGGGAATCCGCGACCGCGTCGTCCTGGTGGCCGGCGGGACCCAGGTGAATCGCGACATGGCGAAGGAGACCGGCCTCGACGCCACCTTCGGCCGCGGGACGAAGGGGATCCACGTCGTGAACGCCATGGTCAAGGCGCTGAGAGCGCGGGGCGCCGCCTGAAGCGGGACTCGGGAGGCGAGGCGCGAGGCCGCTCGAACCGATGAGGCGGATCGAGATCCTGACGCTGGAGGTCGGCTCGACGATCACGAAGGCGAACGGCTTCGTGCGCCGCGCCGGCGGAGGCTTCGACCACGTGGCCCAGGGCTTCGCCCCGACGAGCGCCGGCGAAGGGGACGTGGGCATCGGTGTCGACGCGGCGCTGGCCGATCTCGCCGCGACCTCCGGCCTCGACCCGGCAGGGGCCGAGACGTTCGTCAACAGCTCGGCGGCCGGGGGCCTCCGGATGACCGTTCACGGCCTGACGCTCTCGATGACGGCGCGCGCTGCGCGCGAAGCGGCCCTCGGCGCCGGCGGTATCGTGAAGATGGTGACGGCGGGGGAGCTCGACGATTTCGAGCTGGACGAGATCCGGCAGATCCGTCCGAACCTCATCCTCCTCGCCGGCGGCGTCGACTACGGGGAGAAGGGCATCGTCCTTCGGAACGCCGAAAGGCTCGCGGGCCTCGCAAAGCTCTCCGCCGCTGCGACCCTCGCCCAGGGCGGCTTCTCCGTGCCCGTCCTCTATGCGGGCAACGCCGCGCTCCGAAAGCCCGTCGAAGAGCTCTTCCGCGCGGCGGGCGTCGAGCTGCACGTCGCCGAGAACGTCTTCCCCGACGTCGACGTCCTCAACGTCGAACCGCTCCGCCGCCTCGTCCAGGAGGCTTTCAACCGCCACATCGTCCACGCGCCCGGCATGGCGCGCCTCGCCACCCTCACGCGCCACGGAATCCTCCCCACGCCCGGTGCGGTCCTGCGTGCTGCCGAGCTCTTCGCCGAGGTCGCGGGCGACTGCCTCGTCTTCGACGTCGGCGGCGCCACGACCGACGTCCACAGCGTGACGGAAGGGGGCGCCGAATGGCACTCCCGCCTCGTCGAGCCCGAGCCCCGCGCCAAGCGGACGGTGGAGGGGGACCTCGGCGTCTACGTCAACGCCCGGCACGTCGTCGAGCTGTCGGGCGAGCAGATGGCCGAATCGCACCTCGACGACCTCGCGGCGCTCCCCGCCACCGAGCGCGAGAAGGCCCTCACCCGCTGGCTCTGCGAGAAGGCGGTCGCCATCGGCGCGCGCCGCCACGCCGGCGTCGTCTCCGACATCTACACGCCCACCGGCCGCAGGCAGGTCGTGAAGGGAAAAGACCTGACCGCCGTGAAGTGGGTCGTCGCCACCGGTGGCGCGCTCACGAAGGTGGAGCGGGCCGCCGAGTGCCTCCGCGCGGTCTGCACCGGCGCCGGGAAGCACCTCCTTCCCGACTCGTCGGCCACGATCCTCGTCGACGCCGAGTACCGCTTCAGCGCCCTCGGCACCCTCGCCCACGCCTACCCCGACGATGTCCGCGCGACCTTCCGCCAGTGGATCGACGCGCAGTCCGCTTCGGCATAGCAGGCGTCAGGAGCCCGCCCCATGTACATCCGAACGCCCCGCCTGGAGATCTACCCCGACCGGATCGCCGAGAACGCGCGCTCCGTCATCAACCTCTGCCACCTCCACGGCGTGAAGGTGGCGGCGGTGACGAAGGTCGCCTGCGCGCATCCGGCGGTCGTGAGCGCCCTGGTGGCCGGTGGGGCCGACATGGTCGCCGACAGCCGGATCAAGAACCTCCTTTCGATGGCCGACGCCGGCATCGACCGTCCCCTCATGCTCCTGCGCATCCCGGCCCCGAGCCGGGTCACCGACGTCGTCCGCTGCGCGAACGTCACCCTCAACAGCAACCTCCGCACCATCGAGCTCCTCTCCGAGGCGGCGGTGATGCACGACTGTCATCACCAGGTCATCGTGATGGTCGACGTCGGCGACCTGCGCGAAGGCGTCTGGCCCGACCGCGCCATCGAGATCGTTCACGGAGCGTCGAAGCTCCGGAACATCGAGGTCGTCGGCCTGGGCTGCAACCTCGCCTGCTACGGGGGGGTCATCCCGACGGTGGCGAACATGAAGGCCCTCATCGAGGTGCGTGACCGCTGCCGCGAGGCGACGGGACTCGACCTGAACGTCCTCTCCGGCGGCAACAGCGCGAACCTCCCGCTCCTCGCGAGCGGGGAGATGCCGCGGGAGATCAACCACTTCCGCATCGGCGAGGCGATCGTCCTCGGCCGCAACGTCATCGACCGAAGCCCGTGGCCCGGCACCCGCCAGGACACCTTCCGGATCGTCGCCGAGGTGGTCGAGGTGGAGCGCAAGCCCTCGATGCCGATCGGCGATCGCGGGCAGGATGCCTTCGGCGACACGCCGGAGTTCGAGGACCGGGGCGTCCACCTGCGCGCCATCTGCAACCTCGGCCGGCAGGACTGCGTCGTGGACGGCATCGAGCCGCTGATGCCCGGAATCACGGTCCTCGGCGGGAGCAGCGACCACCTCATCCTCGACGTGGAGGACGCGGAGGAGAATGTGAAGGTGGGAGACGAGCTCGCGTTCTGGCCCGGGTACGGCGCGCTCCTGGCGGCGAGCACGAGCCCGTACGTCCAGAAGGTCGTGATTCGCGGATGAACCTCCTCTACGCCACCCACGCCCGCGTCCACCTCGGGAACATCCGGGACAACCTCCGTGCCATCCGCACCGCGGTCGGCCCGGAGCGGAAGGTCCTCGTCGCCGTGAAGGCGAACGGCTACGGCCACGGCGCCGTCGAGGTCTCGCGAATGGCCGAAGCCACCGGCACGGCCGACTGGCTCGGCGTGGCGAACGTGCCCGAGGGCCTTCAGCTCCGCGAGGCGGGCCTCGGGCTCCCGATCCTCAAGCTCGGCGTCACGTTCCCGTGGGAGATGAGGGCCGCGATCGAGGCGGGCCTCACGCTCGCCATCTGCTCGCGCGAGGAGGCCGAGGCGCTCGCCGCGGTGGTGGCCGAAGCGAACCGGCCGGCCTCGGTCCACCTGAAGGTCGACACCGGGATGGGACGCATCGGCGTCAGCCCCGCCGAGGCTCCCGAGCTGGCGCGGCTCATCGTCGGCCTGCCCGGCGTCGTCCTGGAGGGAGTCTTCACCCACCTCCCCGTGAGCGACGCGGCGGACGTCACCTGGACGCGCGAGCAGATCCTGCGCTTCCGCACCATCGCTGGCCTCGTCCAGGAGGCGTCGATGAGGCGGCTTCTCGTCCACTGTGCCAACTCCGGCGCCGTCCTCGGCCACGAATCCGGGTGGCTCGACATGGTGCGGCCGGGAATCATGGTGTACGGCTTCCGCCCCGACCCCGAGACGCCCGCGACGATCCCCCTGAAACCGGGGATGAGCCTCCTCACCCGCGTCTCGTTCGTGAAGCAGGTTGCGCGCGGCACCTCCGTCGGCTACGGCCGCACCTGGGTCGCTCCCGCCGACACGAACATCGCCACGATCCCCGCGGGCTACGCGGACGGCTTCAACCGGCTCTTCTCCAACCGCGGCCGCGTCCTCATCGGCGGCCGGAGCTACCCCGTCGTCGGCCGCGTCTGCATGGACCAGAGCATGGTCGACCTCGGGCCCGAGACGGACGTGAAGGTCGGCGACGAGGTGGTCCTGATGGGCGGGAGCGGCGATCTGGAGATCCCCTGCGAGGAATGGGCCGCCAGGCTCGGCACCATCACCTACGAGGTCACCTGCCAGGTGAACCCGAGGGTTGTCCGGGTTTTCGACCCCTACTGAGCCGGAAAACAGAGTTCCGGGCGATTTCCCTGAAAAAGTTGGCCGCGCCTGTTGGAAAATCGGGCCTCTCGCGGAGCTTTACCTATGGATGCCGAACCCCGGACACCCCGGACCCGGCTGGAGCTTGCCGAAACCATAGCGGCCAGGGGCGACCTTCGCCGCAGGATGGAAGCGCACCTCCGCTACCGGTTCCGGCTCTCGGCACCAGAGGTGGAAGACGTGATGCAGGACGTAGTCCTCGAGCTGATGCGCTACGACGAACCGCTTCGCGAGGCCGAAGGGCTCTCGTTCCGCATCCTCCACCTCAGGACCCTCCAGTTCCTGAGGAACAAGGGCGTGAGGCGTGAGGAGCCCATCGAGGACGACACGAAGACCGCCGACGACTGGTCCGCTCCCGACTCGCAGGCCGACGTCCTGATCCTGCTCCGCCAGACGCTTGCACAGGCGTCTCCCGCCTGCCGCCGGCTCATCCGGGCCCACTACCTCGAGGGGAAGACCCTCAAGGAGACGGCCGAGGCTCTCTCCTACGCCTCGACCAGCGTCGTCTGGATCCTCCTGGATCGCTGCATCCGGCGCCTCCGCGCGGTCTTCGGAGCGACCCGATGACCGCCCCCCATCCGGACGACTTCACCCTCCTCGTCCTCCTCGAGGGCGAGATGTCGGAGATGGACGCCGCGCGGCTGAAGCGGCACCTCTCCACCTGCCCGGCCTGCACTTCGGCCTACCGTGAGATCGAGAAGCTCGACCGGACGCTCAAGACGACACTTCCCACCCTCGAGGAAGCGCTGGCTGAGCCCGAGCTCCCGGAGGGCGATCCCTTTCGTTGCCGTCCCGACTGCACCCGCCTCGAGAGGCGCCCCCCGATCGCAGGTGACGAAGCCATTCACGAGCTTTTCGCGGCGAGCCGAGACGCCGCCGAGGTCAAGAGCCGCCTCGTGAGCGCGGCGGCCGCACCGGAGGAAGACCTCCGCGAGGCCCTCGCCGACCTCGATCTCCTCGCCCTGCGCGACCGCTACGGCCTCGGCTACGCCCTGGACGACGCCCTCTACAACATGGTCGAAGGCCCCGCCCGCTGGGCCCGCTTCGGCCGCGCCTCCGCCGACACCGTCCTGGCGGCCCGGGCCGACGGCCGTGCCCTCGACGCCCCCGCCGAGCGCGCCTATCCCCTCGACGACCTGCTCGGCCTCTCCCTCCTCGTCCAGGGCACCGCCTGCAACTGGACCGGTGAGTTCCTCCGCGGAGGCCGAGACCTCCGTCGAGCCTACGGAGCCTTCGCCCGAGGCTCCGTCTCCGAGCGCCGCCTCGCCTCCGTCGAGCTGGTGGAGGCCCAGCGCCGCGCTTTCCTCGACCGGGCCGAGGAGGCGCTGCACCTGGCGGACCGGGCGAGGGGGACGTTCCAGGCGTTGGGGCTGGAGGACGAGGCGGCGAAGGCGGGGGCGGCGCATGCCATCGCCCTGTCGTATCTCGACCGCGACGAAGAGGCTATCGCGGAGTTCCGAGCACTCCTGCCGGTGCTTGCAAATCACGAGCGGTGGAACACTTACGTCTCGACGCTGAACGGGATCGGCGGGTGTCTGCTCCGCCTGGAGCGCATATCGGAAGCCCGGCGTGAGTATGCCCGTGCGCTTCGTCTCGTGAATCGCGAGGCCCGGCCGGCCGTGCACTCGTTCATCCGCGCCAATCTCGCCAGGACCCTCTATCAGGGAGGCCGCTTCGCCGAGGCTGCACGAGCCTTCGGAGCAGCGGCAACGTTGTTTGCGACGCAGGGCGCCACGGCAGACGAGCTGCAGATGATCCT
>Ga0209573_1001852_pt1 | contig 29861 bp, 19 predicted proteins | sample TNRBio252014_DNA_FD_185870 | JGI IMG/M metagenome (GOLD analysis project Ga0209573, IMG submission 185870) | Wastewater treatment Type I Accumulibacter community from EBPR Bioreactor in Madison, WI, USA - TNR Reactor_6/25/2014_ DNA (SPAdes)... | ecosystem: Engineered > Bioreactor > EBPR >...
CGAAGCCTCGGGCAAGCTCGACGCCCCGCAGAAAGCCGTGACCGCGAAGCAAACGGCTCTCACCCAGAAAGACGCCGCCCTCGCCGCCGCCAAAAAAGCCGTCGCCGATGCCACTGCGGACGCCGCAGCCAAAACAACCGCGTTCAAGACTGCTGAAGCGACCGTCACATCCGCAACGGCCGCCATTCAAGCCGCAGAGAAAGCCCTCAACGAAACCCGCGCCAAGCTGAAACCCGCGCAAGACGCCGCAGCCGCCGCCAAGAAGGAACTCGCCGCCAAGGCCGGAGATGCAGCCATCACCGCGAAGGTGGCCGCTGCTGACAAAGCCGTCGCTGACATCACCACCGCGCAGGGCAACGCCCAAAAGGACTTGGACGCCAAAAAAGCCGCCAAAGCGACCGTCGCGCAGGCTTTTGACGCCGCCAAGAACGCCAATGGTGCCGCTGCCGCCGCTGTGACTAAAACCACCGCCGCCGCCAAGCAGGCCGAGCAGCAGCAAGCCGCCGCCAAGAACGAACTCGCCGCGGCTGAGAAGATCGCCGCGCCTCTTCGTGGTGCGCGTGACGGCATCGCCAAAGAAATCGAAGCCCAGTCCAAAGCCCTCGCCGAGAAGCAGGCCGCGCCTGCCGCCATCGAAAAAGATTACGCAGCCAAGATCGCCCCGATCAACGCCGCCCTCGCCGCCGCCAAAACGGCCCTTCCTCCGCTCGAACAAGCCTACGCCGCCGCCCACGCCAAACTCGACGCCGAACAGAAGGTTCTCGACGCCAAGAAGGCTGAAGTCGCCAAGGCCAACACCGACTTCGAAGGCGCGAAGAAGAAGAAAACCGACGCCGAGGCCACCATCGCCGCCGCCACCAAGGAAATCCCCGAGAAGGACAAGATCATCGCCGAAGCCACCTCCGAACTCGCCAAGCTCCAGCCGCAGCTCGACCCGATGCGCACCAAGGTGAAACAGATGAACGACCAGTATCTGACGATGCTGCCGAAATAACCCGCGCCTTCCTCGAATCCATCTCAAACCACGAATGGGGGCCGCACGGCCCCCATTTTTTGTCTCCAGCCTTCGCCTTGCCCCCGTGGCATTCCGCGACATCATTCGCGCCCCAATTACCGCCGTGAAACCCTACTACATCACCACCGCCATCGACTACACCAACGCAGCGCCGCACATCGGCCATGCTTATGAAAAGGTGCTGGCGGATGTCATGGCGCGGTTTCAGCGGCTCATTGGCCGCGAGGTGTATTTCCTCACCGGCGTGGACCAGCACGGCCAGAAGGTGCAAAAGAGCGCGGAGAAGGCCGGACAATCGCCGCAAGACTTCGTCGATGGCATCACACAGCACTTCACCGCGCTGTGGGATAAGCTGAACGTGCGCTATGACGGCTGGGCCGCCACCACGGACATCAAACACAAGCGTGTGGTGCAGGCCATGCTGCAAAAGCTGCACGACTGCGGCCAGCTCTACAAAAAGAGCTACGCGGGCTTCTACTCCGTGCGGCAGGAACAGTTCCTCACCGACAAAGAACGCGGCTCCGACGGCCAGTACGGCGAGGAATGGGGCGAAGTGGTCGAACTTCAGGAGGAAAACTGGTATTTCCGCCTCAGCGACCATGTGGAATGGCTCAAGAACCACATCCGCGGCAACCCCGATTTCATCTTCCCGCCGCATCGTGCGAATGACGTGCTCAACTCACTCGAAGGAGCCGCGCAAGACCTGTGCATCAGCCGTCCCATCGAACGCCTGAGCTGGGGCATTCCCCTGCCCTTCGACGAAAAATTCGTGAACTACGTCTGGTTCGACGCGCTGGTGAACTACGTCAGCTTCGCCGGTTACATGGCCGATGAAGTCGGCAACACCGGCCTGCCGGAGTTTGAAAAAATCTGGCCCGCCGACGCGCATGTGATCGGCAAGGACATCCTGGTGCCCGCGCATGCCGTCTATTGGCCGATCATGCTCCACGCGCTCGGCTTCCCCGACGATCAGATCCCCAAACTCATCGTCCACGGCTGGTGGAACGTGAAAGGCGCGAAGATGAGCAAGAGCCTCGGCAACGTGATCGATTCGAACGTGCTCTCAGACACCTTCACGCCCGACGGCCTGCGTTATTACCTCATGCGCGACATCGCCACCGGCTATGACGCCGATTTCAGCGATGAACGCATCATCATGTCCTACAACAAAGAGCTGGCCGGTGGTCTGGGCAATCTGCTCAACCGCTCGATCAACATGGCGCAGAAATATCGCAACGGCGTGCTCACGCCTGGCGATTACGATGACGAAATCAACCAAGCCCTGCGCCAGACCGTGGAGGAAGCCCTGCCGCTTTATCTCGAAAAGATGAACGGCTGGGACATCCACGAAGGCATCGCCGCCGCGTGGAAGATCGTCACGCACGCGAATGCCTTCGTCGATAGCACCAAGCCCTTTTCGCTCGCCAAAGATCCGGCACAAGCCGCACGGCTCGACAGCGTGCTCTACCACCTCGCCGAGGCGCTCACGCATGTCACCGTGCTGCTCAATCCGATCATGCCGACCGCGATGGTCACAGCGCGTGAGCAAATCGGCTGGGAACTGCCGCAGGGCTTCCAAGTCAGCGATTTGAAGTGGGGGCTGCTCCCCAGCGGCCACCAACTCGGTGCGCCCGTGCCGTTGTTCCCGCGTTTGGAGATCGTCGAAGCTCCTTAATCAGCCTTCAAACTCCGTGTAGTGCCTGCGCCTTGGCGGCTCGGTGACAGCGGCCTTTTGCTTCCAAAGCATGGCTGCCTGAAAATCCTTTTCGCAGCCGACTCCGTCCTGGTAGCACTTGGAGAGGCGCTTCATCGCCTCCAGCACACCGGACTCGGCGGCAGCCTTAAGCGCGATGAAGCCGTCTTTGGTTTCACGAATGGTCTTGCCGTGGTCCAGCAGCACCATGGCGGCAAGATGCCTGGCAGGAGGATGCTTTTCTGCCACGCGTGAGAGCAGGTCATAAACATCCTGCCAGCGCGAGGCATCGCCCTCCGCTTTCCGCCAGAGCAGTTGCGCGGCCAAAAAAACCTCCAGCGGATGCTTGGACCGCGTCATGAACGAGAGAACCAGCGTGTCGGCTTTCTCCATGTCCTGCACGACACCACGGCCCGCAAACAAAGCCTCGGCATAATAAAACCGCGCGTCTCGCCGACGCCCGACCTCGAAGGCTTTTTGATACAATGCCACACCGCGCGCCTCATCCCTGGAGACACCATAACCGGCCATGAGCAGATGCCCCTCCAGCAGCATCGCGGAGACGGAGCCGGTTTCCGCCAGTTGCCGCACCTGGGCGGCCCAGGTGGCATCCTGCCAGCGTCCTTGCCTGAAAAAATCACGCGCCATGCGGTCGCACAACTTGTCGGCAAAGGGCCGCCAGAACGCCTCCTGCGGAAAGGCCTCCACCGCGCCCAAAACAAGCGCGAGCGCAGGCTTGAAGTCCTGCGTCTCTTCGATGCCGCGCATCATTTCGGACATCGCGAGCCTCATCTCCTCCACCTGCTCCACACGGCTGAGCGCCGGCTTCAGTGTGCGCAGCGACGGTCCGGTCAAAAACAGATCGCCCGCAGGCAGCATCTCTTTGAGGGCGATCTCATCCTGGGCGCTGACCACACGCCAGCCCTTCTCCTCATGCGCCACCTCGCAGGTAAGCAGCCCGCGCCCGCGCGCGATGCGCAAGCCGCGTTGCAGCTCGAATTGAAACGGCTGCGTGACCTCGATGCGCTCAAAACTGCGCAGACTGGCCTTGCCTTCACCCTCCACGCTGATGTGACGAAGCGGCCACAGCGCGCGCAGTTGCTCCTCGACGCCCAACAGCGTCTCCACCGGCGGCTTTTCATGTTCAAAATACCGTTCTGTGTTCTCCGAAACGTGATCAAGCAGTGTCGTCACAGAAGCATCGTTCCACGAGCGTACAAACGCCGCCACACGCTCCAGCGCATCATGCTTCACGGCCATTTTGGCGGCGGCGCGGCGGTCTCCGGCCTCGCGGGCTTTTTCATACGCTGCGAGAGCGCGTTCCAGGTTCTTGCTCACGCCATGCCCCTGCTCAAACCGTTCCCCCAGCGGCATCCAGGCGGCGGATTCACCGAGTCGTGCGGCGAAGTCGAGCTGCTGGAACGATTCAGGTCCGTAACGCGCCATGTTCAGTGGGTTCTCAACCGCCTCGGCGAGATCAGCCAAGGCAGCACGGTCTCCACTCTCGGCAGCTTGTCGCAGAAGAAACACCGCCTCCTCGCTGAACTCTCCAGATGCAAGCAGGGCGAGCGCCAGTTCATGCATGGCCCGCGCATCCCCCTCCTCCGCCAGCGGCATCGCCAGGTGGGCCGAGATCATGGGCAGGCTGGCGAGGCGCAGGCCCATGACGGCTTGCAGCACCTTGTCTGACGCAACATCACGCATGCCAGGCTCCGGCGAGTCGAGGACCATCTCTGTCTCCTGCGCCCCGGAATCGAGATGATGCTGCCAGTAGAAAATGGCCGCGATCATCACACCGCAAATCATGAGACTGGCAAACATGAGCGGTGAAGCACCCTCGGTCTCCGCCTTCGCAACATTCGGATGGGTTTCGTGGCCGACCTTGGATGCCGCAGGCACGGCGGTAGCGTCGGTCGCTGCGGCCATGGCAGGAGGAAGGTCGATCAATACCTCTCCCACGCGTTCCCCCGTTCGATGCCGCACGGTGTTGGGTTGCAGCAGGTAGTCACGCCGACTCGCGCGTGCGGTCACCTGCTGCCACTCCGTGGGAGCCAGGATTTCCACCACTTCGGCACCTGGCGGCGACTCATCTGCCGGAACCGGCTCGGGCGCAGCCCCTGGCTCAGCGACCGGAGATGGCTCAGCAGGTGACGCTTGTTCTCCAGTAGAAGCTTCCTCAGCAGCCGACGACTCGACAGGTGCCTGCTCGGTGATGACAGGCTCGTCCCAGGCAGGCAATTCCGGCAGCCGTGCGCCTTCTGTGGCGAGATCAAAGGTGATCGACTCATCGCCAATGCCGAATTGAAACGGCGTTTCGACCTCGAGTTCCGATGCCGAGACACCATTCACCGTGAACCGCGCCTCCGGCACGGCCCGGCTGATGAGGAACCGTCGTTCCCCGATCCTGCGCAGCACACAATGTCGTGACCGAACCGTCACCCCATCCAGGACGATCTCACACTCCGGCGCGCTGCCCAGCGCGATGGAAGAATCCATCGCACAGGCCAGCTCGTGCAGGCCGGCAGCGGAGCGCAATATCAAAACCGTGGGGGGCATCGGCGCGGAGTATGATCAGCATCCCCAAAGGCGTCGAGTCCCCATTCCGACAAAGAATCTCGGACATCCTTACTTTCCAGCGGTGAACGTACGTTGGGTGTGTGCTGCGCTGAGAGTGTTGCCAAGCAGCAAGACTTCCATCGCAGCACCGCCCGACTGTTTGGGCGCGGCGCGTCCTATACACTGCCGCAAGCAAACGGGCGGGCTGTCGCCACCCCCATCCCACAGCGCTCTACTTTCCAGCACCCAGCTCCTTGTAGTAGCGCTTCACGAGATCGCGGAACTCAGCGGGCACCGGATCACGGTCCACCGGAGCCAAATTTTTACCAGCGTCCTTCTTCGAAAGTTCCTCGACGACGCGATCACGCAGTTCGATGAGCGGCTGCGTGATGCGCGTGTTCAAAACCGCGACCTGCGGGGCTTCGTTGCTGCGTTTGAGGTTGATGCGCAGCTCACGCGCACGGTCGAGTACCTTGGCGGCTTCGTTGCGGAGTTCGGGGTTGTTGAGAAGCTCCTCGACGTTGCGCAGGCGGTCGCTCCAGCGGTCGTAACCGTCGCCGGTGAAGACATTGGTGTCGGGCTGCTCTTTGGAATCGTCGAAGAACAGGGATTCGGAAAGCGCGCCGCCGTTGATCTGCGGTCGTGAGCGGTCGTTGTCTGAGTCGCGGTCACTGGTGGGACCGCCGGCGATCTGGTTGCTGTCGTTGCGATTGTTGTTGGAGCGCTGGCGGATATCGCCGCGTTGATTGGGATTGCTGGCATCAGCCGTTTGCGGCTGTCCCTCACCGCGACCTTGGCCTGCTTGCTGACCTTTGCCTTGCCCTTCGCCAGGTTGTTTGCCTTCACCAGGCTTTTGGCCGTTGGGGGAATTGGCGTCGGCCTTTTGGCCTTCGCCCTTGCCTTGTTCGCCGGGTTTTTGACCTTGCTGGCCTTCACCTGGTTGCTGACCACCCTCGGCCATCTTGGGATCTTGGCCTTCGCCTTGGCCCTGACCTTTCTCGCCGGGCTTTTGGCCGCCCTTGGCTTCACCCTGGCCTTTTTCACCGGGTTTCTGGCCCTCTTGGCCTTCACCGGGTTTCTGACCAGCTTCAGCCATTTTGGGGTCTTGTGGGTGCCCCTCACCCCGACCCTCTCCCCGTTGTGGGTCAGACTGTTTTCCCTCCCCTGGGCGGGGAGAGGGAGATTCGGCTTTGGAGTCGGGCGCAGGCTCACTCCCTCTCCCCGCCTGGGATTTGGAAGCATCTGCGGTCTCCTTCGGGGAGAGGGCTGGGGTGAGGGGCTGTTCACCCGCCTTGTTGTCAGCAGCTTTACCCTCTTGACCTTTCTGCCCGCCCTCCTGCTCCTGCGCTTCCTTGATGAGTTTATCCAATTCGTTCTTCGCGACACGCAACGCCTCGCTCTCGCTGCCTAGCACGCTCTCAGCAGCCTTCTCGACGCCCTTTTGCAGTTCATCGACGGCGTTGGCGGCTTTGCGTTCGGCGTCCTTAGCTTCGGCGGCGCTGCCGTAGCGGAGTTGGTCGCGGGTTTCTTGAAGATTCTCTTCAAGGCCGCTGGTCTGCGCTTTGCGGACGGCGTCGTAGAGGTTCTTGTGGAAGAGTGGCTCGCTCTGCTCGGACTGCTCGCTGAGCTGGCGCATGTTGTTGAGGAGCTTTTCGACGTTCTCCTGCTGCTCGGTGACCTGACGAGCCTGCGCCTGGTTTTGCAGGCTCTGGGCGATGTCGCTTTCGGCGGGTTTCTGGTTTTCGAGGGCTTCGCTGATCTTCTTCTGCGCTTCGGCGGCTTGTTGAGCCTGCTGGCGAAGCTGCTTCATCTCATCGGCGAATTTCTTGCTGGTCTTCTGGCGGAAGTCTTCCTGCATCTTCTCCAACTCGCGCTGCGCGCGCGTGGCGGAGTTGGCGGCATCGGTGAGTTGCTGCTCTTTGAGTTTTTCGGCGGCTTCGTTGACCTGCTCGCGGGTTTTTTCGAGCTGCTCTTTGGCCTCCGCCATGTTTTGCGCGTTCTCGGGCTTCTCCATGCGCTCTTTGAGGTCATCAAGATCGCTCAAAAGCTGTTCCTGCTCGGCTTGAAGGCGTTTGAGTTGGTTTTCGAGTTCTTGTTTCTCTTCCTCGGTCTTGGCCTTGGCGAGCTGGTTTTGCAGCTCCTTCATTTTCTCCGCCAGCGCTTCCTGACGACGAGCGAGTTCCTTGAGGCGGTTCAAAACTTGCAGGTTCTCCTGCTGCTCGGCGGTTTGCTCCTCGGTGGCGGCTTTTTCTTCTTCGTAGCGCTGCTCTTTCTGCTTCAGCTCCAGATCCATGATCTGGTTCTTGTTCGCCTGCTGTGCTTCGCCGGGCTGCGGCGGGCTGTTTTGGCGCATGACTTGATGCTCGCGGCTTTGGGCGCGGTGCAGCCATTCGAGCGCGGTCTGCTCAAAGGTGAGCGCTTGATTGAGCGGCGAGCGCTTTTTCTCGGCGGAAGCTTGCTGGAGCGGCGGCTGGGAGTCTTTGAGTGCTTTCCAAGCTTCGGTGAGCGCTTGTTTGATCTCGGCGTCTTCGGCTTCTTCCATGCCTTCTTTGACCTGCTCAAGCGCGATGCCGACGGACTCATGCACGACGTCAATGTCAGGCGTGGCGGCTTCGATGACGCGACCGGCGTTGGTGTCGCGAATGAGCTTCCAGGTGGCGTTGACGATTTGCTTCACGAGATCGACCAGCTTGTCGCTTTTGGGCTTCGCCTTGCCCGGCTCGCTGGGCGGGGCTTCCATCTCACGGAAGATGTCTTCAAAATGACGCACGTCGGCGAAGAACATGTCGCTCATGCTGCGGCGCACCTCGCCCTTGGGGCCGGTGTCCTCGGCCCAGAGGTAATAGCTCACCAACTGGCGCGGCTGCGCGTTTTCTTTTTCGAGCGTGAGATCGGCGCGCACGTCCTGCTTCTTCTGCGGCGCGGTGACGGGATGCTTGAAGAGGATTTCCCTGCTGTTGCCGTTGATGCTGAAAACCGCGCCGGATTTCGTAACGCCTAGGTCATCGGAGATCTTCGCCTCGACGGGAAGCTCCTGGAGGCTGGAGACTTGCAGGTCGCGTTTCGGGAAGACGACTTCGATCTTGGCGAGTTGGTTGGACTGAACGGTGACGGTGAACCACGGCGGGTTCTTGTTCGCACGCTCGGCTTCGTCCACGAGATGGAGGCGGAATTTCTGCGTCTTCTCGGCTGGCATCGTGGCTTCGAGCAGTGTGGGATCGGCGGCGCTGGGTTTGAACTCGATGACGGTCTTGTCCTCGCCAAACAATTCGGCGGCAGTGAGATGCGGGGAGAAGGGATCGGCCTTGGTGAGCGGTTTGTTGACCTTGATCTTCCAAGCGATCTTCGAGCCTTCGAGCGCGGTGACTTTCTGCGTGTTCTTCGTCTCCTTCGCGGGAAGCTTTGTGTATTCGGGCGGCGTGACGATCACGTCGCTGCGAACGAGCGCGGGAAAGTCGAAGACGGTGAGGGTGTGCTGCTGTGATTTCTGATTGGCGAACTCGACGTGGTATTTCGTGTCGCTCTCCACCTTCGCGATGAGGCCGCCAAAGACCTGCTCATCCACGGTGAGGCGCATCGGAAGGCGGTCGCGGATTTTGCCATCGGCCTCGCTGACGATGAGCATGGCATCGGCGGGCACAGGGCCTTCGAAGCGGGCTTCGATGATGAGACGCGAGTTGCGCTCGACCTCGGCGTCGCCGGGTGTGAGGATGGCTTTAAACTCGGTGGCCTTGGGCGAGGCTTCGGATTTCTGACTCGCGATTTTTGACTTCGTATCAGGCGTGCTGAGGCGCAGGGCGATGTCAGTGGCAAGAAACGCGACAACAGCCACCCAAGCCGCTGCGAGAGCGCGGGTGTAGGGTTTGTTGGCGACGGTGATGGGCCAGTTCTGCGTGGCGGCGCGGGCGAGAGCGTGATCAATGAGCCGCTCGTGGAGGAAACCGGCGGGTTCGTCGGCGTCCGATTCGTGTTCGATGGCCGTGAGGAGCAATGAGTCGAGCGAGGGATGCTTTTGCTCGATGACGCGGGCAATTTCGCGGGCACTCCAGATGTTGCGTCGTCCTTTGAGCCAGGCAACGAGCGCGAGCGCGATGAGGCCGAGCATGGACCAGCGATCCAATCGCTTCGGGATGGCGTGACCATTCAACGTGGCCAGCAGGAAAGCTCCGCGCACGAGAATGCCGAGCGCGAAGACCACGGCGAGATGGCGGAGGAGTCGCGCGCGACGCAGGGCCTCGCGAACTTCGGCAATGCGGGCGTCGAGGATGGTGCGTGCGATCATGGTGGTGATTTGGTTTTTTATGCTCGCGGAACGAGCAGGCTTTTAAGCGGAAGTCGTGGCAACAAACTTGGCAGCACCGGCTTGGTTGCGGATGGCGGCCACAGATGACTGACGGCGAAACCATGCCATGCGCTCTGTGATGCTCATGCCTGCGGTGGCAGCGGCGACAGCTTCTTTCCAACGGCGGCTTTCTGCCACAGCGTCAAAGCCGCGTGGGGGTTCAGTCTTGCTGGGATTGGTCTGCATAGATGATCTCCTTTGGGCTGATGATACGGACAGGCGGCCAGCCGTGCAAGATGTTCACAGCGTTGAATCCGTCCTCACGTCGCACATTGACGAGGTGCTTGAAATTCCAACTGACGATGAGCCGCACGCCATGGACGGTGGCCATGGCGACATGCAAGGCGTCATCTGCGAACTTGGGCGGCACGACAGCGGCAGTCATGTAAGCCTCGGCGAGTTCTTCGATCTCGGTGCTGGTGTCGAGGATGTTGGCAGCACCGAATGTCTCGGCAAAAAGCTGGCGGACATTTTCCGGCGCGTTCTTTATCTCGGCTTCAGCCACGATGGAGGTGACGAGCTGCCACTGCCCAGCCTTGGCCTGCTGCCAAAGCAAGCGGGTGTCGGTCATCCATTCGGAATCGTGATAACCACCGATGACAGAGGTGTCGATGTAGAGCTTTCGCGACATTTCGAAGGGACATGAAAACCAGCCGCACTAGGCTGGAGCTGGGGCGCTGTGTCTGGAACGTCCAGCAACGGCTGTTTCGAGCAAAAGGACGGCCAAAAGAGTGACCAAGAACCACCACCATAGATTTTGGCGTTGTTCGGTGTCGGTGGCGGTGAGACGCTGATCGGTGGTTTCGCTGGCGGCGGAGGTCTCAGAAGCTGTTGCTAGCTTGATGCCGTATTCGGCGAGTTTTGTCGGTTCCAGAGGCAGGACGCGGCCTTCGTCGGGAGGGAGATTCACGGCGACTTTTTGGGTGTGAGCGGCGCTTTGGACCTTGTGGAGGCCGATCTGGATCGTGGTGAAGGTTTCGCCGGGTTTGAGGCTATGCGTCTTGTTTTCGGGATCGGTGATGGTGTGAGCCTGTGAGGCATCGAGCGGCAATGAATCGCCGACGAGCAAGGTGGCCGCAGGATCATGGCTAAAGCCCGCAGCAGCGAGCCATCCGTAGAGGAGGGGCACAAACTTCGTGCTCAAGGCGAGCTGGCTATCCGCCGGATGCCAGCCTGAGGCGAGCACGATGAGCATGCCTTTGCCAATGCGGGCGCTGAGGATGGCGGGATGACCATTGTCGAAGGTGGCGAGCGTTTCGAGCGATGGATTGGCCGTTTTGATCTCGATATGACGATGCTTCCAGAAGCGGAGCTTGGTGAAGTCGCGGAGTTTGGGATCGGCGAAGGGTTTCAGTAATGGGTGCTCGGTTTTGACTTCGGCGAGCATGCGATACTCGTCGCTGAGGTCGGCGGTGACTGCGAGGTCGAGACCAGTGAGGGTTTTGAGCAAAGTGGCGTCCGAAGGCACGGTGACGAGAAACCCGCCGCGCTCGATGTAGTCGCGTAAGCCGTCTGGGGGAGCGCTGCCGACGATGAAAAGGATGTCGGCGGGCTGGGCGGGCAGTTTTTCGTCGGCGGTGAGCACCGGCGCGAGCGTGGCGGTGGGCTGGAGGGCTCGGGCGAGGTAGTAGAGCGGCGAGGAGGCTTCATCGCGCGTGGCGTTTTTGCCGAGGAAGTGAATGCGCACGGTGCTCGGTTGTGGCGGAGCGATGAAGATGCGGTTGTCGAAGTCGTGCGTGTCGCCGGTGAGGGTGAGCGTGGTGGCGTTGGTGGAATTCGGCGGCGCGGTGAGGATGCGCGAGGCTCCAGGCGGGATTTGAGCGGTGATGGCGTCTGATTTCGGGGCGTTTTGCCAGGCGAGGGTGAAGTCGCGGAGGGTGGAGTCGCGGGTGTTCGAGAGACGGATGCGGACGAGGGCGTCCGCGCTCCGGTCGTCTTCGCGAGCGGCTAGGGCGATGCTGAGGTTGTCATTCGTGGCGGGATCGAGGCGATGGACGCTCAGCGTGAGTTCGGCGGGCCAGGCGATGGTGCGAAGGGCGTCGAGCTTGGTGCCTTCTTGAAGGTCGGAGACGAGATGGATGCGTTTTTTGAGCGTGGTGGTGCTGGAGTCAAAGCTCGGCACAGCGGCGATGAGAGCGCGGTCGAGCTGCGTGGCGTTCCAAGTGGGCGTGAGGGCAGCGAGGCGTGTTTGGATGGCTGTGAGGCGATTCGCGGGTGTGTTGCGATCTTCTTCAAAACTCCACAGCGGCGTGAGTTCGCGATCAAAGACGGCGAGCGCGATGCGGTCGGTGAGTTTGGCGGCTTTGAGCTGCTTTTCGGCTTCGGCGATGGCTTGTTTCCAAAGATCGGCACGGCGCATGGAAGCGCTGCGGTCAAGGAGGATGAGCGTGGCGCTGTTGGGCGATGCAGCAGCAGTGGATTCGCTTTGGATGAAGGGCCGCGAGAACATCAGTGCGAGCAGGATGAGCGCGAGGCAACGAAGGAGAAGAAGGAGCCAGTTTTCGAGACGGCGTTTGCTGACGGGCACGGGTGTCTGCGCATCAAGGAAGAGCAACGAGCTGAACTCCACGCGATCTTGCGGCGGTCGGCGACGCAGATGCAGCAGGATCGGCGCGATGATCGCGGCGGCACCAGCGAGGTAGAGGGGGAAGAGCCAGTTCATGAAGATGGATGGCCGAAAGAAACGAAAGAAGAAAAAAATGGAGATGCGGAACTCATGTCTCTTTTAAGTTTTTCGTTTCTTTCGGCTAAACGGTTTGGGAGATGCGCTTGGAGGCCTTCTTGCGCTGGCGGGCGCTGAGGAAGTCAAAGAGGACTTCTTCCAAGGGCTGATCGGTGGGGCAGAAGTGGTATTCGACGTTATGACGGTCGGTGGCGGCTTGGATCGTGTCGCGATGGACCTGGAGGCGCTTGAGGTAAGTCTCGCGGGCGATTTGTGGGTCGATGAAGCGCTCAGCACCCGTTTCGGCATCGCGGAAGTGGGCGGATTTTTCGAAGGTGAAGTCGATCTCGGCACGATCCATGAGATGGAAGATCACGAGGTCGTGGCCCATCGCACCGAGGAGGGCGAGCTGCTTCTCCAAGTGCTCGATGGGCGCGAGGAGATCGGTGATGAGGCAGATCATGCCGCGTTTGCGCAGCAGATCGGCCAACTGGCCGACGGAAAGATCCAGCGATGTGCCTGCGGCCTTCGCGGGGCGCTCCAACTCGGTGATGATGCGGCGCAGATGGCCGGGGCGATTGCGCGGCGGCAGATGCTCCTCAATGCCATCGGCAAAGGTGGTCAGGCCAGCCGCATCGCCCTGCTTCATGAGGAAAGATGCGAGCGTGGCGGCCAGCGTGGCCGCGTAATCGGCCTTGGTATAACTCTGCGAGCCGTACTTCATCGACTTGCTGTGATCGATGACGAGCTGGCAGCGCAGGTTCGTCTCATCCTCGAATTTCTTGATGTAAGTGCGGTCGCTACGAGCCAGCACCTTCCAGTCGATGTAGCGCGGGTCGTCGCCTTGGACGTAGGCGCGGTATTCGGAGAACTCGACGGAGAAGCCGTGATAAGGGCTGCGGTGCATGCCTTTCCACAAGCCCTCGACGACGACCTTCGCACGGAGTTCGAGCGACTTGATGCGCATGAGTGCCGCTGGATCGAGGAAAGTTGCGGATGGCATGGGTGTAGCGGGAAAAAGTGCTCAGTGCTCAGTGCTCAGTCCTTTAATGACTACACCACGAGCCACAGTTCGTGGCCCTTCACATACGATCACTTCTGTCTCAGATGTGAGTCGGCTGTAATCAAGTGCAGGATAATAATCGAGTTCGAACTCAACATCTGCTTCATCCCCTGGTGCAACTGGACGTGGGCAATTAGTAGCTGTCACAGCTAACAAATGATCATCATCTGTTTTCAAATGAGGCCTATATCCTTCAGTGAAAGAAGCATGACGACCGCCTTGGAGTTCGGGAAGCATCTTGAGACGCAAAGTGATCCTCGGTTTGGATAATGTTTGCCGCGTCATTGAAGTTAGGATGCGGGTTCCTAAATCTTAACTGTCTCCAGCAGCTTCGCGATGACCTTCTCGACCGTCACGCCTTCTGCCTCGGCTTTGTAGTTCACGAGAATGCGATGACGCAGCACGGGCAAAGCCATGGCGCGGACGTCGTCGGCAGTGACGTGGGTGCGGTTGTGGAGGAGGCAGCGGGTTTTGGCACCGAGGACGAGGTTTTGGCTGGCGCGGGTGCCAGCGCCCCAACTGACCCATTGGTTGATGAAGTCGGGCACGCCATCGCGGCCGGGACGGGAGGCGGCGGAGAGGCGGACGGCGTAGCGGGCGACGTCTTCTGCGATGGGGACTTTGCGGACGACCTGCTGGAAGGCGAGGAGCTGCTCGCCGGTGAAGAGATGCTGCACGGGCTCGCCTTTGCCGCTGGTGGTGCGGGTGACGACGGTGACTTCATCGTCCTCGCTGAGGTAGTCGATGACGATGTTGAGCATGAAGCGGTCGAGCTGGGCCTCGGGGAGCGGGTAGGTGCCCTCCTGCTCGATGGGGTTCTGCGTGGCGAGGACGAAGAAGGGCTCGGGGAGGTGCATGGTCTTGCCGTTCACGGTGACTTGGTGCTCCTGCATGGCTTCGAGCAACGCGGCCTGTGTTTTGGGCGGCGTGCGGTTGATTTCGTCGGCGAGGATCATGTTCGCGAAGACCGGACCGCGACTAAAGACGAGTTTGCGGCCTTCGGGGCTGTCTTCGAGGATTTCAGTGCCGGTGATGTCGGAGGGCATCAAATCGGGCGTGAACTGGATGCGCTGGAAGCTCAGATGGCAGACATCGGCCACGGTTTTGATGAGCAGCGTCTTCGCGAGGCCCGGTGCGCCGGTGATGAGGCAATGGCCGCCGGCGAGGAGGGCGATGAGCATTTCATCAATGACGTGCAACTGGCCGACGATGACCTTTCCGACCTCCGTGAAGAGCCGCTGACGTGCGGTGGCGAGCAGTTCGACGATCTGGCGTTCGGTGAGAGGGGCGGAAGACGGCGAAAGGTCGGGAGGGGCGCTCATGAGTGCCCTATCAAACAGCGGCGAGGGTGCCAAGTTTTCATCTCATGCGGAATGAGATCGGCAGGCTCGAACCATTTTCAGTTCCTTCATTCCGCCATTCTCAATTCTTCCATCTCCGGGGCTTCGGCAGCGCTCCAGGCATGGAAGAACTGAGAATGGCGGAACTGGGAATGGAAAATGGGACGGAATGCTCGCTTACCGCGCGTAGGCCGGCTCTGGCTCCCAGGTTTTCTCGCCGTGGCCGACGCCGATGAGTTCGGCATCCTCCTCTTCCTCGGTCTGTTCGAGGAGCGGAGCGAAGCGCTCGGAGCGGAAGCCGAGTTCCTGCTTCACGCTGGAGTGCGGATCGTCGGGATTGTGCAGTTCCTTGAGCAAGAGCAGGAGATCAAACTGAGCGTCGGCCAGCTTGATCTCGGCGTCGTCGGTGACGGTGAACTTGGGGTTCGAGCGTCCGGCACGCAGGGCGCGCACGGTGTAAATTTGATCTTTCTTGGGCAGGGACTTGTAGAGGTCGAAGACCCAGGGATCGAATTGATCGTCGATGCAGACAACTTGCTGGCCGGTTTTGAACATGAATGAAAAGTTTACGGAGTGACGAAGTGAATGCCGTGCTCGGCGCTGATTTCAATGATGCGCGTCATGTCAGGCGCGCCCGGTTTGGCGAATTCATCGGCGCAACGGGCGAAGAAGGTCTCAAAGCCGGAGGGCACGGTGGTGATGAGCATTTTGAGCGGCGTGGCACCCGCGTTGCGGAAGGAATGCACCTCGCCTTTCGGCATGAAAACGACGGTGCCCGGCGTGACGGAGGTCCAGCGGCCGTCGCGGAAAAATTCGGCGCTGCCTTCAATGACGTAGAAGTTTTCGTCCTCCTGCGTGTGGTAGTGCGGCGGCGGGCCTCCTCCGGGCGGCGTAGTTTCGATCCACTGCGTGAAACGACCGCCCGTTTGCTCGCCTGTGATCAGGAACTCGGCTTCCTCGCCAAAGGCACGAATGATCCGGCCCTGGCCGGGCGGGGTGATGACAGGAGTGGCAGCGTTGTCGAAGCTCATCGGGGCGTGATCGTAGCGCAACGTGTGAAGCTGGCAAGGCATTGACATACGCTGCTGGTTCTGGCGTACACTGCGCACCACCATGAAAATGCTCCGCCTCGCCGCCTGCCTGCTTTTGTCCCTGTCCCTGAGTCTTCACGCGGAGGTGAAATCCATCCGCGAGAGCATGGAGGCGCTGGTGAAGGATGGGTCGCTCTCGGGATCGGTGACGCTGCTGTGGCATGATGGCAAAGTCGTGAGCGAGGAAGCCGTCGGCCTTCAAGATCTCGAAACGAAGACGCCGATGTCGAAAGACAGCCTGTTCTGGATCGCGTCGATGACCAAGCCGATCACGGCGCTGGCGGTGATGATGCTGCAAGACGAGGGCAAGCTGAGCATTGACGATCCGGTGATGAAGCATCTGCCGGAATTCAAAGGTCAGATGCTGATCAAGGAGAAGACGGTGGAGCAAACGGTGCTGGTGAAGCCGACACGTCCGATCACGATCAAGGACCTACTCACGCACACGAGCGGACTGGTGGGGAATTCGCCGCTGGATGGTGATGCGCTGGATGTGCTCAACTTGAAGGAAGCGGTGATCACTTATGCACTTTCGCCGTTGCAGTTCGAGCCAGGATCGAAGTGGTCCTACTGCAATCCGGGCATCAACACGCTGGGACGCATCGTGGAAGTCGTCAGCGGCGAGGAATACGCGAAGTTTTTGGAGAAACGCCTCTTCAAGCCGCTGGGCATGCGCGAAACGACGTTCTGGCCGAGCAAGAAGCAGCTCGCACGTCTGGCCACGAGCTACAAACCAACGGCGGATGGCAAGGGACTGGAGCCGACGACGATTCGCTACCTCACGCCGCCATTCTCGAACAAAAAACGCGCGCCACTGGCCGCAGGCGGGCTGTTCTCGACGGCGGACGATTTGCTGAAGCTCTATGTGATGGTGCTGAACGGCGGTGAGGTTGACGGGAAGCGCTACATCTCGGAACAATCGCTCCAACTGATGACAGCGAACCAAACCGGCGATCTGAAGGCCGCGTTCACCGATGGCATGGGCATGGGGCTGGGTTTTCAAGTCGTGCGTGAACCGATGGGAATCACGGCAATGTTGAGTCCAGGCACGTTTGGACACGGTGGAGCTCACGGCACGCAGGGTTGGATCGATCCGGTGAAGAAGACGATCTACATCATGCTCATCCAACGCGCCGGATTGAAAAACGGCGACGCTTCGCCGATGCGGCAGGCGTTTCAGGAGGCTGCGGCTGCGGCTCTATCCAAGCCTGACTAAACTCACACAAAGCGCCGTGCGATCTGCGTGTAAAACGCCAGCGCGGCCTCCACCTCGGCGCATTCGACGTATTCAACGGCGGCGTGAGCTTGATCGATGCTGCCGGGACCGAACAAAATCGTGGGAATGCCCAGGCGTGAGAACTTGCTGGCATCACTGCCAAACGGCACGCCACTGACGCTGTCCTCGCGGTTCATCTCTCGAAGCACCTCGCGTGAGAGATGCACGAGCGAGGTGTCCGCGTCCGTCTGAAACGGCCAGTCTTGCAGCATGGGCTTTTCCATCTCGGCGATCACGTCGGGATGACGTTGGGAGAGATCGTCGAGCAGCGACTGATAATGCGCGAGCACCGCCTCCACCTCCTCACCCGGCAGCAGACGTCGATCCACCTCGATCACGGCCTCGTCGGGCACGAAATTGACCTGTACACCGCCTTTGATGACACCCACATTGCAGGTCCCAGGCCCCAGCAGCGGATGCTGCACCTGCCGCATGCGCTCATGATCCTCGTTCAGCATCAGCACGATGCGGGACATGGCGGTGATCGCGTTGATGCCGAGATGCGGCTTCGCGCTGTGCGCAGCCTTGCCCTTGGTACGAATGCGCCAGCGCAGGCAGCCCTTGCTGGCGATCACGCATTTGAACTCCGTGGGTTCCGCGACCACGGCGGCGTCCGCTTTGAGGTCTTCGCAAAGTTTCACCACGCCACGGAAGGAAAACTCCTCATCCACCACGGCGGCCAGCCAGACCTCGCAGGGTGGCGGTTCGCCGCTGGCATGAATGTCTGCCAGGGCGTGCATCATCGCGACCAGGCCGGCCTTGTCATCGACGGAGCCACGCCCGTGCAGCTTTCCATCTCGAATCACCGGGTCAAAGGGATCAATTGTCATGCCCTTGATCGAGACCGTGTCTGTGTGCGCCTCAAAGACAATCCGGCGGGACGAATCGCGCCCCGGCACACAGGCAATGACATTGTTGCGCCCTGGGAACACCTCCTGCTCCCAGACCTTGATGCCTCTCGTCTCGAAAAATTGCCGCACATACGCCGCCGCCTCCTTTTCACCCGGCCCGCCTTCGTACGAGCTGTTGATGCTGTTGATGCGGACGAGTTCGGCGAGTGTTTGGAGCACAGGAGACATGCCGCAGCCTAGCCAAACCCCAGGCCACGGCAAGAAGCCCCGCTCCAGACCGTATTTTTTGCATCACATGAAGGTTTCCACCCCCATCGCCCTCGTCGTCGCGCTGCATGCTGGCATCGCGTCCGCCGCCGCGCCTGCGGATGACTCACAGATCGCGTTCTTCGAGAAGACCATCCGCCCGATCCTCATCAACCGCTGTTACGAGTGCCACTCCGTCGAATCTGGCAAGAGCAAGGGCGGGCTGCTGATCGACTCACGCGATGCCTTGCTCAAAGGCGGGGACAACGGACCCGCGCTCGTCGCGGGCAATCCTGACAAGAGCCGGATCATCGAGTCCGTGCGTTATCACAACCAGGACATGCAAATGCCGCCCAAGGGCGCCCTGCCCTCCGCCGAGGTGAAGGCGCTCGAAGCATGGGTCAAGATGGGAGCACCTGATCCGCGCGAAGCCGTCGTGGCCGCCAAACATGCCGCTCCGCGCGTGATCGACATCGCCGCAGGCAGCAAGCACTGGGCCTTCCGCCCGATTGAGAATCCCAAAGTGCCTGCGGTGAAGACGGAGAACCCGATTGATGCCTTTATCCTCGAAAAACTCACCGAGAAAGGCATGTCGCTCGCCGCACCGGCGGACAAACGCACGCTCATCCGCCGTGCCACGTTCGATCTGACCGGCCTGCCGCCTACTCCAGACGAAGTCGATGCCTTCCTGGCTGACAACGCTCCGAATGCCTTCGCGAAAGTCGTGGACCGCTTGCTGCGCTCGCCGCATTACGGTGAAAAATGGGGCCGCCACTGGCTGGATGTCGCGCGTTACTCGGATTCCAACGGTCTCGATGAAAACATCGCCCTCGGCACGGCCTGGCGTTACCGCGACTATGTGGTGAAGTCGATCAATGCGGACAAACCCTTCGATCAGTTCCTCACCGAGCAACTTGCGGGCGATCTGCTCGATTCACGCGACATCCCCACGCGCCACGAACGCATCACGGCCACCGCCTTCCTCAATCTCGGCGCGAAGGTGCTGGCCGAGCCGGACAAGGACAAGCTCGCCATGGATGTCATCGACGAGCAGATCGACGTCATGGGCCGCGCCTTCATGGGCCTGACGCTCGGCTGCGTGCGCTGCCATGACCACAAGTTCGACCCCATCCCGCAGACCGACTACTACGCGCTCGCCGCCATCTTCAAAAGCACGCAGAGCTTCAGCGTGGACCGCATCGGCGCGCTGAGCACGGCGTATGAGGCGCCCATGGGATCGCTGGATGACTTCGCGGCGGTGAAATCCTCGGAACGCATCCTCAAGGATCAAAGAGCTGCGGTCGCCAAGATGGAAAACGAGGCGAACACCGCCCTGCGCAAGGAAGTGAGCCAACGTGCCGCCGATTACCTCATGGCCGCATGCGAGCTGCCAGTCGCGCCCACGTTGAGCCAGGTGAAACCCGTGGCGGACAAACACGGCCTGCGCGCGCATGTGCTGCTGAACTGCCGCGTCTATCTGGCCGCGAACGAATCCAATCCCTTCTTCAAACCATGGCAGGACGCGCTCAAGACGACGGGCGAGACCGAGAGCCTCCGCCCTTATTACACGGCCATTTTCAACGCCGCCGCACAGATCAAATTCAGCCCCAAAGACAAGGCGGACGATTCCCTGCTCCACCAAGCGCGTGCCGAGCTGGACAAAACCGCCGGCTTCCTGGCGCTGCCGCCAGAACCCATCGTGCTTTATCCCAAAGAGATCGCTGAGAAGGTCCGCTCTTTGAAGGACACGATGATGTCCACGGAGAGCAATCTCCCCGACCTGCCCACCACGCTGGCCGTGTCCGAGGCGCCGAAGGTCTTCAAGGAACTGCCGGTCCACATTCGCGGCAATCATCTGGCCCTCGGCAAGCCCGTGCAGCGTGGGTTCATCCAAGTCGCCCAGGCATCGCTCAAAACTCAGCCGCAATTCCCCGCGAATCAAAGCGGCCGTCTCGAACTGGCCCGCTGGCTCGCCAGCGCGGAGCATCCGCTCACTTCCCGCGTCATGGCCAACCGCATCTGGTCCTGGCACTTCCATCAGGGCATCGTCTCCACCACCGACAACTTTGGCCTGCTCGGTCAGAAGCCCTCGCATCCTGAATTGCTCGATTGGCTGGCACGCTGGTTCACCCACAACGGCTGGAGCCTCAAGGACATGCACCGGCTCATCATGAGCTCGCGCACCTATCAGCAAAGCTCCGCTGTTCCGCCACAGGCGGCTCTCAGCGATCCCGAAAATCACCTACTGAACCACTTCCCGGTCCGCCGTCTTGAGGCCGAGGAAGTCCGCGATGCATTGCTGCATGTCGCTGGCAGCATCGACACCACCATCGGCGGCAAGACCATCCCGCGCCGCAATCGTGAGTTCGTTTTCAACCATACCTCGAAGGATTTCACCACTTACGGCAGCACGCGTCGCGCGCTCTACCTGCCCGTCATCCGCAACAACCTCTACGACCTCTTCCAGCAGTTCGATTATCCCGATCCCTCCACCTCCACCGGCCTGCGCAACAGCACCGTCGTCTCCCCGCAGGCGCTGCTGCTCATGAACAGCGATCTCGCCAGCGACGCGGCCGAGACCTTCGCCCAGCGCCTCGCCAAGCTCTCCACTGAAAACGTGCAGCGCCTCCGCGCCGCCTACCGCCTCGCCTTTGCCCGCGAGGCCACCGACGACGATCTCCATCGTGCGCAAAACTTCCTCATCACCACCAACGCCGCGCTCAATTCCAGCCAGCAGGACTCCGCAAAACGAGAACAGCAGGCCTGGGCGCAGCTTTGTCAGGCGCTCATGATGAGCAACGAGTTCATCTATCTGCGGTGAGGGTTTAAGGAATTGAAACGGTGTGAATCTCTGGCATGGCATCGCCATGAATCAGGACGGAACGCGCCCTTCCATGCCCACTTTTGCCCAGGCCGTCCGCTACTGGCTCAAGCTCGGCTTTATCAGCTTCGGCGGCCCTGCCGGGCAGATCGCCATCATGCACAAGGAACTCGTCGATAAGCGCCGCTGGATCAGTGACGCGCACTTCCTCCACGCGCTGAACTTCTGCATGCTCCTCCCCGGCCCCGAGGCCCAACAACTCGCCACCTACCTCGGCTGGCGCTTGCATGGGGCGAAGGGCGGCATCGCGGCGGGTGCGTTGTTTGTGCTGCCGTCGATGTTCATTTTGTTCGGCCTGAGCTGGCTCTACATGGCGGGCGGGCATCTGCCCTGGCTCGCCGCCATCTTCCACGGACTGCTCGCCGCCGTCATCGCCGTCGTGGCGGAAGCCGTGCTGCGCATCGGCAAGAAGGCGCTCAAAAGCCCTACGCTCTGGACCGTGGCAGCGCTGAGCTTCATCGCCATCTACTTCTTCCAGATTTCGTTCGTCCTCATCATTCTCGCCGCCGCCTTGCTCGGCTTCATCGGCAACCGCATCTATCCAAAGCAGTTCCCCGCAGGCAAAGGCCACGGCGCGGCCAAAGATGTCGCTGCCGCCATCGACTTACCCCCTGCCCCGCAGGCCTCCTGGTCACGAGCGGTCCGCATCACTGCGCTATGCCTCACTCTTTGGTGGCTGCCCGTCTTCGCCCTCGCCGCATGGCTCGGCTGGAGCAGCACGCACGCCCAACAAGGCCTCTTCTTTAGCCAAGCCGCGCTGGTCACCTTCGGCGGAGCTTACGCCGTGCTGCCCTATGTCGCGCAGCAGGCCGTCGAAACCCACGGCTGGCTTTCGCATCCGCAGATGATGAGCGGCCTCGCGCTCGCCGAGACCACACCCGGCCCGCTCATCATGGTGCTGCAATTCGTCGGCTTCGTCGGTGGCTGGCAGCATCCCGGCGTGCTCAGCCCGCTCGCCGGAGCCACACTCGGTGCCCTCATCACGACTTGGGTCACCTTTCTGCCATGCTTCCTCTTCATCTTCCTCGGAGCACCGCACATCGAAAAACTCGGCGAGCAGCCCCGCCTCAGCGCCGCCTTGACCGCCATCACCGCCGCCGTCGTCGGCGTCATTCTCAATCTCGGCGTCAAATTCACCACGCACGCTCTTTGGCCCGCGAGCGGCGGCTTCGATGTCTTCATCGCGACCCTCGCCGTTGCTGCCTTCATCGCCATGCAGCGCTTCAAAGTCGGCCTCATGCCCGTCATCGGAGCCTGCGCGGCATTGGGGCTGTTAAAGCAGCTTTTGTTCGGCTGAATGATTCATCGGCTTCACACCGCCGCCCCAAACAGCGCCCCTACACCCGCCGTCAGCCCCATCGCCAAAGCGCCCCAGAAAGCCACGCGTAGCGCCGACTTCAAAACAGGCGAACCACCGGCACGAGCCGCCAGCGCCCCCAGCAACGCCAGGAAAAGCAGAGAACTCAGCGACACCGTCCACACCAGCGCGGACGCAGGTACCACCAAGACCAGCAGCAGCGGAAGGGCCGCCCCAACGGCAAAGGTGCCCGCCGAGGCAAAAGCCGCCTGCACAGGCTTCGCACTCAAGGTATCTGAAATGCCCAGTTCATCGCGTGCATGAGCCGTCAGCGCATCCTTCGCCATCAACTGTGTCGCCACTCGACCGGCGAGCTCTGCATCAAGTCCACGGCCCACATAAATCGCCGCGAGTTCCGCGTGTTCATGCTCAGGGTCCGTCGCCAGCTCATGCCGTTCACGTTCCATGTCCGCCTGTTCGGTGTCGGATTGAGAACTCACCGACACATACTCACCCGCCGCCATCGACATCGCCCCAGCCACCAATCCCGCGATGCCCGCGACCAGCACATTCCCAGGACTCGACTCCGCCGCCGCCACGCCCACGATCAAACTCGCCGTGGAAACTATGCCATCATTGGCCCCCAGAACCGCAGCCCTGAGCCAGCCAATCCGATGCGCCCGATGATTTTCAGTGTGTCTCATGCGATCACCCTCTGGCACGCCATCTGTGCTCGCAAGACGGATCATCACACATTCCTTGGCAGTCCTGACCGCAAGTGTCTTGCCCAGACTAATCCAGCTTGAAAGACCCATCCTCTCCCGCCAGTTACCACGCCCCGCCTTCGCCCCCGCTCGTTTCCATCTCCCGCATGTCCCTTCCCCGTTTTGCCCTCCGCCACCCTTGGACCATTCTCGTTGCTGTCGTGGCGATCCTGCTGGGCTCGTGGATCGCCACGGAGAAGATGGCGCGCGATGTCTTCCCGCCGCTCGGCATTCCCACGATCTATGTGGCGCAGCCGTATGGCGGCATGGATGCGGCGCAAATGGAAGGCTACCTGACCTACTATTACGAGTACCACTTCCTCTACATCGCGGGCATCGAGCACGTCGAGTCGAAGAACATCCAGGGAGCCTCGATCATGAAGCTCCAGTTCCATCCCGGTACGGACATGTCCGCCGCGCTGTCGGAAACCATCGCCTATGTGAACCGCAGCCGCAGCTTCATGCCGCCCGGCACGCCGGGGGCCTTCGTGACGCGCTTTGACGCCGGCAGCGTGCCCGTGGGCAATCTCGTCTTCGCCACAGAAAACCCCACCCGCACCGTCGGCCAGATGCAGGACGCCGCGCTGAACATGGTGCGCCCGCTCTTTGCCACGCTGCCCGGCGTGAGCGCTCCACCGCCCTTCGGCGGCAGTGCCCGCACTATTTTGATCAACGTAAAGCCCGACCGTCTCCGCGCTTATGGTTTGTCCCCCGACGACGTGGTCAAAGCGATGACCGAGGCCAACACGATGAGCCCCAGCGGCAATCTCGCGCTTCCCAACAGCTTCCCCATCGTGCCGACGAATGCCGTCGTAAAAAACATCCAGGACCTCGCCGCCGTGCCTCTGAAGGTCACTGACAAAGGCGCGGTCTATGTGCGCGACATCGGCGATGTCACCGACGGCAGCGACCTCATGACCAGCATCGCCATCGTGAACGGCAAGCGCACCGTGTACATGCCCGTCACGAAACGTAGCGATGCCTCCACGCTCAGCGTCGTCGAGCTGGTGAAGGCGAACATCCCCAAGTTCAAGGCCGCCTGCCCCGAGGACATCAACGTCACCTTCGAGTTCGACCAAAGCCCCTGGATCATCCGCGCCATCGAAGATCTGGTGAAAGAGGGCATCCTCGGAGCCGCGCTCACTGGCTTGATGGTGCTCCTTTTCCTGCGTGATCTGCGCAGCGCCTTCATTGTCGTGCTGAACATCCCCATCGCCATCGCTGCCGCCGTGCTCGCGCTTTGGATCGGTGGTTACACGATAAATCTCATGACCCTCGGCGGCCTCGCCCTCGCCGTCGGCATCCTCGTCGATGAAGCGACGGTGGAAATTGAGAACATTCATCGCCGCATGAAGCAAGGCGGCGGTCACAGCCTGCGCCGCATCGTCCTGGATGCCTCCGAGGAGACCATCGGTCCGCGCAGCCTTTCGATGCTCTGCATCCTCGCCGTCTTCGTGCCCAGCTTCTTCATGACCGGCGCTGCGAAGGCCCTGTTCCTGCCTTTGTCACTAGCGGTCGGCTTTGCGATGATCGCGTCATATTTGCTCTCTAGCACGCTGGTGCCCATCCTCAGCATCTGGTGGCATCGGGAGCCTCGTCCGACGAGTCAGACAGGTCCGACCCGTCCGACTTCCCTGCGCTGGCTCTTTATCCCCAGCCTCACCACCCGCCACCTCCTCGTCCCCGCCTACCTCGCCGGTACCATCTTCGCCATCACGCTATTTGTCCCCTTCCTCGGCACCGAAATCTTCCCTCAAATCGACGCCGGCCAGCTCCAGCTCCGTCTTCGTGCCCCCACGGCCACGCGACTGGAAACCACCGAGCAGATCGCCACACGCACGCTCGCCATCATCGGCGAAGAAGCGCCCATCGCCACCAGCATGGGCCTCGTCGGTGTCCATGCGCCGAACTACCCCGTCAATCTCATCCACCAATGGAACAGCGGCCCCGAGGAGGCCACGCTGCAAATCCAGCTCAAGCCCGGTTCACCGCCCATCGCCGCGCTGCGCGAAAAACTCCGCACCCGACTCGCCGCCGAGTTTCCTAACGTTCTCTTCTCCTTTGAGCCTGCCGACATCGTCAGCCGCGTCATGGCGCTCGGCTCACCCACGCCCATCGAGGTCGCCGTCAGCGGCAAGGACTTCGCCGCCAGCCGCGCCCATGCTGAAACACTCCGCACCAAGCTCGCGGCTCTTGAAGACCTGCGCGACGTGCAGTTCAGCCAGACGCTCGACTACCCCAGCGTCGATGTGAACATCGACCGCGAACGCGCGGGCCTGCTCGGCGTGAAAATGAGCGATGCCACACGTAGCCTCGTTGCCGCGACCGCCAGCAGCCGCTTCACCGTGCCGAACTACTACGCCGACCCCAAAACCGGCCAGAGCATGAGCCTGCAAATTCAAGTGCCCGCCACGATGATGAAGAGCCTCGAAGACCTACGCAACCTGCCCATCAGCGCCGCCGACAAGCCGCCCGTGCCTTTGCGCAACATCGCCAAAATCAGCGAAGGCAGCACCATCGGCCAATACGACCGCTACAACATGTCCCGCACCGTTTCGATCATCGCGAACCTTCACGATCAACCGCTCGGCACCATCGCCAAGCAGGTCGAAAAAGTCATCGCCGACAACCCCGCACCCACGGGCGTCAATGTCGCCCTGCGCGGGCAAGTCCCGCCGATGAAGGAACTGCAAAGCGGCCTGCAAACCGGCCTCGTCATCGCCATCATCACCATCTTCCTGCTCCTCGTCGCGAACTTCCAAAGCATCCGCCTCGCCCTCATCGTGCTCACCACCATTCCTGCTGCGTTGCTCGGCGTCGTGCTCGCCTTGAAGCTCACCGGCACCACCGTGAACATCCAAAGCTTCATGGGAGCCATCATGGCCGTCGGCGTCGCCGTCGCGAATGCCATCCTGCTCGTCACCTTCGCCCACCGCGCCCAGCTCACCGGCATGACCAAACGCGATGCCGCCCTCGAATCCGCCACCACCCGCCTGCGCCCGATCCTGATGACCAGCCTCGCCATGATCGCCGGCATGATCCCCATGGCCCTCGCCAAATCACAAACCTCCCCTCTCGCCATCGCCACCATCGGCGGCCTCGCCTTGGCGACCGTCGCCACAGTGCTCGTGCTGCCCGCTGTTTATGCGCTGCTTGCTTCAAAACACGCGAAGATAGCCTCGCTCGAACCCATCAGCGATTAACGCGACAGCGTCCTGGAGTGCTCCAGCCCTCTGGAGCTTTCCGCCGAAGTCGCAAACTCACTTCCCACGACAAATCTCATCATCAACTTCCGCTCCGAACGTCCATCCAACTGAAAAACTGAAGCCCGCTCGAAAGCGCCAGAGGGCTGGCGCACTCCAAAACGCTTCGCGACACTCGAACCCCAATCTTCCCTTCATGACTCGTATTCTATTAGTGCTCTTCCTGGCTACTTCTGCCTTCGCTCTGGAGCTTCCTGTCACCAAGCCCTCCACCGGCACGATCCACCGCTGGGTTTCCCTGCCCGCCACGCTCGCACCTTGGCAGCAGGCGACGCTGCACGCCAAAGTCACCGGCTACATCGCCACGCTCACCGTCGATAAAGGCGATGCCGTCAAAGCAGGCCAGGTGCTTGCCACGCTCGAAGTGCCGGAGCTACAGGCCGACATCGCCAAATCGAAAGCAGAGGTCACAGCGGCTCAGATAGAGGTCAAACGTATGCACGAAGCCCGCGCGAAGTCTCCAGACCTCGTTTTGCCGCAAGCCGTCGATGACGCCGAGGCCAAACTCGCCATCGCCAAGGCCGGACTGGAGCGCAGCGAGACGCAGATCCAGTTCGCCACACTCAAAGCCCCCTTCGACGGCATCATCACCGCACGCTTTGCCGATCCCGGCTCTCTTGCCACCGCGAACACAACCAAGCTCCTCGAAGTCACCGACCTCAGCACCCTGCGCCTGCAAATCCCCGTCACCGAACTCGAAACCGGCCTCGTCACCGTCGGCAAGCCCGTGAAGGCTCAAATTGACGCCGCCGGAGCCGCTCCCGTCGAAGCGAGCATCAGCCGCATCGCCTACGCGCTCGATCCCGCCACACGCACCATGCTCGCCGAGGCCGACCTCAAAAACCCCGACCTCAAACTCCGCCCCGGCATGTATGCCATGACCAAGATCGCCGTCGAAAAACACGAGGCTGCCACACTCATCCCCGTCGGAGCTTTGGTGATGGAGAAGACCAACGCCTTCGTCTTCAAACACGCCGACGGCAAAGCCATGAAGACAGCCGTGAAGCTCGGCTTCAACGATGGCACGAATGTCGAAGTGCCTGAGCTGAAGGCGGACGACGTGCTCTTTGTTCCAGGAACCACCGCGTTGACAGACAAGCAGCCTGTTTCGATCAAACCCTAGAATTCATGGCAAAAGATGGGCGGCAAAATATACCGAGCCATCTGCCTTCAGAAATATTTTTGCCACCCATCTTTTGCCATGAAATTCATTCTGTTCTTCATCGCGGCCACGCTCTCCACGGCAGCACCAGTTCACGTTGATCTTCCCACGGTCATGAAGCTCGCCGGAGCCAACAACGACGAAATCCAGCTCGCCCGCGTGAAGCACACCGAGACCCTCGCGGAGTCGAAGCTCGCTTGGCAGCGCTTTTGGCCCAGCCTGAACCTCGGCGTCGGTTACAAGCGGCATGATGGCAACATCCAGGATGTCGCCGGAGCCATCTTTGATGCCAGCAAGCAGCAGTACACCATCGGCCCCTCCGTCCTGATCGACTGGGCACCGGGCGAAATCTATTACGCCGCCCTCGCCGCCAAGCAGAAAGCCCTGGCCGCCGAGCAGCTTGCCGAAAAATCCCGGCGCGACATCGTCACGCAGGCCACGGGCCGTTATTATGACCTTCTCGCCAATGAGGCCAGCGTCGCCATCATTGAGGACGACCTGCGTCTCACGCAGGATTATGAAAAGCAGCTCGCAGGAGCCGTCACCGCTGGCACCGCCTTCCGCGCCGACCTGCTCCGCGTCAAAACGCAGGTTTCACGCGCCAAGCTCGCGATTCGTCAGGAACAAGAGAAGCGCGATCTCGCCGCCGCCGCGCTCTCTGAAACGCTGCGCCTGCCGCCGCAGACCGAACTCCGCCCCGCGAAGGCCGATCTCGTGCCCGTGCGCCTCAACGGCAAAACCGGCGTCGCCACGCTGCTTTCCCAGGCCGCGCAGAACCGCCCGGAGATGAAAGCGGCCTCCGCCGTCAGCACCGCCGCTCAGCTTGAGCGTGACCGCGCCCGCATCGCCCCGCTGATTCCGAGCGTGCAGGCCGGGTACAGCTTCGGCGGCCTGGGTGGCGGCTTCAACGGCCAGATGGGCGGCTTTGACGACACACAGGACATGTACATCGGCCTGGGTTGGAAAATCGGCCCCGGCGGACTCTTTGACCGGCAGCGTCAAGTCATCGCCAACAGCCGCGAAGAGGCCACCCAGCTCCAAACCGGTCAGATCAAGGCCGCCATCGGTCGCGAGGTCGTCGAAGCCGCCGCGAAAGCCCAGAGCGCTCACGACCAGATCGCCATCAACGATGAAGCCGTGACCGCCGCCGAGGAAATGGTCAAACTCGCCAAAGAACGTCAGGCCAGCCAGCTCGGCGTTGTGCTCGAATACCTGCTGGCCCGCGAAGAACTCACCCGCGCCCGCCAAAGCCGCGTGCAGTCCGTGACGAATTTCAATAAGGCCCAGCACGAGCTGAAGCGTGCGGTGGGAAGATAAACCGGCGATCTTGGAGGCGGAGAATTTTCCTGTCCGGTTTCCCCCTCTCGCGTGAGATAGTGGGATCGCATGAATCTCGCCGAAACCCACGCCGCCCAGGTCTTCCTCTCCCATCACGACTTTGTGAAGGGCGTGGCGCTGAAGTACGCGCCGTGGCCGGGCCTCATGGACGACATCACACAGCAGGTGTTTCTCGAATTCATGGCGAAGGAGTCGAAATGGGATCTCAGCAACGACGCGCGCCCGCTTCTGGCCACGATGACGCGCCACATCGCCATGCGGCTGTGGCGGGAGCGCACGCGGCAGCAGCCGGAGGTGGTGCAAAAGCTCGCGGATCACATTCGATTGCTGGCGGAGGAACGTGAGAAGCCGCCGCGCTACGAGGACGAGATCGGCTTGCTGCGCTCCTGCCTGCAAAAGCTGCCGGAGAAAAGCCGCGAACTCGTGGAACTCTACTATTACAACGAGATAGGCACGCCGGAGATCGCGGAGCAGATCAACATGAAGGCGGACACGGTCTGCCGGGCACTTTCTCGTGTGCGCGAAAAACTGCGAGAGTGCATCCAGCAATCCATGAACCAAGGAGGCCACGCGCATGCTTGATTCAGACACCATGATCCAACACTACCTCGAAGGCACGCTCAGCGATGCCGAGGCGGAGCAGTTGCTTGAGCTGCTCAAAGCGCAGCCAGAATTGGGCGAAAAGCTGATCCAGCACTTCGAGATGGACGCCATGCTGCGCGCCACGAAGCCTTTGGCCGCGAACAACATCATCCGGCCCGCCTTGCTGCCGAAACGCCGCTTCACATTTGCCACCGTCACCAGCGTGGCCGCGATGGCAGCCTGCATCACGCTGCTTGGCACTTGGCTCGTGCTGCCGTGGCTGAAATCGGACGTGGAAGAGACCACCGCCTCGGTCGCGGTGCTCACTCGCGGCGTGAATCTCGAATGGGAATCCGCCGCCATCACACCGGGCACGCCGCTTTCGCCGGGGCTGCTCAAATGGAAGTCCGGCATCGCGCAGATCGAGTTTTATCAAGGT
>Ga0209573_1001853_pt1 | contig 29843 bp, 30 predicted proteins | sample TNRBio252014_DNA_FD_185870 | JGI IMG/M metagenome (GOLD analysis project Ga0209573, IMG submission 185870) | Wastewater treatment Type I Accumulibacter community from EBPR Bioreactor in Madison, WI, USA - TNR Reactor_6/25/2014_ DNA (SPAdes)... | ecosystem: Engineered > Bioreactor > EBPR >...
GATGTGATATTGGAAATAACTTCGCCGAAAGCGCATGACCTCCAAAGGCGACGCACCGTGTGTGTTGCCAGCATGCGGGACGGTGCATGCGGAGGCGAAAAGTTCAAGTTCGACATCGGGACGTTTGAAGGACAGGTCGCCATACACCCGGAGCGGAAAGACAACGTGCCGTCAGCGCTGGGCAAGGACGCTGGCCGCGTATTGAGCGCAAGACATATTGAATTGCTGAGAAACCTAGAGGCGTGGTCCCCGGAGTATGGCGCTTGCACCGATACGAACGATCAGCAGGCTGTGTACGGCATAAGCCTTGAACAGATGGTCGATTGCGAGTTTGAGGCCAAGAATACCGGCATAGTCGAAACCGACAGAGCCGCGATGCAGCGAACGAAAGACCGGATACGCAAACAGGTTGGCCGTGATGGCTTATTCAGACTGGCGGAGTTGGGACTGTGCGAGCGGTACGAGGTAAACGACAAAGCGCATTTTCGTCCGGTTACGGATTGGGACGCGATGACGCAGCGTGTTGCGAAGCTTGCTCGTGAAGCGGACTATAAATCCGCAGCGACGAAACAGCGCGAGCGAGTCAACCAGCTTTACGCCGATGTCGAGCGGAAAGACGAGGCTATGCCGCTGGCGGTATTCAGCGCGTTTGCTCAGGCCGCGATCCGCATCCGACAATTTGACGATTTGCGTAACCGGCTTTCCTGACGCATGCGCGTATCGCGACGGCTTTGTTTGCCAAGCGCAATTTGCGCAGCTGACGTTGCCCCCAAGAATTATCCAGTTTGGAGTTCGCTCCGAGGGTTTGACTTCATGCCTGTGTTTGGGTGACGGGGATTGAATGTGCTGGCGAATGCCGAAGGGGTCTGCCAGTTCAGTTTTGAGTGCGGGCGCAATCCGTTGTAGTCGGCGCGCCAGATGGCCAGGACGGCCCGGGCGCGGCTGAGTGACGAGAACAGCGTCTCGTTCAGGAGTTCGTCGCGCAGGCGGCCATTAAAGCTCTCGATGAAGCCGTTTTGCATCGGCTTGCCGGGCGCGATGTAATGCCATTCGACCTTGGCGTCGCCGGCCCAGCCGAGGATGGCGTTTGAGGTGAACTCCGAGCCATTGTCGCTGACAATCATCTGCGGCTTTCCCCGGCTGGCGATCAGGCGATCCAGTTCGCGCGCAACCCGGACACCACCGAGCGAGGTTTCCGCCACCAGCGTCAGGCATTCGCGCGTGCAGTCATCGACAACAGCCAGGATACGGAAACGGCGGCCATCGGTGAGTTGGTCCGAGACAAAGTCGAGGCTCCAGCGCTCGTTGGGCCGCAGAGGGATCAGCATCGGCGCGCGCGTCCCGATAGCCCGTTTGCGGCCACCGCGCCGCCGCACGGCGAGCTTCTCCTCGCGATACAGCCGGAACAGCTTCTTGTGATTCACAACAAGACCCTCGCGCTTGAGAAGCACATGCAGGCGCCGATAGCCGAAACGCCTGCGTTTATGGGCGATCGCCTTCATGCGTTCGCGCAGCACCGCATCGTCCGGACGCACTGACTTGTATCGCATTGTCATCCGGCAAGAGCCGATGGTTTTACACGCCCGCCGTTCGCTCATCCCGTGGTTCGCCACAAGATGTGCGACAGCTTTCCGCTCGGCTGCGGGCGTCACCACTTCTTTCCCAGCAAATCCTTCAACGCCACATTGTCGAGCATGGCGTCAGCCAACATGCGCTTCAACTTGCCGTTCTCGTCCTCAAGCGCCCGCAGCCGTTTGGCCTCGGACACATCCATGCCGCCGAACCTGGCTTTCCATTTGTAGATGCTGGCGTCGCTGACGCCGTGCTTGCGGCAAAGGTCAGAAACCGCGACACCCGCCTCGTGCTCCTTCAAAATGCCGATGATCTGTTCTTCCGAAAAGCGACTGCGCTTCATGCTCTGGTCCTCACATTGGGCCAGAACGAACTTCAATCCGGATTAACCTAAAGGGGCAATGTCACAGCTCATCCAAATTGTCGATAGGCCACTCTCGCTGCCGATGTTCTTTCAAGCTGGCAGCCCCCTATGTTGCATGTCGGACGGATGGACACTCGCGCGTGTAGCTCCTTAGGAGAGTCGCACACACGCTTGTCCGTGTCCGTCTCCCGATTCCGAGAGGCGTGGCCAAATAGGCAAAACAGACGCTTCCCGCTATTCAGGCTTCAATGATTTGAAAGCCCGACGCAGCGCTCGTACTCCTGGATGTGCCATCCTTCGGTCGTTTCAATTACTTTCATTACGACGGTCGATATCTGCTTCAAAGTCATTTTGCCTTCGTTAGTATACTCGGCGATCATGCCCGCCGCGTAGGACGCTCGCTCAGTCTTGCAGTCTTCCTCGTAGCTCCTTTTCAATAGATCGACAGACGCGCCGACGCTGCACCACGCTTGCGCAAAATCGCTGAGACATTTCGAGTACGTTGCTGACGGCGGTTCATTGGCCGTCGCCGTAGTCGAAATAAGGGGTAAGAGAACGCACCCTGCGCTGGCGAGTTTTCGCGTACTGATCAAGGCATACGCCATCATGTCGCCTCCCAGCAGGGCATAGAACATGGAAAGCTGTTGCCTGGATGTGGGTGACGCTTTCGCTTGGGCGATGACATCCCTAGTCCTGTACATACAAGCCATCCACGACCCAACCATTGCGGCCATACGCCTTTTCTGTCCAACTGCAAAAGTCAGGTATTGCGCCTGCGTCGAGTTCTGCCGCGCGACTGCCCTCTAAGACCTGTCGTTCGGCCAGCTGTCTCGCCCAAGATTCTGGAGGTAGGGCGTGAATTGTAATCGCGTATCGCTGCGCTGCCTCTCGACCGATTCCTAGAATTCTCTCTGTGGTTTGTCCGTCAATCTGGCGGTCACACATGGACGCGGCTGCTGTCGAGTAGCCGAATGTAAAGGTGATGTGCCGCGCCGTGCCGATATCGCCACCAACGTTGGCCGGATCATGCCCGATACCGCGTACCACGTCATAGAAATTACACTTGTGAAAAAACAAGGAGTCCGAGTCGCTTCTCAGCACCATGCGAAGCGCATCTTTCTCGTCCCGTATCACTAAGGTCTGAGATGATCCCGAGCCATTTGAAACAAGCTTTGCGCCGGTGGGAGTGACTTCTTGCACGCGATAGCGGGCTACAAACGGGGGATCGCTTCCGCTTAACTCAAACCCACCGTCAGAATGCAATTCCCAGTACAGACTGCCACGATGATAGGCCATGCATGTTTCATCGTCCCCCCAAATGCCAACATACTTCTCAGGTACGTTTCCCTGAGCAAATGTTGGAAGAGCAGTGCCGCCTGCCAGAACCAGGACGCTTAGTGACGACAACCCGCGCGAAATCATCGAGCGTTCCACGGCAGGTTTGTCCATCTGCCATATCGCATCTCGTCAGCTAACCATTTGCGCGCAGCATCGAAACCGACGTACCACAACCCGGCGATAGGCAAGCTTACCGCGAGCGTGAAGACCGCGCCAAATAAGCGCCCCTCATTCAGGGCTTGATAGGCGAAGTAGATCGGCGCTGCTACTGCAACCAGCCCCCAGATTCCGAGCAATGCCACGCAGCTTACGACGCGCAGCCAATAGTAGCGGGTTAGGACGTACAGGCCAGCGAGCAGAAGCCCGGTGCCTATGACCTGCTGTATTGGCGACATTGGTACCTCACCCCCCTTTAGAAAATATGGAATAAAATACACGGCCGATCAAGTCGAACGCCGCTCCATCATTTCAGATGGAGATACGCAAGTTGGTCGGGATCAATGTACGAAAACACCGCATGGCGGCGGGTATTTCGCAAGAGGAGCTAGCCGCCCGGATGAACGTCGATCAGGGATACGTCAGCAAGTTAGAGGCCGGCCAGCGCAACCCGACAATCAAGACTGTTGGCGATACTGCGATTGCGCTCGGTATTCCCGCTGCCCTGCTCTTTTCATTGCCGCGCAAGTAGACGGCTTGTCCAACTGAATTTCTGAAAATTTTTCAAATAGATCGGGCTAAGGCGCAATACCGCGTTGATTGTCACGTTAGCCCCCCACCCCTGTCCCCCATACGCCTGGCGACGCTTTCGCAGAAGTCAAAACGATTGCTGCGTTCGAGGCGAAGAAGGCGGCTGAAATGCCACGGGGTGGCGACAGGGTGGCGACACAACGCATAACGCAAAACGGCCACCCGAAGGCGACCGTTTTAACTGCTTGATTTCCGGAGGAAAACTGGAGCGGGTGAAGCGATTCGAACGCTCGACCCCAACCTTGGCAAGGTTGTGCTCTACCCCTGAGCTACACCCGCTCGCACAGCCCGAAGGCCGTAAGCCGCGCCTATATGACCGAAGAGCTTGCCGATTGCAACAGCAATTCGCAAGTCTCGAACTAACTGAACGAGCGGGCATTGCGGCGAGGCTTCGGCAGCTTGCCTGAACGATGTTGCATGCTAAATGACCGCATCCGAAAGGGAGGATGATTATGCCAATCGGCAAGGATGAATTGTTGGTCTATCTTGAGAAGGAGGGCCTGAAGACGACAACAGTCGACCATCCGCCGCTTGCAACGGTCGCCGATTCGCAGGCTCTGCGCGGGCAAATCGAGGGGGGACACACCAAAAACCTGTTCTTGAAGGACAAGAAGAGCCGTCATTTTCTAGTAAGCGTCGAGGAGGACGCGACAGTGGACCTGAAGGCGATCCACCAACTGATCGGCGCGCAGGGCCGGGTATCTTTCGGCAATGCAGAGGCCATGATGGCTCTTCTTGGAGTGTTGCCGGGAGCGGTAACGCTATTTGGAGCAATCAACGATCAGGACCGCCAGGTGACGGTTGTGATTGACGTAGCCCTGATGGAACACGAAGTTATTAATGCGCATCCGCTTGTGAATACCGCGACAACTTCCATCGGCCGGGATGATCTCAAGCGCTTTCTCGTCTTGACGGGCCATGAACCTGTCATCTTGAAAGTTGCCGACTGATCGCCACATGGTGCGCAAGAGAGATGAGGACCAGATTATGAGTCAATCCGGAAACCCGTACGGCGGTGGTTCGTCTTATACCGTCAGCTATGGCGGCGGCCCCGCGCAGGGCGCCGGGAACGGTGCAACACCGGTGACCGGAGATCTGATCAAGGATACGACGACGGCGGGTTTTGCCGACGACGTCGTAAAAGACTCGCGCAACCAGCCGGTACTGGTTGATTTCTGGGCGCCATGGTGCGGACCCTGCAAACAACTGACGCCTGTGCTTGAAAAAGCCGTTCGCGAAGCAGGCGGCAAGGTGAAGCTGGTCAAGATGAATATTGACGAACATCCATCGATCGCCGGCCAACTTGGCATCCAGTCGATCCCGGCTGTTATTGCCTTCAAAGACGGTAAGCCGGTTGATGGTTTTATGGGCGCCGTGCCGGAGAGCCAGATCACCGATTTTATCAAGCGGCTTGGCGGAGACGACGCCAAAGAGGCGATTGCGGATGCGTTGGCTGCGGCCCAAGAAGCGCAGGACGTCAATGATGTGCAGACCGCAGCACAGATCTATGCGGCCGTCCTGGAGCAGGCGCCCGATACGGTCGCTGCGATCGCGGGACTTGCCAGTTTGCAGTTTGCGGCAGGCGATACAGCCGCTGCGGCCGCCACTTTAGCCACTGTGCCGTCCGCCCAGGCGAACGCGCCCGAAATCGCAGCGGTCAAAGCCCGGATGGCTCTGGCCGAGCAAGCTGCAGCGCTGGATGACGGCGCCGAGCTGGAACGCAGGGTCGTCGACAATCCGAAAGACTTTCAAGCGCGTTTTGATCTCGCGATGAGCCAAAACTCCAAGGGAGACCGCACTGCGGCGGCTGACAATCTCCTCGCAATCGTCAAGGCCGATAGAACCTGGAACGACGATGGCGCGCGGGCGCAGCTTCTCAAACTCTTCGAGGCCTGGGGTCCAATGGATGAAGCGACGCTGGCGGCGCGACGTAAACTCTCGTCGTTGCTGTTTTCGTAACACTGGGCAGTTTGACGCGCCGTATTGATGACGTCACTGCTGTTGCAGCGTGATATACTCTGGCTACGGAGTAGCGAAATGCAGGTTGGAAACGCACGCTACAGAGTACTGAAGGATTTTCCCGGCGTCGCGCCAGTTTTTCCACTGACTGGCGCGTTGTTGCTGCCGGGCAGCCGGATGCCGCTCAACATATTTGAGCCGCGTTATCTCGCGATGATTGATGCGTCTCTAGCTGGTCCGCGTGTGATCGGCATGGTGCAGCCTTCGCTCGACGGAAGAACAAATTCTGTTGGGGAGCCACAGCTCAGCTCCATTGGGTGCCTCGGGCGCATTACGTCGCTGACTGAAACCGGCGACGGCCGATATGTTCTGGCGCTTGATGGAATTTGCCGCTTTCGTCTGGGTGAAGAGATTGTCTCTCGCTTGCCCTACCGGCAATGTCATATTGCCCCGATGCTGGCGGATCTTGAACAGGAAATAGAAGCAGATCAGGTTGACAGGATAAGTCTACTTAAGACGTTGCGCGATTATGTCGATGCCAATGGCTTCCAGGTTGACTGGGATAATATCTCGCGTGCCGGAAATGCGACATTGGTCAATGCGTTGTCGATGATGGCTCCTTATGGTCCTGCAGAAAAGCAGGCGTTGCTTGAGGCGCCGGACCTGAAGACGCGCGCAGCCATGTTGGTGGCGCTTGCCGAGATAGAGCTGGCGCGTGATGGTGATGGTCCGCCGTCAAATCTGCAATAGTGGCAGGTGGGATCAAGGCGAATGTCAAGCAAATATTCTAAGGCCCGCTCGCGCGCTGTGAAAAGGGATGTCTGTGTTGCGCTCCTGGAGCTGCTTGCTTGTCCGCTGACCAAAGGACCTCTGATATATGATATCGAGCGCAATGAACTCGTGTCGAGGACGGCGCGGCTTGCCTATCCCGTGCGGGACGGCATTCCCGTGATGCTGCCTTCTGAAGCGAGAACCGTCGATGCGGTCGAAGATGGTGCGTCGAGGTAGGTCCGCAATCCCGACAGGTGCGGGAACGATCACTGAAAATTGCGACCTTTTGGCATTACCGCAGCGACTTCCTTTCCCGTAGCGGGGCCTTCTGTCAGTTTCCTGTTTTGGATGATCGATCCAGACCTGTGCTTCTTGCGGCGATCCTCGTCAATGCCGCGCTTAATTTCGTCAGTCGGTCCGTAAGATTCGGGCATTTTCGCCTTCTCTGAAAGGCTGGACAGCCATGAAGTAAGATCCTCCATGGCGGTGGCGACTATGTGTATGACGCCAGATTCAGACTGAAGCTTACCGGTGACGCTAACAAAGCGGGCGCCCATAACAATCGGCCTGAACCGGTCAAAACCGCGTGCCCAGATGATGATGTTGGCGATGCCGCCCTCATCTTCAAGGGTGAGGAAGATGGCGTTACCCTTACCCGGTCGCTGACGCACCAGCACAAGTCCGGCGACGGAGACGCACGACCCGTCCGGTATTGAAGGCAAACATGCGTTCGGGGTGATACCCGCATGGTCAAGCCGCCTGCGCAAGAAGTGGACCGGATGGGCCTTTAGCGACAGGCCAAGCGTCCGGTAATCATGGATGGTATGTTCGCTTGGCGGCATGACCGGCAACGGCGTAGGAGGCTCATGATTGCGCAAGGTTTGATTGGGACGATTGAGGAGAGGCAACTCGTCTTCAGCTGTGTGTCCATCAAGCGCGCGCACCGCCCAGATTGCGGTGCGGCGGTCGAGCCCGAAAGACCGAAAGGCGTTAGCCTGCGCCAGCTTTTCAAGCTCATTTGCATTCAGGCCCGAGCGTAGCCAGAGATCATACAAGCTGACATAACCATCGCCGCGCTGAACTGTAGCCTTGCGCAGGCTCTCTTCAGTCAGACCCTTGATCTGCCGGAGGCCTAGCCGAACCGCGCAGCGCGTTTTGATTACACCCAGCATTTCGGCGTGGCGCGGTTCGATGCGGGCACAATCAAACGCCGCTTCTTCCAGAGTGCAGTCCCATTCAGAGTGATTGATATCGACCGGGCGAACTTCAACGCCATGTTCGCGCGCATCACGCACCAATTGTGCAGGGGCATAAAAACCCATGGGCTGGGCGTTCAGGATGCCGACGCAGAATACATCGGGATAATAGACCTTAAGCCAGCAGGAACTATAGACTAGCAGGGCGAAAGAAGCGGCGTGGCTTTCGGGGAATCCATACTCGCCAAATCCTTCAATCTGCTTGAAGCAACGCTCGGCAAAGTCTTGCTCGTAACCACGTTTCGTCATGCCGTCGATCATCCGCCGGCGATAGTTGCCGATCGTGCCGGTTCGCTTGAACGTCGCCATGGCGCGACGCAACTGGTCGGCTTCGCCGGGCGAAAACCCCCCCGCCTCAATGGCGATCCGCATCGCCTGCTCCTGAAACAGAGGCACGCCAAGCGTCTTGTCGAGAATCTCTTCAAGCTCGGGCTTCGGATAGGTGACCTTCTCTTTCTTTTGCCGACGCCGCAAATAGGGGTGGACCATGTCGCCCTGGATCGGGCCGGGCCGGACAATTGCTACTTCGATTACCAGATCGTAGAACTCGCGCGGCCTCAGGCGCGGCAGCATCGACATCTGGGCGCGGCTTTCGATCTGAAAAACGCCCAGCGTGTCGGCCCGGCAGATCATGTCGTAAACGCGCGGATCCTCCGCCGGAATGGTCGCAAGCGTCAGGGGCCGGTCGTAATGTTCTTCCAGCAAGGTCAGGCATTTGCGCAGGCAGGTCAGCATGCCAAGCGCCAGGATATCGACTTTTAGTATCTTGATCGCGTCGAGATCGTCCTTGTCCCACTCGACCATCTTGCGCTCGTCCATCGCCGTCTTGACGATCGGCACGATCTCGTCGAGCCGGTCGCGGGTGATGACGAATCCGCCGACATGCTGCGAGAGATGGCGTGGAAAACCGACGATCTCGTTGGCGCGCTCGAAGACAAGGCGGGTGGTCAAATCGGCTTTGTCCAGACCGGCGGCCGCAGCCTCCCGTTCGCCCAGTTCTGAAGAGGACCAACCCCAGATGGAGCCGGACATGGCGCTTTGCGCATCATCGGAAAGCCCCATCGCCTTGGCCACTTCGCGCATGGCCGAGCGCCCGCGATAGGTGACCACCGAGGCGGCCAGCGCGGTGCGCCTGGAACTGTATTTTTCATAGATATAGGCCATGACCTCGCCACGCCGTTCGTGCTCGAAATCGACATCGATGTCGGGCGGTTCGTTGCGCTCCTTCGAGATGAACCGTTCAAACAGGACGTTGACGATATGCGGTCCGACTTCGGTGACGCCGATGCAATAACAAATCAACGAGTTGGCCGCCGAACCACGTCCCTGACATAGAATGCCTTTCGAGCGCGCGAATTTCACAATGTCATGGACGGTCAAAAAATAGAGCGCGTATTTGAGCTCGCCGACCGTCTTCAACTCGTGCTCGATGATGCGGCGGTTCTTCTCCGAAAGCCCTTCGGGGAAGCGAACCTTGGCCCCCGCCCAGGTCAGCCGCTCCAGTTCCTCCTGCGGCGGCAGGCCGGATTCAGTGGGTTCGTCGGGATAGTTATATTGCAGCTCGGCCAGCGAGAATCCAAGCTCGGCGGAAAATCGCAAGGTCTCGGCCAGCGCCTGTGGGTGACGGCGAAACAGCCGCGCCATTTCGCGCGGGGTCTTGAGGTGCCGTTCGGCGTTCGCCTCAAGCGCAAAACCGGCTTCGGCGACAGTCGTCTTCAACCGGATGGCGCTCAACGTGTCCTGCAAGGGACGCCGCTCCGGCGCATGGTAGAGCACGTCATTGACGGCCATCAAAGACAGGCTGGCGTCATCGGCCAGAGCAGCGGCCTGCTCGATGCGGAAACGGCCATCGCCGCCATAATCGGGAGCTATGGCAAGCCGCAATGCGGCGCCGAAACGATCCCTCAAACGGCGCAGCAGCGGCAGCAGCGCACCAGGCTGTTCCAACGCCTGTGGCAGCACCGCGAGCGCCATACGGTCTCCCCAGCAAAACAGGTCCTCCAGCAGCAGATCGGGCGCACCCTTCTCGCCACGCGTATTCGCGTCCGTCAGCATGCGGCATAGATGCCCCCAGCCGGCGCGATCACGCGGATAGGCGAGAATGTCAGGCGCGCCATCAGAAAAGACCAGCCGGCAGCCCGGATGATAGCGCAGGCCGCCAGCCTCGGCCTGTTTCCAGGCGCGAACGACCCCGGCGACGGTGTTGCGGTCCGCCAGGCCGACCGCCGAAAGACCGAGCATACCGGCGGTGACCATTAGTTCTTCGGCGGCGGAAGCGCCGCGCAGAAATGAAAAATTCGATTGCACGGCAAATTCGGCATAGGCGGGTTCAGGCAGTGCGCTCATGCAAATACGCCATGCATGAACCAGCGCGGCGCAGCTTCTGGATCGTCGTAGAACCCCTGCCGGTAAAGCCAGTAGCGTCGCCCCGAATCGTCCTCGACACGGAAATAGTCGCGCGTGCCTGACTGGCCGTCTCGCCACCATTCGGGGGCGATGCGCTCTGGCCCCTCAGCGGCTGCAACGCGGTAGGAGGCGCGCCGCCAGCGGAAATGGGATGGCGGACCTTCCGGTACCTCGGCAGAGGTGATGTCGATGCTTTCAGGGTGGTCGAACAGGCGGATCGGCCGTTGCCGGGCAGCGGTTGCGAGAGCCGCCAAGCCGGGCGGTGGGGCCGACCGGGCGGAAGAGCTATGCAGAGCGGAACTATGTTGGGCGCACAGGGACACAGGCCGCGCCGCGCGTTCGGGTATATGACTTTCGACCATTTGTGGCCGGGTCAGCGCCCGTTCGCCAAGCCGGGCGCGCACCTTGTCGGCAAACAACGTCATGTCGCCGTCGCGGTCGGGGCCGGCGGCATCGAGCCTGACCTGTTCTTCTTCGAGAGGCGCTGCCGCCATCACAGCCAACCGCACCAGATCGAAACCAAAACCGGCGTCGAGATCAGGCGCGCAAACGGATAGTTTTTCGTGAAACAGGCGGCGGATCACGGCAGGATCGCGCGACGGGCGCGATGTGGCGACGTTGATGCGCGCAACTGCGCCGTCAACGCGAAACAGCTGAAGCTGCAGCAATTGGGCGCCCTCGCCGCGCCGCTCCAACTCGCTCTTGAGCTGTCGTGACAAGGCTGTGACGAGTGTCTCGATATCTTCCATCAGGGCGATTGGTTCTGCAAAATGCCGCTCCATTATGAGTGCCGGAACGGCCAGTCGCGGGGAAATCGGTTCATCGACGCGTCCGAGCGCCTGATCGATACGCAAGGTTACGATCTTGCCGAAACGGCGCACCAGGGGCGCACGGGGCAGGTCGAGTATAGCGCCGGCAAAGCGCAGGCCGACGCTTTCGAGCCCGGCGCAGATTTTTGCGTTGAGCCGCAATGCGGCCAGCGGCAAGGACGCGATCGAGCCGGCCTCCTCACCCTGTTCGATGACCGAATCGGTCCCGTAACGAGCGGCGGCCCATGCCGCTCCCGGCGTGGAGGCAAGAACGGCGCGCACTTCAAAACCCTGATGAAAAAAACGCGCCAGCAGATCGTCCAGCAGCGCGCGTTCGCCGCCAAACAGATGCGCGCAGCCAGTGATGTCGAGGAACAGACCGTCTTCGCCATCCAGCGCAACCAGCGGCGTGTAGCGGTCGCACCAGTCGGCCAGCGCCTCAAGCAGACGGCGGTCGGCTTCAGGCTCGGCTTCGATCACTTCCACCGATGTGTGCATGGCGCGGGCTTCAGCGATGCCGAGGCCGCACCGCAACCCAAGCGCTGCGGCGCGCTCATCAAGCGCTGCGACGCGCTGCGTGTTGTTCTCGCGGCTGCTGAACAGCAATGGCGGCTGCGTCGCGGGCATACGGGAACGCCACGACCGGCCGAAGCGCTGGCGCAAGACGCGCTCCGCCGGCAGGCGCGGGAACCAGAGCGCGAGGATACGCTGGTGCTGCTTGTTCGCAAAAAGCGTCATGGGTCCATTCCAGCATCAAGGAGGTGGCGGCGAGGGCGGCTCGGCTTTTGTCGATGGAGACATGGAAAGCCGGCGGGCCAATCGACCCGGTAAGCGGCCCGGCAATGGTTCGCCGCTTGGTTGCAGGCCCGGCGCGTACAAGCAGCCGCAAGGGGGCCGCAGTCGGCTGCGCAGTGCCCGATTGGCGCAGCAGGAACAGCGGGTGACCAGCAATCAGGGTGCGGCGATGCAGCCGGCGCGTAGCGGTTAGATCAAGCGCCGCCGGCGAGCCGCGCAACTCGACCAGAATGCTTGAGAAAACGCCGGCATTCGCCGCTTCTTCGGCAAGCCACAAGACGTCGGTCAGTTTGGTGGCTTCGGCAAAAATGAGATCTTGTGGCGACAGGCCGAAACGACCCGCCAGACCCGGCGCATAAGGCCGTCCTGTCTCACTGATCATCTCTGTTGTGGCGATCCACAGCAGCGGGGCGCGCTGCTTTTGCCGCATAGCTGTCAGCCGCGCCAAAGCCAGCGCGAAACCGGAGACGGCGCCGCCATCGCGCACGGCCTGCCCGTGCAGCTCTACAAGGCCCGCCTGGGGCAAGCCGCCGCCAAGCGCTGCGTCGAAGCGCCCGACGCCAGTTGGCGAGACCGGCAGGCGCAGCCGGAGATCGCCAGCCTGAGGCGTCTCCAGCCGCTCGGGCAGACGGCCCTCAATCCGGGCTATGGCATGACGCAGGGCAAAAAACGTCTCCTGCGCCAAGGCGGGTTTTGCCATGACGGTTACGCTTTCGATGTGTGTTCGTGTTATGTTCCTATGGATTCCAGAGGCCCGATAAAGAGTCAAGACGAGTCTGAAAAGAATTTATTCCTGTTTTGGAGGACGCTCTCGCCGAATTGACCGACTGTCCAGTAAAACCCTCGAAAGCGAGGGACGGAACGGCTATATGCGGCGCAAAGGAATATGCATGGCCCGCATCTATCAGACCCGCGCCTGGAGCGAACAATTATCACCGTCGATAGACGAGCTGGAATTACTGGCGCTCGAAGCCTACGCCAACCTGCCGGAAGAGTTCCGCAAGCTGACCGGCGAGATCGTTATCCAGATTGCCGAATTTCCGACTGACGAGATCATGGACGATCTGTCGCTGGAAACCCCGTTCGACCTGCTTGGCCTGTTTGAAGGCCGCGGGGTTGCCGAGCGCTGGAACCCGGCCACCGGGGAGGGGCCAAACCGGGTGACGCTATACCGCCGCGCCATTCTCGATTACTGGGCGGAGAATGAGGAGACGATGGGCGACATCGTCACCCATATTCTGGTCCATGAGATCGGCCACCATTTTGGCCTGTCTGACGAGGATATGGAAAAGATCGAAGAGGGCGCGGGGTAGGGAGGGTCTTTTTTCGGCCTCACGCGTGTTCGCTGCGCTCACCGCTCCGGCGGGGCGCGCCAAAAGACGCGGCGCACGGTCGTGCTTGCGAACCTGCGGTTCGTAAGGCCGCTCCAATCTTGCTCACACTCATTGGCTGTGTTTGCAGTTCCGAGGCGTGCGTTGGCTCTTTTCGCTATCCGATGCCCTGTGGCGCCACCGTTCTATTGCCTCACGCGTGTTCGCTGCGCTCACCGCTTGAATATGCTTTGCGCGCTACGCGTCACGACAGGGCGCGCCAAAAGACGCGGCGCTCGGTCGTGCTTGCGCGCCTGCGGCTCGTCGCGCCAGGCGCTATTGTTCGCCTAGCTTCATCTCCGGATCATATTCTTTGCCCTCGACATCTTTCACGACGGCCTGGCCGCAACGCATGACCTTCTCCTTGGCGTCGTAGGCGTAGGTTGGCGAGCCGTAGAGATGCCAGCCCTTGTTCAGCGCCGCTGTGACCCGGTGGCAGAACTGTGAATCATCCACATTGGTAATGAAACGATAGACTCTCATGGTCTGTCTCCTGTGACGTTCGCCCTGGCCAGAAGGCGTTCGGCCTGGGCTAGATGCAGCCGCTCAACCATGCGGCCATCGATTGAAATGACGCCCTTGCCGGCGTTTTCCGGCAATGCAAAGGCGGCCTGAACCTTCTTCGCCTCCCCGACTGCTTCAGCAGATGGCGAAAACGCCTTGTTGGCGGCCTCGATCTGCGCCGGATGGATCAGTGTCTTGCCGTCAAAACCCATAGCGGCGCTCTCCATGCATTCGCGGGAAAAGGCGTCGAGATCGCGGAAATCATTGCAGGGTCCGTCAATGACATCGAGACCGCCGGCGCGGCCGGCGACAACGATCTGGGCCAGGTAAGGCGCGATGTAGCGCCGGTCCGGCGTCGCTAAAACTCCGATCTCCTTGGCGAGATCGTTTGTGCCGGCGACAAAGGCGGTGACGCGCGCGGCGCGGTCGCGGCCAAACTCGGCCAGATGACCCAGGTTGAGAATGGCTTTCGGCGTTTCGATCATCGCCCAGATGCGAATGTCGGCGTCGACGTCGTCCAGCGCATCATCGACATCTTGAATATCGCGGGCGACATTGACCTTGGGGATCAGGATGGCGTCAGGACGGCAGGCGCAGGCGGCGAGAAGATCTTCCGTACCCCATTCGCTTGATAGCGCATTGATGCGGATAATGCGCTCTTGCCGCTGCTGCGGCGCATTGGCGAAATAGTTGCGCAGCGCCTCGCGGGCAGCATCCTTTTCAGCCGGAGCAACCGAGTCCTCCAGGTCAAAAATCACCGCATCACAGGCGAGCCCGGGCAGCTTGGCGATCGCCTTGGCGTTGGACGCCGGTACGTAGAGGACGGAACGGCGGGGGCGGTCTTGTCGTGTCATGGGGCGTTCTATGCCAGCGCCGGGCCAATCATGGCAAGCGGCTCGTTTCTGCACGAACTCTGCACATATCTGTGCGGCGTCTGCCAGCCTTGGCCCGAATGCCGGCAATGACGGGTGGCAAGGGTGCAATCATGAGAAGCAGGACCCCTGTCGCGCCTGGCCACTTGCCTAAAAGCATTATTCAGGATGGCTGGTGGCTGGCCTGCCAGGTGAATACGTCGAGCGTTGCGCGGAAACGCCCATCTTCTGACGTTATCGTAATGGCCAGATGCCCGGCGGGCAGGCCCGCATTTGAGTGAGGGACAGATAAATGAGCCATTCCGTTCTCGTCGCCGACGACGATCCGCATATTCGCGATGTCATCTGTTTTGCGCTGACCAAGGCCGGCATGACGGCGACGGCCGTTGCAGACGGTGAGGCGGCGCTGTCGCGCGCGCAGGCAAGTCCACCCGACCTGATCGTGCTCGATGTCGGGATGCCGAAAATGGACGGGCTCGACGTTTGCCGGGAGCTCCGCAAAAGCTCGAACACGCCGATCCTGTTTCTATCGGCGCGAGACGAGGAAATCGACCGGGTGCTGGGACTTGAAATGGGCGGCGACGATTATGTCACCAAACCGTTCAGCCCGCGCGAACTCGTGGCGCGGGTCAATGTCATCCTGCGCCGGGCAAACAGCAAAGCTGACGCTGAAGCGCCGCCGCTTTTGACGCACGGCCGGCTGACGCTGGACCTGGCGCGACGCATCGCCAGCTATGGCGGCGAGCCACTGGAGCTGACCGCGCTGGAATTCGCTATCCTGGCGAGGCTGATGGACAAACCGGGTCATGTGCTCGACCGGGCAACAATCGTGGCGCAGGCCTACCCCAAAAACGTCCATGTCGCCGACCGGACCGTTGACAGCCACATCCGCAATATCCGGGCCAAGCTGGCGAAGGCCGGCTGCGCCGACGGCGTTGAAACGGTTAACCGCGTCGGGTTCCGGATCGGCCCATGCGGCGGTTGATTGGAGGATGGAGACCGCGTCTGTCGACCGTCATCGCCAGCATCCTTATTACCGTGCTGACGCTGCCGCTGGTCGGGCTGTTTTTCTTCCGGCTCTACGAAAATACCCTTATCCGGCAAACCGAAGGTGAACTGATCGCGCAGGCGGCTGCGATCGCTGCGAGCTTTGCGCTGGAAACTGAAGAGGCCGCGATCAGCGAAACAAAGCTTGGTCCGCCGGTCCAGTTTGCGCCGCCGCCCTCCGGGATGAAACCGGCGGAGCAATATCAGGCCGGGCGGCGGATGTTTCTGGTGTATGGCCGCTATACGCCGGTGGAGCCGTTGCTCGACCTCGCCATCGATCCGATCCTGCCGCCACGGCCAGCGTCGCAGCCGGCGGCAATAGATGCGGATTTCGCTGCGCTTGGCGCCAAACTCGCGCCGCTGCTTGCAGCCACCCAGAAAGTGACGCTGGCGGGCTTTCGAGTGACAGATCCGCGCGGCGTGGTGATCGCTGGCGGCGATGAGACCGGACAATCGCTGGCCCATGTCCCTGAAGTCGCAATGGCTCTTCAAGGACAATATGCCAGCGCGCTGCGCCAACGCATTTCGGATGAACCGCCGCCGCCGCTCTATTCGATCAGCCGCGGCGCGAAGGTGCGGGTGTTTGTTGCGCTGCCGGTGGTGGCGCGTGGCCGCGTGGCCGGGGTGGTTTACGTATCCCGTACGCCCAACAACATTGTGAAGCACCTCTACGGGGAGCGCGGCAAGGTCGCGCTTTCAGCTCTGTCCGTTCTCGCTGTGACGCTTTTGATCGGCTATGTATTCTGGCGGGTCATCAGCCGGCCGATGACTGAGCTGCTTGAACGAACAAGAAGGATCGCCGACGGCGACGTCTCGGCTATCAGGCCGCTCAACCATCATGGGACGCGCGAGATGGCAAGTCTCGCCAGCGGTCATCTGGAGATGGCGCGCAAGCTTCAGGCTCGATCCGACACGGTCAGAACCTTCGCGACGCATGTTTCGCACGAACTCAAATCGCCGCTGACCTCGATCCAGGGCGCCGCCGAACTTCTGCGCGACTGCAGCGAAGAGATGAGCCCCGAGGAGCGGCGGAAATTTCACGCCAACATCGCTGCCGACAGCGACCGGCTCAATCTTCTGGTCAAGCGCCTGATCGAAATGGCGCGAGCCGAGAACGCTGAACCGGGCCACGCGGTGACCTCGCTGGGCGACGCTGTGGCGGGAATCCACAGGCCGCCGGGCCTGACGCTTATGGTTTCTGACGGCGCTGACCTGAAGCTACGCATGTCAGGTGAAAATCTCGCTATTGTGCTGTCAAATCTGGCCAGCAACGCTTTACGCAATGGAGCGCGCGAGTTGACGCTGTCGGCGCGCCGTCAATGCGATAGCGTCGCTATCGTTGCGCAGGATGATGGCGATGGCGTTGCGCCAGAGAATCGCGACAGGATTTTTGAACCATTCTTCACGACGTGGCGCGACTGTGGCGGCGCCGGGCTCGGTCTTGGCATAGTGACGGCGCTGGTCAAAGCGCATAACGGTTCGATCAGGCTGGCGGCGTCGGAGCACGGGGCGCGCTTTGAATTGACGCTGCCTGCAGCTTGAATTTTTGCAGGATCTGGAATGCGCTACGACATTGTCATCATCGGCGGAGCTATCGTTGGCAGTTCGGTCGCCTATTACCTGCGCGAAGAGGGCTTTACGGGCTCAATCGCCGTGATCGAACGCGACCCGCAGTTCACGCATGCGGCCACGACGCTGTCGATGGCGTCGATCCGCCAGCAATTTTCGATTCCGCAAAATATCCGGCTGTCACAATTCACGCTCGGCCTGTTTCGGCGTCTCAAGGAGGAATTCGGCCCTGAGGCCGACATCGGATTCCGTGAAGGAGGCTATCTCATTCTCGCCTCGCCGGAAGGTCTTCCCGTGCTTGCCGCCAACCACGCCGCCCAGATTGCGGAGGGCGCCGACATCCTGCTGGAAGACGCAGACGCGCTGGCCAGACGATTCCCGTGGATGTCGACGCAGGACATTGCCGCCGGAGCCTATGGACGCACTGGCGAAGGCTGGTTCGACGCGCATGCGCTGCTTGGGCTGCTGCGCCGGGCGCTCAAGACCAGACAGGTCGATCTGATTGCTGGTGAAGTCACCGATATCACGCGCCAAGCCAATCAGATAACGGGCGTTGTGCTGGCTGACGGCCGGCGGATCGAAGCCGGAACAATCGTCAACGCTGCCGGTCCCAACGCCGGCAAGGTCGCGGCTTTTGCTGGCCTTCATTTGCCGGTGGAGCCGCGCAAACGGACGGTCTTTGTGTTCGAGGCGCGCGAGAAATATGCCGATATGCCGCTGCTCGTTGACCCCACCGGCATCTATGTGCGGCCGGAGGGATCGGTTTATCTGACCGGCGGCGCGGAACCTGATGAGAGCGATGGACCTGCCGATCCTGCCGATTTCGAGGCCGAATGGGGCCTGTTCGAGGACGTTGTCTGGCCAACGCTGGCCAACCGCATTCCGGCCTTTGAGGCGATCAAGGCGACACGGGCCTGGGCGGGACATTACGACTATAACACGCTTGACCAGAACGCGGTGATCGGTCCGCATCCGGAAATCGGCAATTTCCTGTTCGCCAACGGCTTTTCCGGCCACGGGCTGCAGCAGGCGCCGGCTGTCGGGAAAGCGCTGGCTGAATGGATTGTTACGGGTGCGTACCGGACTATCGACTGCTCTGTCTTCGGCTATGAACGGATCGCCGCGGGCCGGCCCTTCCGGGAGCTCAATGTTATCTGAGCTGCGTCAGGCGCAGGTGGGGCCAATAAAATGCACTGTCACCGTATTCTGATGTGCGGGGCCACGTAGCATCTCCGTGGCCCCCGGTGCGTTAGCGGTTTGAGATGCGGCGTTGGTATTCGGCCTCTCGCTGCGGCCAGGTGCTCTTGATGTAGTCGAGGACGGCTTCGATCTCGGCGGAGGTCAGGGCCTCGCCGAAGCCGGGCATGTCGCTTTGGTAGCCGCCTCCAACCACTGCCGCAGTGCCTTCGGTGATGATTGCGAGGAGATGCTTGTCCGAATGATGCCAGGTGTGACCCGTCTCGTCGTGCGGCGGCGCCGGAAAGCGGCCGCTCACGCCGGGATTGCGCCAGTCAGGCTGCCCTTCGAGTTTCGCGCCGTGACAGTTCGCGCAGTTGTCTTGATAGACGGCCCGACCAAGTGCGACACGCCCACTCGCCTCCGGGCCAGACCGCCCGTTGACGAGGAAGGCCGCACCAGCCGCCACCGCCAGCGCCGCTGCGATTGCGATCCAGAGCGGCTTCATGCAGCGATCCTCAACTCGGTCATCATTCCGGTGGCCAAATGCGGCATGTGGTGACAATGGAGCATCCAGCTTGCGGCCTCACCAGCATCAAGGGCAACAGTGATCATCGTCATCGGCGGTATGTAAACCGTGTCGCGACGCGCACCCTCGAAGCGGCGCATATTGATGCCGACAACCTGGAATGCGTGCCCATGCAAGTGCATGGGGTGGCCCATCATCGACATGTTGTGGAACATCAGTTCCACCCTGTCTCCGCTTGTTGCGGCAATCGGCCGGTGCTTGCCCCATGTCGCTCCGTCGATGGTCCAGACATAGGGCTGCATCGAGCCGCCGAGCATGATCATGTGACCTCGATCGACCGGCCGGTGCGCAAGCGTGTCGATTGCGACAAGACCTGACTCCTGCGCGAGGCCGGTGTCGAATGCCGGAGCGTCCGTCTCCGAACGGGCCTCGATCTTGTTGATCGAAGCACCCGCAACTGCGAGAACGATGCCGGTTCTTTCGCGTGCGCCCTCCCTGAGAGCGAGCACCGGCCATGCGCGAGCCTCATTGGGGAGATCGATCTCCAGATCGAGACGCTGCCCCATGGCCAACCCGAACCGCGAACCCGCAACGGGTCGGACTTCATGCCCGTCCACCGCGACGAGCCGGGCTTCCACTTCGCCCGTGTCGATCCAGAAAACGGTGGCTGCGGCCGCGTTTATGACACGGAGCCGCACCCGCCCGCCGCGTTCAACCTGAACGATCTCGGGATCCGCCAACGTCCGGTCGTTGGCGAGATAGGCATCCCAGTCATAGTCGTTGAGATCCATCGCCATATTGTCCATGTCCATCGACATCGACCCCATTCCCGCGCCGCCCCCCTGGTTCATTCCAGGCATATTGCCATGATCCATTCCGGGCGCCGAACCAGGCGTGGCGGCGGCGCCATGACCCTCGCCGCCTCCGCTGGTGATCTCTTCAAGCACTTCTTCCGGCGTCTTGAACGCGAAGTCATGGAGGAACAAGACAACTTCCTGCCGATCGGCGGAGAGGTCTTCGGCGCGCCTGACGATCAGCGGGGCGGCGAGCAATCGCATCTCCTGGACGGGGACATGGCTATGCATCCAATGAGTCCCGGGTTGGGGCGCAAAGTCGAAGCTGCGCGTTTCTCCGGGCTGGAGGAGCGGCTGAGGCATGTCCGGAACGCCGTCTTGAACGTTCGGGGGAATCTGGCCGTGCCAATGAATGATCGTGGGTTCGGCGAGATCGTTGGTCAGATCGACCTGAAATCGCTCGTCCGGATCAAGGAGAAGTCCTTGCCCGCGAGGGCCAGTCAGCCCAAAAACGGTGGCCGGGCGGTTGTTGATATCGAGCGTGCGGCTGGTGGCCGTAAGGCGGACCGGAGTCTTATTCTGGCCGTAAGCCCTGATGGAGAACTGAGATCCAGCGAGCATGGCTGCGCCGGCGGCGAGGAAGTCGCGTCGTGAATAGGTCGTCATATCTGTCACCTCGGGACGATCTGTCCCGCTTGAAGGGTCCAATGGATTGCAGCGGGATTGATCCCGCTGCAGGCTCAGAGGAGGCGCGATATGGGAGGGCGGTGGTTCCGACCGGGCGGTGCTGTGACGAATACCGCATCAGGCGCAGGGGAATACTTTTGCTGAGGGTCTTGTTTGACGGACGTGCGCTCAAAAGCAAGCCACGCCGATATCCCGGCGCAGACGAAGGCGCACAAGCCGGAATCTGTGTTACAGGACTTTTCTTCGCTGCAGGCGCCCATCGACGACGAGGCGTGCTCCATGTGCAGCGTCACCGCGTCATGTTCCAACATCCCGGCCATGCTGATCTCGTGCGCTTGACCTGCCATGTTCATCTCGTGTGCTTGGACCGCGAGCGAAACAGCAGCAAGCGAGATAGTGGCAACAATGATCAGCCAAAGGCGGAGCATAGTAAAATTGTAGATTACTGGAGGAAACTTGTCCAACGACAAGCTTGGCGCTTACGGCGACAGGCAATCACGCTGGCGATCCAGCACCGTCACCGGATTCTGATTTGAGCTGTTCCAAGCGGGGTGAAATTTCCTGCCTCGCGCCTGATTGCGGAATTCTCAATTGACAGATTGCAAATGTTACGCCCTACTATTCCAGTATCTTGGAATTTTGTCGTCGGTTTGCCGGAACGAGCTGATCAAGACGCGCTCTGTTCGCCCGTGATATCTGACCGCAAACGCTCTATGGGACGAGTTTGTTGAACAAGGGGAGAGCTCTATGTCATTTTTGATCCACAACCGCAGATCGACGCTTAAACTGCTTGGCGCGGGAGCGGCCGCATTGGCTGCGCCGACAATCATTCGGCCCAAGCCTGCCTGGGCGCAGTCGAAAGTGCTGAATGTCACGACCTATGACAAATTCCTGCCGCAGGATTTCATCGATAAATTCCAGAAAGACACCGGCATCCAGGTCAATGTCCGCCTGACGGACGACCAGGGCAAGCAGTACAACCTGCTCGCCGCCGAGGGCGCCAATCCGTCGACCGACATCGTCACCGTCGCCGGACACCGCTATTCGCAGTTTATCGCCTCCAACCTGATTGCGCCGCTCGACACCAGCAAGATCGCCAACTGGAAGAACCTCAACCCGGTATATCAGAACGCGTCGTGGACGAAGGTCGACGGCAAGCTGTGGGGTCTGCCTATCCTGGCCGGTTATGAGGGCCTCGCGGTCAACACCGATCATGTCAAGGACCCGCAGAGCTGGGAAGTCATGTTCGATCCCAAATATAAGGGCATGACGTCCTATATCGTCAGCGACTTCATGACGATCACCATGCAGTATCTCGGCTATGACGGCGACTTCGTCACCTATGTCGACAAACGCGACGAGGCCCAAAAGGCGACGAACGCGGCGCGCGATCTGTTGATCAAGCACAAGGATATGGTGCGCAAATATTACGACGCAGGATCCGAAGTGCAGCAGATGTTCATCAATGAAGACATCTATCTGGCGCATTCCTGGTCCGGTCCGGCGGCAAAGCTGATCGCCGAAGGCCACCCGATCAAGCTGTCAGTGCCAAAGGAAGGCACGTTCGGCTTCTGCTATACGCTCAATATCGCCAACAATGCGCCAAACGCCGAAAACGCCTACAAGCTGCTGGACGCGATCCTGGCTTCGCCGGAAGTCGGCGCCTCGATGACGCGTCAGTCCGGCTTTGCATCCACCATTTCGGGCGTGCCTGAAGTTTTGACCGATATCGAGCGGGCCGCCAATTCGCTGCCGCAGGAAGAGGTTGAACGGATCGTGTTCTTCTCTTCGGTCAACCGCGATATGAAGAACGAGTTGATCGACAAGGCGACGGCCGAGGTCAAGGCCGCCTGATCTGTGACCTGGCGGCGCCTGTGAGGCGCCGCCAATCCCCTGACGCCGCACCTTGCGGCGCTATGCGCATTTCGGGGCTCATTTGGGCAGGCGGGCCATGACGGACAATTCCCTGACGCACGATATTTCCGCGGCCCGCAACGGTCCGGCGCGACGCTACACGACCTGGATTCCCACGGTTGTGAACTCGGCATTGTACCGTTCTACGCTGGGGGTTCTGGTCGCCAGTCCGCGCTCGCGGTTCATCCTTTTGGCCAGCGTCCCCCTGATCTGGATGATCATGCTGCATGTCGGGCCGATCTATCAGATGGCCAAGATCAGCTTTTTGTCCAGCTACCCGATTCAGCAGGGCCGGGATGTCTCCTACACGCTGGCCAACTATGCGCTCTACTTCACACCATTGATTCGCAGCTTCATATACGCTGCGGGCGCGACGTTTGTGACGCTGATCATCGTCTACCCGGTCGCCTATTATGTGGCCAAGGTCGTGCGGCCCCAGAAGCGCTCGAAAGCGCTGCTTCTGCTTCTGGTGCCGTTCTGGGCTGGCGAGCTGATCAGAACATTCTCAATCATCATGCTTCTGGCCAATCGCGGCGCGGTCAATTACCTGCTGCGCGAGATCGGCTGGATCGACCGGCCGATCCCGGTTCTGTACACCTGGTTCTCGCTCGGGTTCGGTCTCGTCTATCTGGTCAGCCTCTATATGTTGCTGCCGCTCTATTCGGCGATTGACAAAATCCCCAACCATCTCCTGGACGCGGCCTCCGATCTCGGCGCCGGACCCTGGACGCGGTTCAGGCGCATTGTCCTGCCATTGTCACGGGACGGGGTGGTCTCCGGCTGCAGTCTGGTGTTCCTCACCTGTATCGGCGTTTTCGCCACGCCGATGCTGCTCGGCGGTCCAACCACTGTCCTGTTTCCCGAGACGATAAGCGGTTTCTTCCACGGGGCGAGCGACAAGTGGCCGGTGGGCGCCGCCTTCTCGATCATTATGCTGGTTACCGCGCTGACGACTGCCGGCATCTTCATGCGGATCGTCGGCGGTAAAGCGACGAGGTTGATGTGATGCGCGCGCTGTTTTCCGACCCGTCGCGCACCGCGTTGAACATGGCTTATTGGGGCTTCGTGCTCTATCTTCTGGTGCCGTTGACCCTGATGATGGCGATGAGCTTCAAGGACGCGAACTTTGTCGCGTTTCCAATCAGCGACTGGACGCTGGACTGGTATGCGAAGGTCATGCAGGACCGGCAGTTTCTGGAAGCCTGCATCTATTCGATATTCATCGCTGTCGCCACCACTTTTGCCGCCACCGTCATCGGCGTCTGGATCGCCATGTTGATTGCGTCGACCGGAGGCCGCTGGAGCGCTCTTCTATTTGCGTTGGCCTGTCTGCCGGCAGTGGTGCCGGGAATGATCTCGGCCATTTCACTGCGCATCTTTATCTCGACGGTCAATATGCCGACCGGAACGACCGCGATTATCCTTGGCCACACGGTCCACGCCGTGCCTTTTGTCGTGGTGATGGCGCTGACGCGGCTGAGATCCATGCCGCCCAATCTGGTTGACGCGGCGCGCGATCTTGGCGCCGACAGCATCGTGGCCTTCTTCAGGGTGACGCTGCCATATCTCGGCCCGGCGATCCTTGGCGGCATGATCTTTTGCGTGCTGCTCAGTATTGACGACTTCGTGCGCACCTTTTTCCTGGGCGGCTATCGCCCGACCTTGCCGATGCTGATCTTCGCCAAGGTGCAAGGCGGCATGTCGCCGGAAATAAACGCAATGGCGACGCTCGTGCTCGTCGTCACCGCGGCGGTAGGTCTCTACGCCGAATATTTTACCCGCCGCACGAGGAGCCGGTGATGCAGCCTGTCGTCCAGTTTGAAAATGTCACCAAAGCCTATGGCGACGCGGTTGCCGTCGACGATCTGAACCTGTCGATTGAAAGCGGAAAGTTCGTCACCTTGCTGGGACCTTCGGGGTGCGGCAAGTCGACCACGCTACGCATGCTGGGCGGTTTCGAGATTCCGAATTCGGGCCGGGTTCTCCTGGCTGGCGAGGACGTGACCCGCCTGCCGCCCAACCGGCGTAATGTGAACATCGTCTTTCAGGATTATGCACTGTTCCCGCATATGAATGTGGCGCGCAACATCGCCTTTGGCCTCGAATTGAAAGGTCTGAGCTCCGCCGTCATAGACAAGCGGGTGAACGAGCTTCTCGCGCTGGTTCAGCTGGAAGAATATGCAGCGCGCATGCCTTTCGAACTGTCTGGCGGCCAGCGGCAGCGTGTCGCGCTGATGCGGGCGCTGGCGCCGGACCCGCAGGTTCTGCTGCTGGATGAGCCGCTGAGCGCGCTGGACGCCAAGCTTAGGCAACAGATGCAGGTAGAGCTCAAGGCGATCCAGGAGCGAACCGGCAAGACCTTCCTGTTCGTGACCCACGATCAGGAAGAGGCGCTGACCATGTCGGATCTGATCGTCGTGATGAACAAGGGACGGATCGAACAGATGGGTGATCCGCATACGCTTTATACGCGACCCGAAAGCGAGTTTGTGGCGAACTTTATCGGCGAAGCCAATCTTTTGTCAGCAACGTTTGTTGACAGCGATGCAGGCGGTTCCCGGCTGAGCTGGAAAGGCAGGCATGTCGAGGCGGCGGCTCCGGCTCACAAGGCCAAAAAGGGTGATTCTGTGCTGATCGTCGTGCGGCCTGAAGCCTTGCATTTTTCGGCCAAGGGAAAAGACAAGGACGCCATTCCCGGTAAGGTCCGCCACCGCATTTTCAAAGGCAACCATACTTCAGTGTCGGTTGATGTCGGTGACGGGGTAAGCATGAATGCGCTGGTTCACGCCCGCGACGTTGACGCGCTTGCCGACGACGTCTGGCTGAGCTGGCGGCCGGAAGACGCTACTGTCATCCGCAATCAGGCGCCTGCGGCATGAGCAGCGACGGCGGCGAAAACGCGATGGCGAACAGCCTTCCAGAACTGGAGCAGCGCGTGCGGGCAGATCTGGCTTGCCTGTGTCTGCCGCCGGCCAACTGGGTTGCGCCGGTCAAACCGGCCGACGATACGCCAGTGCATGATGTGGTGGTCATTGGCGGCGGAATGTGCGGCCTGGTCGCCAGTTTCGCCCTGCAAAACGCCGGCATCCGCAATCTGCGCATTTTCGACCGTGCGCCAAAGGGGCTTGAAGGCCCGTGGCTGACCTATGCCCGGATGGAGACGCTGCGCTCGCCCAAACAACTGACCGGGCCGGCCTACGGCATGGCGTCGCTTACATTTCGCGCCTGGTTTGTGGCGCAGTTCGGCGATGAGGAATGGGACGCTCTCGACAAGATCCCGCGGCCGATGTGGATGGACTACCTCAGATGGTACCGGGCCGTGCTGGATCTGCCGGTTGAAAACAATGTCGAAGTCGCCCGCATCAGACCGGAAGGCGAGACGCTGCGTCTTGACCTGGCAGGCGAAGGCCGAGGTGAAGATTTTGTGCTGACCCGGCGCGTCATCATGGCGACTGGACGTGACGGCATGGGCCGGCCCAACTTGCCGGATTTTGTCCAGGGCGTAGCGCGCAAGCACTGGGCACACTCATCCGATATGATCGACTTTGCGTCGCTCAGGGGAAAGAGGGTTGTGGTGGTGGGCGTCGGAGCGTCTGCCGTCGACAACGCTGCGGAAGCACTGGAAGCTGGCGCAGCGGAAGTGCGCATGCTGGCGCGACGGCCGCAAATGCCGACGATCAACAAGCTGATGGGCATTGGCTCTTACGGATTTGCCGCAGCCTTTCCTGATATGGGCGACGACTGGCGCTGGCGCATCATGCAGTATTCATTCCAGACCCAGACCCCGGCGCCACGCGGGTCGACGCTCAGGGTCAGCCGCCACGCAAATGCCTATTTCCATTTCAACGCCGCCGTAGAGCGCGTCGATGTGGCTGGCGATGAGCTCAGGATAGTCACGCCATCGGGCGTGCTGGAGACTGACTATCTCATTTTGGGAACCGGCTTCGTGGTTGACCCATTGGCTCGTACTGAACTCGACGGATATGCCGACAAGATTGCGCTGTGGAAAGACCGATACCAGCCGCCCGCCGGGCTGGAGAACTGGCAGCTCGGGCTGTTTCCCTATCTCAACGATGATTTCAGCTTTACCGAGCGCACGTCCGGCGATGCGCCCTGGCTGTCAAGAATCCATTCGTTCAACTATGGCGCCAGCGTCAGCCTCGGAAAAACCAGTGGCGATATTCCCGGCATCAGCGAGGGCGCGAACTGGCTCGCCCGGTCGCTGGCGAGCCACTTCTACCGCGAGGATATAGAACAGCACTGGAGCCGCCTGTTGGCGTATGAAACGCCTGAACTCAAGGGTGATGAATGGACGCCGTCGGACCTGCCGCAGGCTTCAGGCAAAAAGAGAGGAGCAGTATGAGCGATCTGGTCAGCCGGATGGCGGGCATTGAGCCGGACAGCGTACTGGCGCGGGTCGTCGCCAAACGTGGCGATATCTTCGCGTTGACGGAAAAGACGATGCAGGCCGCACTAACGCCTGTCGAGCCGGGCGGCCTGCCGAATGCGTTACGCGCCGCGCTGGCATCCCGCGTCGCAAGGTTGAACGGCGAAGTGGCGATGGCGGACCATTTTGCTTCGCTGGCTGGCGACGACCCCATGGCCAGGATTGCCGATCTGGACTTCAGGGGCGATGACGCTCGAAGCCGTGCGGTGATCAGGCATTGCGACCTGGTCGCCGCCAACCCGAAAGCGGCCACCGGCGGCGACATCGAGGCGCTGCGCCAGGCCGGGGTTTCAGAACCGGATATTGTGCGGCTTTCGGAACTGGTGGCCTTTATCAGCTATCAGGTCAGGGTCGTTGCCGGTCTCAGATTGATGAGGGAAACGCTATGACGCGGGTCGTTCAAGAATTCACCACCGACGTGCCGGTGTGGAAACCTTATGTCACGCCCGTTGACCTCAGCAAGGCAACGCCGGGGCAGTTGAAGGCTCTGCAGGTGACCCCTTCGAACAGAAAGGTATCCGACTATGTGCTGGTGCTGGCGCATGACGAGGAGACGCTGACGCATCGCTCGCCGCTTTTTAACGCGATCATGTATGATGAAGGCGGCATGTCGCGCGCCGAGCGTGAAATCGGAGCGCTAGCGGCGTCCGTTGTCAATCGCTGCATCTACTGTGCGGCGGTCCACAGCGCCCGCTATGTGCAGTTGGCGAAAGACCCTGAAACGGTCGACAAGATCTTCGCTGCGGGGGCGGACGCTGATCTTGATCACCGTCTGTCGGCAATCATGTATTTCGCCACCAGACTGGCCGAATGTCCGCCCACTGCCGATGCGACCGATATGATCGGCCTGCGACGTGCAGGACTGGATGAAGAGGAAATACTTGACCTGATCCTCTCGTCATCGCTGTTTGGCTGGGCTAACCGGCTCATGCACACACTTGGCGAACCCGTAACTGGTTAGGGACGCCGTGTTGAAGGCTATCGAACCACCTCTGATCGGTCCGCGGCTGCAAGCGCAACGGAAAGCCCGCAATCTTACCCTTGTGGAGCTGGCCAAGTCGTCGGGCGTATCGCGATCGATGCTCTCCGAGATCGAGCGCGGCAACGCCAATCCGACTTTTGGCACATTATGGCATCTGACGCGGGCGCTGGGCATCGACTTCAATACCTTGATGGATGGTGTTACCGGCGATGATCGTTCGATTGACCACCAGACAGCGCCGCCGCGCATAACCAGCGCCGATGGCACTTGCACGCTGGACATCTTGTCGCCGGCCTCAAAAGTGTCGATCACCGAATGGTATCTCCTGAATTTTGCACCGCATGGCCGGTTGATCAGCGAGCCGCATGCCGGCGGGACTGTCGAGCACCTGCACTGCACGGATGGTGAGCTGACCGTCAGCAGCGGCAATGCCACCATCATATTACGGCCTGGCGAAATGGCGCGTTATGCCGCCGATCTGCCGCACCGCATGATCAATACAGGGGAAGGACCGGCGAAGGCCTTCCTGGTGGTCGATTTCAGCACGCCGAAAACGGCGCGTGCTCGTTAAGCAAACTCTGAAGGAGCTATTATGCGTGTAGGAATTGTCGGCGCAGGATCAATCGCCTTCGGCACCGCCTGTCTGCTTGAAGAGAATGGCCACCAGGCGATGCTGTGGTCGCCGTCTGGCGAAAGCACGAGGGAGCTTGCAGCCGGGGCCACCCTCAAGGCAACTGGCGCAATCACCGGAGAATTCCATCCGCGTGTCGCAACCAGTTCAGCCGATCTGGTGCGGGATGCGGAGGTCCTGGTTCTCGCGCTGCCGGGCTATGGGCACAAATTTGCGTTCGACCAGATTGCGCCGCATCTGCGCGACGGGCAGACCGTGGTGATCAGTTCGCACGCCTCATTTGGCGCGCTCTACCTTTCGCGCGCGCTGGCGGGTCGCGATGTAACCATCATCGCCTGGGGAACCACGGCCGTGACCGGCCGCCGGAAAGGACAAACCGAGGTCAACGTCAATACGGTTCGCAAGCGCGTTGACATAGCAACTATTCCACAGGCGCGCAGCGCCGACGGCCTGGCCCTGTGCGCCAGCTTGTTCGGTGACCGCTTTGTCGATCGGGGCAGCCTGATGGCGATTGCGCTGAGCAACCTCAATCCGCAGAACCACATGGGGATTGCGCTATGCAACCTGACCCGCATGGAGCGCGGCGAGACGTGGAGCCAAGGCCAGAATGTAACGCCCAAGGTCGGGCGCCTGCTTGAGGAACTGGATCAGGAACGCCTTGCGATAGCTGCGGCGCTGGGTCTTAACGTGCGGACCATTTTTGAGCATTTCCACTTGTCTTTTCACATTCCGGTCGCCTCCATCTCGGAGATGAACCAGCAGATGCATGAAGAGGGCAATGGCGGTCAGGGCCCGGCCACTGCAGACAGCCGCTATGTGCTCGAAGATGTGCCGTTCGGTCTTGTCGCAACCGCTAGGCTCGGCCGCCTGGCCGGCCGGCCAGCCGAATTGCACGAGAGCGGAGTCCGCATCTTTTCAGCACTCTACGGGCAGGATTTTTTCGGCGAGAACGATTTGCTCAAGGCGCTTGATATTGACAGCATGAGCCTCGAACAACTGCTCGACCTGTCGCGTGACGGATACGCCTCCGCTCAGGGAAGCCCAAGATAGCTCGTCAGTTCGCGCGCGGCTGCGGCGCCCGCGCGGTTTGCGCCGATGGTTGAGGCCGATGGACCATAGCCGACCAGATGGACGCGCGGGTCTCGCGCGGACTGCGTCGCCAGCCGCCCGGTCATGACAATGCCGCCATCGGGCTCGCGCAGATTCAGCGGCGCGAGGTGGTCGAGGGCGCTACGAAATCCCGTCGCCCAGACGATGACATCGATCTGTTCTTCGCGGCCATCAGGCCAGCGAACGCCGGTGGG